>Ga0209606_1005300_pt1 | contig 11268 bp, 4 predicted proteins | sample AD_UKC057_MetaG_FD_184412 | JGI IMG/M metagenome (GOLD analysis project Ga0209606, IMG submission 184412) | Active sludge microbial communities of municipal wastewater-treating anaerobic digesters from USA - AD_UKC057_MetaG (SPAdes) (version 2) | ecosystem: Engineered > Bioreactor > Anaerobic >...
CGACAGGTCCAGCACCGCGGTGATCATCTCTTCCTGGTGATGGCCCGCCTCAGCCAGCGGCAGGCCGTTGGGTTCGCGGATGAACGACCATCCGCTCGACATCTGCTTGCCATCCGGCGACAGGCCGACTGTATTCGCCACGCAGTGGAAGATCTTCGAGTTCGGGCCGATCGGCTGCTGCGCCCGCCCCGACGTCCGCTTCCACCACACATCCTCGATTTCGTCGGAACTGCACGACGGGTGAAAGAGAATCTGCGCTCCGGCCATGGCCGGGAGCCGATAGAGTTCGGGGTGCCGCCCGTCCCGGCAAATGATGAGCGTGCAGAGGACGCCATCGATCTCGAACAGGGCGAGCTTGTTTCCACCGCGGCAGTACTTTTTCTCGTCGCGGCCGGCCATGTTGACCTTTGCGTATTCGTAGACAATCTCGCCCTTCGGGCTGATAACATGCGCCAGGTTCAGAAAACGGTCTTTCGTCTTCCGGATCGTCCCCATGATCGTCCAAATCCCGCGCTGTGCGGCCGCTGCGCACCCCTGGCGCAGCGCATCGTCCACCGCCTCGGGATCAAGCCCGGTCGCATAGGGGAAATAGTAGCTCGTCAGGTTGGCCTCCGGGAACAGCACCACCCGGCTGCCTGCGTCGGCGGCCGCGTGAATGTAGTGCAGAGCCCGCGCCAGGTTGACCTCCAGCGGCCTGGCCCAGTGGAGCTGAACGCATGAGACTTGAAGCGCCGTAGGGGCCATTTCGTCCTCCTTTCTCCGCAGCAGAGGGGGCTGCTGGGTTCATTGTTCACCGCGGCCCCCCTGACATTGGACCGTTAACTGCTCACTCCCCAGCCTGTGCGGCAACCGCCGCTGTCTTCTCAGCGCTGCCGCCAGCCGTTGCGGGTGGCGGACAGGAAATTTTAATTTGCCGATGGATAGATGGATGGATAGACAGCAATTAATAAATTTACAGGAATTGTCAGGAAATCTGATGTTACTGGGGATCATATAAATTATGGACAGGAAAAATGATTTTCCCGGAGGTCAAAAATCGAGGAATTTATCCTCTGGCAAGCGCCTGATACCCGGTCATTTCCCCATTTTCAAAGCGCCAACCCCTTGTCCGGCACCCCCACCGCTTCTTACCTGCCGGCAAATTAGCCAAAAGAGAGCTGTAGTGCAAGCAATTTTTTAAATAGCACATAAATAGCGGTATCGCTGCGGGATCAACTTGCGCAGGAATCAAGGAAGAACTCTGAATGCAGACGCGCTCAAAGACGCCGGGACACACCGCGCGCGATTTGCTTGCTTTTTGATGTTTAAAGCTCTAAATTTCCTCAATGAAGAAACCTTTCCAGGAGGAAATATGACATCTGCTGAACTGATCGCCATCGAAGAACAGTATGGCGCCCATAACTATCACCCCCTCGATGTCGTCGTCGAACGCGCCCAGGGCGCCTGGGTCTACGATGTCGAGGGCAAGCGCTACCTCGACTGCCTCGCCGCCTATTCGGCCGTCAACCAGGGCCACTGCCATCCGCGCCTGGTCAAGGTCGTGCAGGAACAGGCCGCCAAACTGACTCTCACCAGCCGGGCCTTCCGCAACAATCTCTGGCCGTTCTTCGCCAAAGAGTGCTGCGAACTGCTCGGCTACGAGGTGATGCTGCCGATGAACAGCGGTGCCGAGGCGGTCGAGACCGCCATCAAAACCGCGCGCAAGTGGGGCTATCTTAAAAAAGGCGTCGAGGCGGACAAGGCGGAGATCATCGTCTGCGCCGGCAACTTTCACGGCCGTACCACCACCATTATCTCTTTCTCCGATGATCCCGACGGCAAGGACTATTACGGCCCCTACACCCCCGGCTTTGTCCTCGTTCCCTATGGCGATATCGAAGCGCTGAAAAAAGCGATCAACAAGAACACCGTCGCCTTCCTGGTCGAGCCCATCCAGGGCGAGGCCGGCGTGGTCTCCCCGCCGAAAGGCTTTCTCAAACAGGCCGCCGAGGCCTGCAAGGCGAACAATGTGCTGCTCATATGCGACGAAATCCAGAGCGGCCTCGGCCGCACCGGCAAGATGCTGGCCAGCGAGCATGAAGGGGTCAAGCCGGACATGATCACCATCGGCAAGGCCCTCTCCGGCGGCATGTACCCGGTCTCGGCGGTCCTCTCCGGCCGTGAGATTCTCGGCGTTCTCAAGCCCGGCACCCACGGCTCCACCTATGGCGGCAACCCGCTCGCCTGTGCGGTTGCACGCGAAGCCCTGCGCGTCCTGGTCGAGGAGAAACTGCCGGAGAATGCGGCGGTGCTCGGCGAATACCTGATCGGCGAGCTGCGCAAGATCGAGACCCCCTACATCGATTTCGTGCGCGGCATCGGACTCTGGGTCGGCATCGTCCTCAAGGAGAACGCCGGCGGAGCGCGCCGCTTCTGCGTCGCCCTCAAGGAGCGCGGCATCCTCGCCAAGGACACCCATTCCAATATCATCCGCCTGGCTCCGCCCCTGGTGGTCACCAAAGCGGATATCGACTGGGCGGTCGGTGAAATCGCTAAAGTATTCAAGATGCTCTAAATGGGTGCTCCGGCGTACCCATTGAAGAGGTGAGCGGGGTCATCGAAAAAGGGATCGGCAAAGGTCTTAAGGGCAGGGAGATGCAGGCGACCGCCCGGGCGATGGCCGATGGCGCCCGAAAGGGCATCGAAACGGCGCCCATGACAACATTCGTCCACCAGAAACTGGACGAAGGGCTGAGAGGGGAAGCCCTCTCTGCGCAGATAGAGGCTGAGGTCGAACGGCGCCATGCGGAGAAGGTAAAAAACGAGGAAATGGCCTCCCAGCAGGCGCAGGAAGCCCTCGAACGTGAGCAGGCCGCCAAAGCCAAAAAATGGTGGCAGTTCTGGAAATAGAACCAGCTGAATATATCCGATACAGTTCAGCGGCGCCATGGCCGGTCCCGGCCATGGCGCCGTTTTTTATGGTCGCAACATGTTATGACGCACAGCCCGGAGGTTGGGTCCGATCAGCTGCGTTGTTCCCCTGAAAGGATCAATGTGCGCGAAGAGACCGCAATCCGCAAATACTCACCCTTGCATAGAACGCTTCTCCCCCCGCGATTCCAATGAAACGCCTGCCAAACAGCTGTTCGAAGAAATCAACTCCCCTCACAGAAAAATAATCATCGCAGCAAAGCGATCTTGATGGTCTTGTCGAACGATCCCGCTGTAATCCGGCAAACATAAATCCCGGTCGCCAGCTCTTCGCCGCTGAGTGATACCTGATGATGACCGGCATTCAGGCGCTGATCCAGCATCGTCATGATTTTCTGCCCGCTGATATTGAAGAGGGTGATCTTGACATCCTCCGCCCGGGGAAGGCTGAAACGGATCATGGTCGCCGAATTGAATGGATTGGGGAAATTCTGCGACAAGCTGTAATCAGTGATCTCCGACGCGTTCGGGGCCGACTCCGCAGCTGTCAACAGTTTTTCGGAAGCCTGATAAACCTTATCGATGCTGCCATCCCCGCCCAGATCCACTCGCATGGTCGCTTTGTTGGATATCTCTGTCAATTCACAAAAGGCTTTTGTTGAGGGTTCGAAAATAACATCCTCAAAGGAAAGCGTTGACCTCACGCCGCCATCGATTATTTCAGCGGCATCGAAACGAAAAACGCCCGTCGTATCCTGTGAAAGTATTTCAAAACGATAGGATCCACCCGCCGGCAGAAGAAAAATCTTTTTGGTCTCCGGATCATCCAGATCGACCGGTATATATTGGCTGCCGGGGATTTTTTCTTCATAGCCGCCGCCCGCCACCGGGCCGGTATGCCGGCCGTTCTGGTCATAGACATGAACAGTCACCGGACAGGCGACGATCGTCTGCCATAAATTAAAAGTGGCATAGGAGTAATTATCCGGCCGGTGATGTGCATACAGTTCAGCGGGCTCGCTCAGCAGACCCAGGATGACCTCCATCACCTTCGCATGGGAGGCCAGGTCGGTATGAGAGATGTTGTTAAAATAAAAGGTGTGATCAGGATCGGAGACAGCGCCATTTATCGTCTCTGCACTCTTTAACGGCACCGTCCCGTCGCCATCCAGATTATAAAAAGGCATATGGTCCCTGTCCGGCAAGGTATAGCGAACCATGATGTGGCCGATCGTGGCTTTGCCGGCGCCGACGATATTATAGACTTTTATATTGCCAAAATCCACATTTTTCAGATCATTCTGCACCGCTGAAGCCAGATCGAGTTGATCATGGTTGTAGAGATCGTCTCCTGAATTCTCCAGCTCCTTGAAAAGCTTATTCGCACCACCCCAGTCCAGAAATTCAAGCCAGGGCAGGGGTAGATAGGCGTAGTTCTTGATCAGGGAAGAGGCATAGAGATGTGAGTTGCTCCCGCCGTTGCTGATCGAACTGTTGTAGTACTGTGATGACGGAAAGAGCTGGTAGGTCGACGGCATATTACGCATGATCTCTTTCAGGGTCTTGTTTGAGAGACCAATATCATACCAAAAGCCCACCTCGATGTCGCCGCTCAGCATGGCGTAGTAGATCTTGGGAGCGCCCAGATGCGGCGTGCCGATAAAAATGATTTTGTTGATTCTCTCTCTATCGAAATCCTTGACACAGCTCTTGGCGACCAGCCCTCCCATGCTGTGAGCGACGATATTCACCTTGTCGGATTTCGTCCAACTTCTAACCTGATCGATGAATGCAGAGAGTTTTTCGCCATTCCAGAAGATGCTTTTACGCCAGTCATAGGTAAAACAAAACAGGCTGGTGGTCGAGGGCGGTACCATTGATTCGGTTTGGTCGATGGTATATCCTGTGGCCTGCATGTATTGGAAATAACCCCGATAGTAGCTCAATGGCGTCCTGTCGAGATTATCGCTCAGAGTATTGCCATCATCGCCGCGCAGGGGAGCAACCTGGATATTGTCGCCGGAATTGAGGGGCTCTTCTCCCGATTCTTTGAGCTTCAGGACCTTGAGAAAATCCTGTTTGAATTTTTCCGCCTTCGCTTTTGCCTCGTCAATCCAGATCCACTCTCCCGGAGCGGAGAGACGGCCATCTGAATTGGCGTCATTATAAAGCGGCGAACCCATGATCCCGGGAATGAATACGATGGGGATCGGTGCATTTTTTATCTTGACAGCCAGCGAGGCTGTCAAGCCGGCATACCGGGCCGAAATGGTGATGTTCTTGTCCGTGGACACTGCGACGGTTGTGAGACGCCCAGGCCCCGTGAATTCAGCATGATTGGAATTATCCGTCCAGATGGTGGAATCGGTGACCATCCTGGTCGTGCCGTCACTGAAGGAGAGCACACACTGGTAATCCGCACTGGAACTTGCCCTGACCTCGGCAGGACCTGAAATGGCGATCCCGGTCATCGAGGGCGGTGTCCCCGTGGTGAATTTGAACCAGCTGGTCCAGTCGGTCGACCGGTCCACTCCTGAAGCGCGTATACGCCAGTAATAGGTCTGGCCGAGCATGAGATTGTTCACCTGGTAGGTCGTATCGGTGAGGCCGAAATCATAAGCGATCACCTTGGAGTTGCTTTTAGCCGTGGCGACATTGATATCATGCCAGAGAGCGCCGGGAATTTTACGCCAGACAAACCGGGTGGGATTGACGGAGACATATTTGGCCGAATCCGCCGGACTGACGATCTGCAGGGGTGTGAAAGGATCGAAACCGAAACTGAACAGGACCAGGAACCCGGTTTTAGCACCGGCGGCGCCGGCGGCCAGGTTGCCCCCCAGAAAATGCGATCCCGGCTCAAGATTTTTTCTCCAGATTCCCATAGGGGTGATCGCGCCGGTCAGCTCATTTATATCCATCTTTTTGCTCGTACGCGTAAAGGAGCTGCTGAGCCAGTCAGGCGGCGAACTGGCTCGCTCGTCGTAGGCAATATAGACCGTCGCCGGTTGGGTAAGATCAAAGGAGATATAGTCCAGTCTGGTATACCCCTTGGAATCATTGGCGGTCTTGATATGCAGATTGTACCGGAGCGCTGCGGGAACCCCGGCCAGCATATAGTTGCGATCCGTATAGCACTGGTCCCCGTCCTGCAGGTAGGCCAGTACGAACTGTTCCGGGTAGTTGATCGTAACCGGAGGCTTGCTCATGGTGGTAAAGCTGTAGACCTGGGACCACGGACTGGTGCTCTGACTGTTTTTCGCCCTCACGCGCCAGTAGTATTTGCTCTCATAATCCAGGCCGTCGACATACACCCGCGTTTCACCCTCGTTGTTGCGGTAAAAATCCAGCGAGCTGAAATCGGAATTGTCATCCACCTCGATCCTGTATCCCGAGGCGCCTGTGCTGGTCTCCCAGGAGAGCCAGACCTCGGACCCCATACCGGTCTTGCCATCCACCGGATCGAGCAGCAGTGGCTGCCAGCTGCCACTGCCCGATACGGCAATATAGTGGGGCTGGTCAAAGGTTCCGTGTGAGGATGAAACACCCAGATCATCCCAGGCCTTGATATAATAATCAACACCGCCTGCTGAAACATACTCGGCCGGGATGGTGCAGCGGTAAGTGCTGCCCGATACGCTGGTGAAGACGCCGGTCTGGAAGGTCAGCTGGCCGGTCCGTTTGTAATAGAGCAGAATTGAGGCGAGACGGTTAGTAACGTCGGCCGCTTCGATGGTCACAGAGACGGGCAGCCCCCGCGAGGCCAGAACGATGGGGGTGTGGGTGATAACCGGCGCCCGGTTGGGCAGGATCGCGATCTGATAAGGCCAATCGATCGGATTGACCGCCGGCGCGGAGACGGTCGTAATGCCGTCCGACGCCGTCAGGTAATAATCGACCCCGGGCGTATTCACTGCGCTGGTGGGGATCTGCCCCCGCCAGATAGAACCCGAGACCTGGTTGAGCAGGATGGATTGGTAGCTTGCGCTCCCGGTAGTCCGGTAAAAAAGCCTGACCGCGGAGACATAGGGTGCGAACAGATCGATTGCCTCGATCTCAATGGGCAGAGAAGAACTTGCCGCCCAGGCATGCTGCTCCAGGGCTACCGTCCCGGCGGAGCGGATGATCTGCGGGACCGCGCCGGGAATGTAACTGCCGAATACCGAGGTCTGCTCGCTGTTCCTCGTGATGCGCACCTCCACACGTCTCTCGATCCCATCCGCGACGGGGTTGCTGGAGCGGTATTGCACCACATAATTGTTGGAGACCCGGGAGGAAATGTAATTCAGGATCGTGTTGAAATTCGCATGAATATCAAAGATCGCACCATTTGTGGCCGAGGCGATCGAGGTGTAAAATGAATTATATACAGCCAGGGTGAGGGCAAAAAAAGTGATGGAACCGGATTGGCAGACGTTGAGCACATCACTGGTGGTGGCGCTCCCCTGGTTGGGATGTTCATCTGTAATCAGTATGAATACCTTCTGCGTGCCGGGCCGGAAACTGAAAGCGCTGCCGGATTGCACTACCGCGTCATAGCCGGGCTCCCGGGACCCATTCGCTGTATTGCGCGCCCAGATGACATTCTTGAAATATTCGGCATCCTGAGTGAGCTGGCCGCTGTTCTCAAAGACCGGATTCCCGGTGCCGGACATTCCGAACCGGCACAGCCCCAGCGCGTAATCGACGCCAGAGGCCGCAAGATTATCGACGAACTGGCGCACGTTTGCCCGCACCGCATCCTGGTCATCCAGCATGCTGCCGCTGTTGTCCATCAAAAAAACAATGTCGCACAACCGGCTGCCGCTGCCGGTCTGCGGCGGTGTGACCTGGAAGTAGTTGGTCTGCAGGGTGCCGTTTTCAAAAACATTGAAGCTCGACTGGCCCAGGAGGGAAGATCCGGCCTCCACGGCGATATTCATATAGATAAAGGGAAAACCCTGGGCATTGAGGCTGACCATCGAAGCGGAAAGCTGGGTGATCTCCACCATCCTTATGCTGATGGATTCGACCTGCCAGCCGGCAAATTCTTCAGATTGGTCGGTGACCAGTCTGAAAGCCGGACGAACAGTGGCGCCGGAAAACTGGCTGATATCGACCTCCGTGTTGCGCCAGTCGCTGACTCCGGAGCGTCCGTGCACGATGGTCCAGGAGACACCGTCGTCGACGGAGATCTCGAGATATCCTTGATCGTAGACGCTTTCGATCGCAAATTTCTCTCTGACCTCCAGAATCAGCTTCTGACCTCCCGGCCGGATTTCAGGCAGACGGATCGAAGGGCCGGTTGAGCGGCTGTCACTTTGCGGCTGATAGCTCTCCGCTTGCGTGGAGGCGAGGACGGCTGCAGAGCCGTTTGCGGTCGGCAGGTGAAGCATCCGCCACGAATCGGTCAACGCCCAACCTTCAATCGATTCATTAAAACGCTGGCTATAGAGAGAACGGGAGTTCATCGGCAGCCCAGCCAGGCTGGTGGTGCCCGCTTCGGACCCGCTCGGGAGCAGCTTCCCCTTGGGGAAACTCTGCGGGTCCTGACTATCGGCTGCTCCAAAACCATACAAAAAGAGAACGGCGAACAGATACAGGTGGCGCTTTTTCATGATATCCCTCCTGACGGTAGAATAAAAAAGTCACCTCACCCATCCCCCCTCCTTCGCCTGACGTAGTAATGCTGAGTTGCGTACTGCCAATGAACTTGTGGTCGCACCAGCCCGTGCAATAAAAAAAGCACAAGCCGGACAGATGCGACTAGTCCGGCATGTGCTCAATGTCGATCTGCAATTCCATCCCATTCCCCCGATAGAATTTGCTGCAGTCAGATACGTCTTTTAGAATTATACCTAATTTATAAAAAAGATGCAAGGCAAATAAGCATCATCGATCACTATTTCGCCGTCAGAATCGCCACCAGCCGGCTGTCGGGTTCGCCCTTCGCGTCCAGGATCGGAAAATCGCCCTTGTAGCACCAATGGCAATAGGCGATGTTGTTGGCGCGGAAGATATCGGTCAGATCCTGATAGTAGCGCAGCCGGATCTCGTTGTCGATGGTCGGATAGACGCCGAATTCACCGCAGTAGAGCGGCAGATTTTTCGCGCGGGCATACTGGATCGCCGGCGCCATCTCCCGCTCCAGCCGGGCCTTGTCGAAATTGCCGTTGGCCCAGCTGCGCATGGCCTCCGCCGCAGCGGGCGACAGCTCACGGTAGACAAGGGTGTCCACGATCTGTCCCGGATAGTTGACCGGGCCGGCATATTCGGCGATCGCCGCCCACCAGGCCTGATGATGAGTCAGGGCAAAGGGCGTGTAAAAATGATAGCTCAGGATGATGTGGGGATCCTTTTCGGGGATGCGCAGGTCGGGAAAGGTATGAGCACCCTGCCAGCGATTGGAGCCGATCACGATCGTGCGCTCCAGTTCCTCAAGGCGGACCTGTGCGACCAATTTCGCCACCAGCCGATTCCAATCCTCGGGATCATCGGCCACCGCTTCATTTAGCAGCTCGTAGGCCACCATCGACACCGGATAACGGCGCAGCTCCGCAGAGAGCTGTTTCCAAAGATCGGCCAGTTTCTCCTGCTCGCGCGGGTCGGTCCACAGGGTATTGCTGCTGGCGTTGAAATAATGCGAACGGATGATGTGGAGATCCACGATCACCCGCAGTTTGTTGGCCAGGGCCGCGTTGACAGCCATATGGAGCAGCTGGAAGGCCTCCTCTTCCCTGTGGCCGGTCGAATCCCAGAGCTGGACCTCATCGACGGGGATGCGGACATGGTCGAATCCGATGGCGGCGATTTTGACGAAATCGGCCTCGGTGATGTAGGCCAGCCGTTCTTCCCCCCGGGCTTCACTTTGCGAGAGCCAGTGGCTGACGTTGACACCGCTCCGGATCGCGAATTTTTCCACCGGTTTCCGTGAAGCGCAGGTGATGAAAAAAAGTGAAAGCAGAACGAGCAGGATAGATCCGGCTAATTTTCTGGTCATTTTGCGTTCTCCCGTTTTGTGTGAAACGCGATATCAGAAATTATGGTTTTAGGGGGCGGGAATTGCATGGTGAACTCTCGCATATCATCAACATATATGAACTATTCCAAAAAAGCAACATTTTCTTGTTCCAGGCCGCTAAATTGTATATATTTCAAAAATGCAAAAATCGTATAATCTAATGACGACAAGGAATGTCAATACAGCAAGAATGTTGGCTGAATTGTGCATGGATTAATCTGTTGCCAAGAGTACCGGATCTATTACGTCTGACCACTGCTCCGTTCTGAAATATTAATTGTCACCGTATACGCAATTGCGCCTGCTGGCTCAGGACCAATTCAAACAGAGGAAATCCGAGCATGAACAGATTTAAGCTGTTATTATGTCGACACAATAGCTGCTCGCTAACAGCCCGAATCTGGCGTCCAGCCCTCTTCTCTCTCCTCTTTTGCCTGGCCTGCTCACCCCTGGTGACCGAGTTTGCGGAGGTCGAGGAAGCTGTTCTCTATACCGCTGCCCGATCACAGAATCACCCGGCGGTGGATACGCTCACAGTAATGACCTGGAACATCCGCTTTGGCGCCGGCCGGCAAATCCCCTGGTTCGGTGACAGCTGTGGCGACCGGGTCATCCTGACTGAAAACGAGGTCCTGGCAGCGCTGCAAGCTATTGCCGAACAAATCAACCTCTTCCAGCCCGACATCCTCCTCATCCAGGAGATTGACATCAAATCCAAACGCACCGCCTATATCGATGAGGTGCAATGGCTGCTGGACCATACCTCTCTCTCCTATGGCGCCTATGCCTCGATGTGGGAAGCCCAGTACGTTCCCAGCGACGGGCTCGGCCGCATCAACACCGGCAGCGCCATACTCTCACGCTGGCCCCTGCACCATGCCGAACGCATCCAGCTCCCCCTGCGCGGCGACCAGGACGCCCTGACCAAATACTTCTACCTTCGCCGCAACATCCTCAAGGCGAAAATCGAAATTCCCGGGCATGCGGATCTCTGGGTGCTCAACATCCACGCCGACGCCTTTTCGACGGATGACACCAAGCATAAACATATCATCCGTTTCAAGCATGAGTTGGACAAACTCGCCGCCACCGGTGCAGCCTTTATCGCCGGCGGAGATTTCAACATGCTGCCACCGGGATCGGATTCGACCGATTTCTGCGACGAGGACCGCTGCCCGGACGAACACTTCCACGGCCCCGGCGATAACCCCTTTCACAAGGAGGGGAGCTGCTACACCCCGGAACGCGACTGGCTCAACGATATCTATGCCACCTACCTCTGTTCGGTGCCGCTCGACGAATACCAGGCGAATCCTTCGCGCTACTTCACCCATGCGACCGATCGGCATGCCGACTGG
>Ga0209606_1005301_pt1 | contig 11266 bp, 9 predicted proteins | sample AD_UKC057_MetaG_FD_184412 | JGI IMG/M metagenome (GOLD analysis project Ga0209606, IMG submission 184412) | Active sludge microbial communities of municipal wastewater-treating anaerobic digesters from USA - AD_UKC057_MetaG (SPAdes) (version 2) | ecosystem: Engineered > Bioreactor > Anaerobic >...
TTCCTTGATACTCTTCATAGTCCCTAATTGTGTATACATTGACGATAGGCAACTTTTGTACATGCAGCCGTTCTGCGTCAACAAGTCCTTCTGTAAAACGCATGACTCTATTTCTCGACCATTTCCACCGCTTGGCCAATTCGGTAATACTACGACATACCTGTCCACGCTTAACGACAATTTTTACGCCTCTTACAAGTGCGGTTGTGTCCTGATAATTAGCAAGTATTATCAGGTCTACCCACGCTTGTGTTCTAGTAAACGGTTCGGAAAAATAATGGGTGTCTTCAATGATCTGCCTTGGAAGTTTTATGAATCCTTTATTTACCATAATCCAATTTTTTTCTCGCTTTATTTATCGGTTCTATTACTGAGTAGTTTCTCGATATCACTCTTCCGGTATCGGACCTTGGTACCAATGCGTATTGGGATTAGATAATTCTGTTTCTCCCATCTGTACAGAGTAGTAACATGAATATCCAACATTTCAGCACACCCGACGACGGCCACAGCGCTTTTTTCATCTATCATCATTTCTCCTCCTATTGTCTTTTTATTCTATGTGTCTTACTTTCACTTTCCAGGCGCTCTACCTCTTCTGTGCGAAACAACGTCCTTCCACCCACCTTTATGGCGTTAAGCTTACCTGAGTTCATCCAGTTGTGGATCGTTGATATGTGAACACTAAACCGATCAGCCAACTCCCTCCTGGTGAAGTATTCCTTTTGACGTGAGGTATATGGTGCCATTGCACGAGCAACGCCTTCTTCTATCAGCCTTGCCATCTCCTCGCGATTTAACACTAGCAGTGTTCCGTTAATTGTAGTTTCAGTTTGCATATCAAATTTCAATTTGGTTGATGCAAAAGTATAGAAAAAAGTTGTGTGTAAAAGCCTAAGAATCAGGGTTATGACACCATGGACGTGGTGGCATTTGGGGACAAAAACAACAAGAGCCTGTAGTTATTGAACATTAGACTATTTGATAATGGTGGCACAAAAGATTAGCATTCATCCACTATATCCTTAATGTATCCAAAAAGACCTGACTCGCGGTTACGCTTTGATATTTTTACAGGGCTACCATTCTTAATGAAAATACTACTTGCTATGTCCGCCGTTTTTCTTTGTAGTGTTTTATGAGGGAGCAGACTATCCTTCTCTTTTTTCTGCTGAAGTGCAAGAAGAAGGTCACCAAGCGCACTGGATGTCTTTATCCATCCAATAGGCTGGAATAATGCGGGTGGTATTACATGCCCAAAGGCCCAAAGAAAACTGTCAAGATTGGTGTCTTTTTCAATATACCTCTTTTCAATCAGCTTTTTAAACAGGTTCCTGATAATTTCCTCCTTAAAACCAAAGTCAAACCTTGGCGGTTTATCCGCATTTATGTGTTGGTTTAACCACAAAAAATCGTGATATATGGCAAATCCGATTGTAGCGTCCTTATAGGTTTCTTGCAGAAATTTTTCAGACTCAGAATATATGTTTACATCTGAGCCTGGGTGGAATTTCTTTACATAAAAATCAATAAGCATGGGAATAGTAATTTCTGCTTCACAGTTATCATTCAAGAACCCCAATATCATATATGGCAATTTGGGTTGGCTTAGCAACTTAAATAGTTCGCTTTTATAATAAGCCAGTTCACCATCTGGGTGAAACCTTGCAATCACCTCCTGAGTATAACCATACTTTCTATACAGAAAAGAATCATAATGCGCTTCTTCCAAAACATGCTGAAGATTGTCTATGGCAATTATTTTTTCATCCATATCATTAAAATATATCGTTATTCTTCATGTCCCTTTGCCTCTGTAATATTTTGTCGATGGACTCAGCAATTTCATCTCCAGACAATCTGATGTATTCAAGAAAAGCCTTTTCAGTCTTATGCCCAGAAACGTGCATTAGTTGAATGTTATTGAATAGCTTTGTCAAGAACAGGTTTGTCAGTGCGGTCCTTCGAGCTGTGTGTGACGTGACAAGCTCATATCGAGGCATGATAACATCTCCATCCTCATTACGTTCAAATTGGACCTTGCCCTCCCTTTCCATCTGCAGATCCTTCATCGTCAGGGTGGTCTTCTCATATATGGCAAGCGAGGGAACGAACTCGGATAACATTTCCAGAATCACTTTGATTTCCCGGTTCAATACCTGGTCGTGTATATGAGGCAAATTCCCTTTGTACTTTTTCACAATGGCAAGAAGATGATCGTTGATTATTGGAATGGTTACCGGTGTGTCTGTTTTCTTCTGGACCAGTCGGACCACCTTCACGCCTCTTGCTGTCTCTGTGAAATTCTGCTTTATCAATCTTCCGTAGTCAGATATGCGCTGTCCGGTATAGCAACCGCAAAGGAAGATGTCACGAACTTGATCATAAAGGCCTCCAGGCTCTAGGTCCATCTGATAAAGCGCCTCCACCTCTTTCTCTGTCAAATAAATCCTCTTTGTCTTATCTTCCTCACGGACCGATTGTTTGTAGAAATGCTTTGCGGCAGTGTAATTCGAATGCAGGCCATCTTTTTCTGCCATGTTCACCAACGCCCTGAAGTTAATCACCGCCTTATTGACGGAGGTTCCCAGGTAGTTTTCACCCTGAAGGAATGACAGGAACAGATCGCAAGCCGCTTTATCAATGCTATCCCATGTAAGAGCCTTTCCGTTTCGTAAATGGTAAAACCTCAGGAAGCGCTCCAGGATCAGTGAAAAACTCTTCCACACTTTGATGGTGTTGTATGAATATGGCTTACCCTTATATCGGTAATCACCGGACTCCATCAACGGAATGAGATAACCCAAGTATTCAAGAATCCCGGAAGGAATCTGCCTGGGAACTGCCTTGATTGAATCCAGGTACCCGGAAATGGTCTCACGGAATAGGGCGGGGGTGATCTCTCTGTTTGTTTTTCCAACATCAAAGATCAACGATCTGATATTGGACAGACGTTCTTTAATCCCCTCCAGGCGCTTTTGGGTTTCACTATCAGGAAGGGTACCGGCCTTGATTGTCTCCCTCTTACTATCCCAGTACTTTGCAGGAATTGTCTCCGTGGTTGATACGCGAATGTCTATGGCCCTGCCATCACGATACCTCAACCAGATTGTGATCTCGGAATCCTTCTTGCTGCTTGTAGCTCTGGTGAAAAATGAGACAGATGCCATATACCTAATCAAACCCATTACAAAGATAGAAGAATTATTCAATTTGTACCCACCGTTGTACCCACATTTTTAGATTATTTTCAATTTCTTTTGTCGCGTTCAGTTGAAAAAGCGCTGTAAATCAGGAGCTCTAGACACGGGAATGATAGAGTGGATTTTAGTTTTTCGATTCCCGGTGGCACCACCCTCGAACCGCGAAAACATCGCGGTTTTTTTATGCGGGTTCTTTTCCGTATTCATTTTTATACTGTAAATTTGCAGGATATATTTATTTAATTCTGGAGGATCATATAATGAAAATCAAAAAAGTTGAAGCTATTGAGATATTGGATTCAAGAGGCAATCCCACGATAGAGGTCCGGTTATCACTGGAAGATGGTACCAGGGCAACTGCCATGGTTCCGAGCGGGGCATCTACCGGTGAAAGGGAAGCTGTTGAACTGCGCGACGGAGACAAAAAACGCTATAACGGAAAAGGAGTGCTTAAAGCCGTTTCCAATGTAAATGGCAACATAGCCAAAGCTATAGAAGGTAAATGCTTTACAAGTCAAAGGGAGTTGGATTACCTGATGATTGACCTGGACGGGACCTCCAACAAGGGAAAACTTGGCGCCAACGCCATTCTGGCTGTATCCATGGCGTATGCCAGGGCCCGGTCCATAAGCCTGGATATTCCCCTGTACCAGTACCTGGGAGGCAGCAATGCCCATCTTATGCCCGTTCCCTGCATGAATGTGATCAATGGCGGAGCCCATGCCGACAATACAGTTGATTTTCAGGAATTCATGATTGCCCCCCACAACGCTCCTTCATTCCGCGAATCCATACGGATGGGTGCCGAGGTTTTTCATGCCCTGAAAAGTGTTCTTAAATCAAAAGGTCTGAGTACCGGTGTTGGGGACGAAGGCGGATTTGCCCCGGATCTGAAGACAAATGAGCAGGCCGTGGAAATGATCCTGGAAGGGATTGTAAAAGCCGGATACAAACCGGGAGAAGATGTAAGCATTTGTCTTGATCCTGCCGCCAGTGAAATGTGGGAAGACGGAAAATACAAATTCTTCAAGAGTACAAAACAGCTGGTATCGAGTGATGAAATGGTGAAGATATGGGAAAGCTGGGTAAGACAATACCCGATCGTTTCCATAGAAGACGGCCTGGCAGAAAACGACTGGCAGGGATGGAAGAACCTTACCGACACCATCGGGAACAAGATAGAGCTGGTTGGCGATGACCTTTTCTGTACCAACAAAGCCATTTTGGCAGAAGGAATAAAAAAAGGACTGGCCAACTCCATTCTTATAAAACTGAACCAGATAGGCACTGTAACAGAAACACTGGAAACCATTGAGCTGGCCAACAGGAATTCTTATAACTGCTTTGTATCACACCGCAGCGGAGAGACCTCGGATAGCTTTATTGCCGACCTGGCGGTTGCTGTAAACGCAGGCCATATAAAAACAGGAAGCGCATGCCGCAGTGAACGCGTAGAAAAATTCAACCAGCTAATGCGCATTGAATACGAATTGGGTAAAGTGTCCCATTTTGCAGGATTAAAAGCCTTTAAAAACGCCTGACGGAGGCTTTGCCCGACAAGTCCTTCAGGATGAATCATATTGATAACCACACACACTCGCATCATTCTACAGACAGCAGAATGGATATGGGAAGCGCGGCCGGGAAGATTCTGCAACGATCTTTTGGCGGAATATGCTTTTCAGACCATTATGACTTTGACGCCCCTGACGGTGTGAGGTTGTTTACTTTTGATGTACAGCGCCAACAGGAGGAAATTGACAGGCTCAAGGAAAAATTTCCTTCTCTTGTCCTGCTCAAAGGGGTAGAAATTGGAATTCAGCCTGCCAGCCTTGACTCGATCAGGGATTTTATGGGCAGACACACCTTTGATACGGTCATTGCCTCAATGCATTTTGTACGGGGTACAGATCCTTTCCACGGAACGTATTACCAGGGTTACGATTACAAGCAGGCCTACCGTATTTACCTGGAAGATATCTTATACTGCATGGGCGCATATTCCGATTTTGACATACTGGGCCATTTTGATTATGTGGCGCGGTATGCCCCGTACCGGGAACACGAAGTGTCCATGAAGGTCTTTGGTGATATACTGGATCCCATCTTAAAGATCCTGGCTCAAAATGGAAAAACACTGGAAATCAACACGAAAACGTATCAGAAATTCCAGTATGGAACCCCGACCCTGGATAAAAACGTCATCAGGCGTTTCAGGGAGCTGGGCGGTGAAGCCGTGAGCCTGGGATCGGACGCCCATGGTGATGAAAGGATCGGGGAACAATTCGGATTTTATACCCGGATACTCCGTCAATGCGGGTTCCGCTACGGGGTTTATTACAGGAACAGGAAACCAGAGTATTATAAAATGGATTGATCATGAATATTGTCATGAGTATGAGAAAAGGTCTGCTGCCCTTACTGGCTCTTCTCCTGGCAGCGTGTCAGGGCAAGCCGGCACGCATACCCATTGTCCAGGCAGCCCTTAATGAAACAAATTCCGTATACTACACAAACTTTGCTGCTTATCCTGCCGTACGTAACAATCTGCCGATAGGCATTTTTGATTCCGGGACGGGGGGGCTGACTGTTATGGAGGCCATTGTTGCCAGCCGCCTGCTGGATGGAGAAAATTTTATTTATTACGGAGACCAGGCCAATATGCCGTATGGCAATTATCCGGCAGAGGAAAAGACCGGCTTTTTGAGGGAACTCATCATGCAGGATGCCTTTTTCCTGCTCGGACAGCAGGTGAAAATACTGGTAGTGGCCTGCAATACGGCGACGGCATATGGTCTGGAGGATATCAGAGCGTATCTGCAGGAAAGCGGTTCGGGGATCAAGGCCATTGGCGTGATAAATGCCGGGGTCAATGCCACCCTGGAAAGGATCAGGCCCGGCGAGAAGGTGGCTGTGGGCGTATTGGCTACGGTAGGGACCGTGGCTTCGGGCGGGTATGAAAACACGTTCCGGGCCCTTGCCCTTGAGCGGGGATATGGTGACAACATCATGGTAGTAAGCCATGGATCTCTGGGCTTTGCAGAAGCCGTTGACGGGGAAAGTGATTATGTCTCTGCAGAGGCAACGGAACCCAGGGATGGATACCGGGGACCATCGTTCGACCATCCCCGGTATAAGATCGAGCGTGATCTGTTACCGGCCTATGATTTTGATTTTTCATCCAACAAAATGCTGTATGAAGGCACGCCCGAAGATCCGGTACGCCTGCAACTGAACGACCCCGCCAATTATGCCCGGTATCACCTGTTAAGCCTTTTGGAAAAGCTACGTCAAAGCAGTGATCCAAAACCATTGCGTTACCTTGTCCTGGGATGTACCCATTATCCTTACCAGCTGGAAACCTTTACCCTTATGCTGGAGCATTTGCGTCAATACAGACAGGCAGACATGTATCCTTACCGGGATCTGATAGCGCCGGATGTGGAAATCATAGATCCGGCCCTGGAAACAGCACGCGAGCTTTACTACACCCTGTTGAAGGATAGTCTGCTTACCCACAGGATCGGACAGTCGAATGCACAATTTTATTTATCGGTTCCACGAAAGGATCCGGAAAACCCACAAAGGATTGACTCATCCGGGCGTTTTACCTATGAATACAAATACGGCCGAATGCCCGGCCTGTTTGAAAAAGATATTGAAATCGTGCCTTTTTCTTCAGACAATATTGACAGTCTGACCATTGAGCGCTTACGGTCACTGCGGTATACCTGGCCGCTGCTTCCTTTCTGATTCAGCATTGCAAGAGCAGTTCGCCAATCTGTATGGCGTTCAGGGCAGCCCCTTTGCGCAGGTTATCTGCAACAATCCACAGGTCCAGGGTATTTTCCTGGGAGGGATCCCTCCGCACACGGGCCACATATACAGAATCGGTCCCTTCTGCTTCCCGTGGCACGGCATATCCCTGGCCATATGATAGATCATTGAACAAAAGACCGGGAAAGTTTTTGATCAGCGAACACACTTCTTCCATATCAAATGATCTGGCCAGGCGAACATTGACTGCAACACAATGACCCGCTATGACCGGGACGCGCACACAGGTAGCAGAAATCCCGATTTGCACATCGGCCAGTATCTTTTGGGTTTCTTCGCGCATTTTTATTTCTTCTTCTGTATATCCGCCAGGTGTCAGAGCACCGATATACGGGATCACGTTCAGGTCTATGGGGCAGGGGTAAACGCTCCCTTCAGGGGGCATCTGCTTTCCTTCCGCCCAGGCCCTTCTTTCTGCCAGGACCTGCTCCAGCCCTTTCCTGCCCGAGCCGCTCACCGCCTGGTAGGTACAGACCACGATCCTTTGCACCCGGTACTTGAAGTGCAGGGGTGCCAGCGCCATGACCATCTGAATGGTAGAACAATTGGGATTGGCCACCAGCCGGTCATCGGGGCCAATCAAACCGCCGTTGACCTGGGGAACCACCAGCTTCACATTACCGGACATCCTCCAGCACGAGGAATTATCTACCACCTTCCATCCGGCTTTTACAAAAAGCGGAGCCCAGATTCCCGAAACGTCTTTCCCTGCAGAAAAGAAGGCAATCCCCGGTTCTTCTTTCAGTGCTGCCCTCAGGCTGGTCACTCCAATTTCCCTACCCCGGAACGTAATCATCCTTCCCGCCTGGCGTTCGGATGCCACCGCAACCAGGTGATCTGCCGGGAAATTCCTTTCTTCCAGTATTTTGATCATGGTTCTGCCTACCAGTCCCGTCGCACCTGCAACCATTACATTGCCGCTCATACGCATTGGAAAATGTCGTTAATCAATCCGGCAGCAGTCTGCCGGGCTCCGGCTCCGGCCCCTTCCACCCGCAACCCGTTGGGATATAGCCGGCTGTACAGAATAACCGACACATCAGACCCGCGGAGCCCTGAAAAGGGATGTTCCCGGGGCACCACTTCCAGTCCTGCCTTAACGCCCCGCTTGTCTATGGTGGAAACGTATCGCAGGGTCCCTTCCCTGTGCAGGCTTTCCCGGTATAGTGCCCTGAAATGTTCTTCATCGGGCCACTGCGCCGGAAGAAAGGACGCGGTCTCCACCTGGTTTTCCTCTAGTTCCATTCCGCATTCGCGCGCAAGGATCAGAGTTTTTCGCACCACATCCTTTCCGGAAAGGTCAGTCATGGGATCGGGCTCGGCATAACCAAGGCGGGTGGCTTCATCTACGATCTGCCGGAATGGAGTCTGGCTGTCATAGCGGCTGAAAACATAATTCAGGGTTCCCGAAAGGCAGGCCTCTATCCGCTCAGGCGTGTCCCCGACGAGGCGCATCTGCCGGATCAGGCAAATCACCGGGAGTGCTGCGCCAACGTTGGTTTCATAGAGGAAAGGAACATGTTGTCTGACCGCCTGGCTGCGCAGTTTGCGGTAATAATCCATCCTCAGGGTGTTTGCGATCTTATTACAGGCCACCACGGCAATTTTTGCCCTCATCATGTCTTCATAGCGCAGGGCAATGAAATGATCAGCTGTACAGTCTGCAAAAACACAGTTCCTAAGATTCATTTCTATGAGTTTGTCAATAAAGGTTCCGTTCCGGTACAGTTCCCCGTTGCAGTCCAGGGCCTGCCTGATCTGGTCCGGTTCCAGCCCTTCTTTTTTTATGATCATTCTTTTGCTGTTGCAGATCCCGCAGATTTCCACCCGTACACCTTCCTGCACTGCCCATGTTTCCTGCTGGCTGAAGATCATGGCCGTCAGACTTTTCCCCACATTGCCCCAACCGGCAATAAAAAGGTTGATGCGCCGTTCGGCAGATCCGAAAAACTCCTGGTGTACCGCCCGGATGGCTTCTGGGGCATCGGAGGTACAGACTACGGCTGAAACGTTTTTTTCAGAGGATCCCTGGGCTATGGCCCGGATGGTGATGTTACGGCGTCCTATGGCCTCGAACATGCGGCCGCTTGCCCCGGATTGGTTTTTCATGTCATCCCCTATAAGACTGATGATGGAATAACCGCATTCCACTTTTAAAGGTTCCACCTTTTGCAGCGAAATTTCGTAAGCAAACGTTTCATCGGCAAATTTTTTGGCTTTCTGCGCATCGGCCTGGTCAATGGCCACCAGCATGGTGTGTACAGAAGATGCCTGGGTTATGAGAATGATGTTGATCTGCTGCTGTGCCAGCGCATTGAAAAGCCGGCTTGAATAGCCCGGGATGCCTACCATCCCGCTTCCTTCCATGGATAGCAGGGCTATGTTGTCACTGCCGGAAATGCCCCTGATCTTTTCTTTGCCTTCTGGCGGATCCTGCTCTATGAGTGTTCCGGGGCCTTCGGGATCAAAGGTGTTTTTGACCATGATGGGAATGTTTTCCGAGACTACCGGCTGTATGGTGGGAGGGTACACCACCCGTGCCCCGAAATGCGAGATTTCCAGGGCTTCTTTGTAGGATATGTTCTCAATGGTGCGGGCCTGGGGAACGATCCGGGGATCTGCCGTCATCATCCCGTTCACATCGGTCCAGATCCATAGCATGCGGGCTTTTGCCGCCACAGCCAGCAACGAGGCCGTATAATCTGATCCACCCCTTCCCAGGGTGGTGGTCCTGCCCTGGTCATCCGAGGCAATGAAACCGGGAACTATGATGATTTTTGAAAGGTTATTGTGCAACAGTTCATGCACATTACGCTGTGTTACGGCGATGTTGACCACAGGCTGTGAAGAGGAAGAATTGGTCCGGATGATTTCACGGGCGTCTGCCCAGCAGCAACTCAGACCCCTAGATGTGCATATTGCTTCCAGGATCCTGGTGGAAAACAACTCCCCAAAACCGGCAATAAGATCGCAAGTGGCGGGGCTGATTTCCCCTATCATGAAAACCCCCCGGCATATGTCCCGTAGCTTTTCAAACAACAGGGACAATACACCGCCGGCACCCGCTCCGGTTTTCGGGGGGTGCAGTTCGTTCACAACGTCCAGGTGCCGCGCTTCCAGATCATCTATCAATGTCCTGTATCCGGCGTCTTTGTTACCGGCCATGATTCCGGTTTGTATCAGTGTGTCGGTTACACCGCTCAGGGCCGAGGCAACCACAATGGTTTTATCCCGGGCAGAAGCTGTGTGGATAATTTCCATAACCTGATTTATGGCAGAGGCATTGGCCAGTGAGCTGCCCCCGAATTTAAGAACTTGCATAAAATTGATGTTATTTGTTCGTGTTCAAGTAAAAATCCGTCGTGTCCAAAATCAGAGGATATAACTTCTTTTGTTGCGCCGGGTATATGTTCTGCCAGGTACTCAATTTCTGACAGGGGAAAAAGCATGTCGCTGTCTATCCCTATACAAAGGGTGTGCGCTTTGATAACCGACAAGGCTTTGGCTGTTCCGCCGCGGTTACGCCCCACATTGTGCGAATCCAGGCTAAGGGTAAGGGTGTAGTAACTGTACGGGCTGAACCGGTCTGTCAGCTTCTTTCCCTGGTATTGCTGGTAAGAACAGGCTTTGCAGGCTATCAGCACATCATCCTGCTGTTCAGACTGGGTTTTACAGTAGCCGGCATACGACCTGTAAGAAAGCAGGGCAATGGATCGTGCGGCAGCCAGTCCCCGCCGGCCTGCCATGGGTTCTTCCCCGCGACCGAAAGTTGTATCTGCAAAGAGAGCCATTCTCTGGGATTCGTTTAAAGCCGTTGCCCAGGGACTGATGCGGGCACTGCAGGCTATCAGGCACAGGTTGCCTGCCAGGCCGGGACTGTCTATGGCCCATTCCAGGGCCTGAAAACCCCCGCTGGAACCGCCTATGAGCAGGTCAATGTGCTCTATATCCAGATGCAGGCGAAGCAACTGGTGTGCCTTCACCATATCCCGGATGGTGATCAGGGGGAAATCAGTAGCATGTGGTTGGGTGGAACCGTAACAGGATCCCAGGACATTGGCGCAGATGATATACTCCCGCCCGGGATCCAGGAATTTTCCCGGTCCAACCATTGTGGGCCACCATTCAAGTGGATTTGAATTGGCTGTCAGGGCGTGGCATATCCAGACCACATTTCTGCCGGCACAAGAGCCCGGACTGCAATGGTAGCGAATGCGTATCCCGGG
>Ga0209606_1005302_pt1 | contig 11265 bp, 9 predicted proteins | sample AD_UKC057_MetaG_FD_184412 | JGI IMG/M metagenome (GOLD analysis project Ga0209606, IMG submission 184412) | Active sludge microbial communities of municipal wastewater-treating anaerobic digesters from USA - AD_UKC057_MetaG (SPAdes) (version 2) | ecosystem: Engineered > Bioreactor > Anaerobic >...
CTGGCGTCTGACAAAGGGTTCATATGCACGTAGTCCCGTTTAAAGGTTTTGACGAAGGACTCGGCCATGCCGTTGGATTCGGGGCTGTAATAAGGGGTCGTGCAAACCTCCAGGCCAACCATCCGGGCAAAACGTTGCGTCTCGCGGGCAACATAGGCCGGGCCGTTGTCGCTGAGCCACTGGATTCTTGTCGGCAGCCGATCCACAGCGCCGAAACGGGCCTCAATAGCCTCTGCCATCAGGTCCCGAATCATGTCCCCGCAGATGCCCCCGGTCGTGGCGACGTAACTCATGACCTCCCGATCGCAACAGTCCATGCTGAAGGCTACCCGGATCCTCTCCCCATTCCAGCAGGCAATCTCGAAGGCATCGGAGCACCAGCGCAGGTTGCTCCGGATCATCTGTACGGTTCCCTCATGAACCCTCACTGGCCTGCCCGTATGCCGCTGCAGAAGAAGATTGTGCTTCTTCATGATCCGGTAGACCCGCTTGTGGTTCACAGCAACATCCCCAAGCTCTCTGTTGAGGAGAGCCGTCACCCTTCGATACCCGTAAGTCGCCCGCTCGTCCATGATCTTCCGGATCAGGGCCAGATAATGCTCATCCTCAGGCTTATGGTAAAAACGCTTGCCGCCCTGTGGGCTGTGGCGCTTCTCATACTGGTGCGTTCGAGAGACGCCCATCGCTCCTGCAATCCGCTTCACGGGGTATCGTCCTTCCCTAACAAGGGCACCCGCGAGATCAGTTTTTTTTCGCGGGCAATCCGGACCGCGTCCTTGAGGATCTCCACCTCCATCGTCTTGCGCCCCAGCAGCCTCTCCAACTCGCGGATCCTTAAACGCAGCTCCTTGGCCTCGGAAGCGGGCACCACCGGCTCACCGGCCTTCACCGCCGACAGGGCGCCTTCGTTAAGCAATTTTCGCCAGGTGAAAAGCTGGTTCGGGTGCAGCCCATACTTGCGGGCCACGGATGAGATGCTCATTCCGGGCTGCTCCGTCTCTTCGACAATGGCCTTTTTCTCGCTGGGCGCCCAACGCCTTCGTCGTTGGACAGAGGTAATGATTTCAACGGGTCCCATGGACACCTGCTCCCAAGTGGTAGTTGTATGACTATACCTATGACTACAACTTATTTCCACTGTTCAGGTGTCCGGTCAAAACGGGGGCTACTCCATGCATATATCCTTATCAACTATTTATAGAATAGCTGGACCAATCATAAGATAGTAGAACATCCCCCTGCTCTCGATTGATGATGCTGCCGGTATTGAAGTAATCGCCATCCTCCACCTGAATTGTAAAGGCAGACTGTAACCAGTCCACTATATCCCCATTTACCGCACAAAACAATGCGCAATCATAAGAGCCTGAACGTAGATTAAATCGAGGCCAATCACATTGAAAGAATCCGGTCTTATACAAATCCATGCTGGATTTGTTAACATCAAAAGAGTTTAGGTTAGTCAGTAAATATCCTTGAATACTTCTCACATTAAAAGCAATATTAATTGTTGCATTACGCATCACCTTGTCTGATACATAGTAAAACCTTATAAATACATCTTGTCCAGAAATAACTTGTTTCAGTATATTGCCTTCAGAATCAAAAAACAAAACTTTCGTAAATTTAAGCCATTGGCTGCCTCGCCTGTCACGCCGTTCGGCTAAATTTATTGCCCCAACTGTTTTAATATCTTGGACATATTGATTAATTGCATTCCCGATATCTCCCGAAAAACGAATTTTACCCTGCTTCAAAACCATACCGATTTGACATAATTGCTGAACTGCAGCCATATTATGGCTCACAAACAACACCGTTTGCCCCTCATGCGCCACATCTCCCATTTTACCTAGGCACTTCTTTTGAAATTGAGCATCCCCCACGGCCAGCACCTCATCGACCACCAGAATTTCCGGTTCCAGATGAGCCGCAACGGCGAAGGCAAGCCGGACGTACATCCCGCTGGAATAGCGTTTGACAGGGGTATCAAGGTACTTCTCAACCTCAGCGAAAGCAACAATCTCGTCGAACTTGCGCTTGATTTCGGCGCGCGTCATACCCAGAATCGTACCGTTGAGGTAGATATTCTCCCTGCCTGTGAGTTCCGAGTGGAAGCCTGTGCCCACTTCAAGGAGGCTCGCGACACGGCCTCTGATCGTAACGCGTCCTTCAGTGGGCTCTGTGATGCGGCTGAGGATCTTCAGGAGGGTGCTCTTGCCGGCGCCGTTGCGACCGATGATCCCTAACGCTTCACCGCGCCTAATTTCGAAATTCACGTCCTTCAATGCCCAGACCACTTCCATGGTGTCGCCGCCAATGACCGGCCTCCCGCCTATCAGATCCTGGCTCTTATTCCAGACATTTCTGGCATTTTGAACAAGGACCTCCCGGAAAGTGGTCTGTTCGCCCCGGCCTCGTTGGTGGCCGATCGTGTATTTTTTCCCGAGGTTTTCCGCTTTGATGACGATGTCGGACATGATTCTTTCAGATTAAATCGGCAAAGGTTTTTTCCGTCTTCCGGAAGCGGCGGATACCCATGTAGAGGAAGGCGGCGATAATGAAAAGGCTCATGAGGAAGCCGGTTAGATAGAGGGGGCTGTTCCCGCCTAGGAGACACCAGCGGAAACCGTCGATGACCCCCACCATTGGATTGAGGCTGTAGAGTAGGCGCCACTGCTCCGGAATGACATTGCTGCTGAAGCCAACGGGGGAGATATAGAGGCCGAACTGGACGACGAAGGGAATCACGTAACGGAAATCCCGGTATTTGACGTTCAGGGCGGTGATCCAGAGTCCGGGACCCAGGCTGGCCAGAAGGGCGAGGACGATGAAGAAGGGGAGGTAGAGGATAGGCCAACCGGGCACGAATTGATAGTAGATCATCATCCCAATCAGAATGACAAAGCTGATGAGAAAGTCGATGAAGGCCGTGACGAGGGTCGACGTCGGGATGATCAGACGGGGGAAATAGACCTTGCCGATGAGATTGGTGTTGTTGATCAGACTGTTGGACGCCTCGGAGAGGGCATTTGAAAAAAGCGTCCAGGGTAGCATTGCGGCGAAGACCATCAGGGCGTACGGGGCCACGCCGTCGCTGGGAAGTTTGGCAATTCGACCGAAGATGACCGTGAAGACGACCATCGTGAGCAGAGGACGGAGGATGGCCCAGAGGATACCGATCACGGTCTGCTTGTAACGAACGGACACGTCCCGCCAGGCGAGGATCAGAAAGAGTTCCCGGTAGCGCCAGAGGTCAGTCCAGTAATTTTTCTCAGTGCGGCCCGGCTCGATGACGAGGACAGTGTCGTGGTGGCTGGTTGATTGTTCTTTCATTTTCCGGGTAAGATACAGCTCCGCTCTCTGGATTACCAGGTGGTGGAATAATTCGGAATGTGAAGCCGATTTCTCATGGTCTGTGACTAAAAGTATAGCACTATTTAATCGCTTCGCAAGCGGTCATCAGCGCTGATTCTGTATGCATTAAACAGGATCGATCTGATTTGCACGCGTCAATCCACGGGTTCATTTGCACCGATACGATCGGGCAGCGCCGGCGAAACGTTGGCTATCATGATCACAATTGCCGTCAGAAACCAGAAAGGCTCCATGATCCGGACGATGATGAAGGTATTCGCCCCGATGGCATGCGTCAGCATGGCGAATAAACCGGCAAGATATCCCGTCGTAATCCCCAGGTAGAAGGGGTCCTCCGTGTAGAGGCGACGGGTGTTGCTGGCATTCCGGTAGATGGCCAGGATCAGGGCAAAGAAAAGAAACAGCCCCACAAGCCCCGTTTCCGCCAAAACACGCGGGTACTGCGCATCGACGAAGTGGTAGCCGGTTACGCCGTAACCCAGGATCGGATGTTTTTGGAAATCCCTCGTAAGCACCTGTTGCCATGAAATCAATCGGGCGGAGGTGGAGGTGTCGATGCGAACGCCACCGACCTTGATCTGTCCGGCCTCCTCACTTTGAGTGAAGGTGTAGAGGGCCCTGTCCTTGACGGCGGTGGGTGCGAGGATCAGGGAAATGATCAGCAGGATCATCAACGCAAGGATGACAAAAAACTTATGCCGGCTGAACACGATCAGCGCCAGAAGCATCGGTCCCAGGGCCAGCCAAGAGCTTCTGGAAAGGGTAGCCGCCAGGGTGATCAGGATACAGAAAATGAGGATGCCGAAAAAGAGTTTCTGTTTGTTGGAGCCATAATTGTGGAAAAGCAAGCCGAGAATGACGGACAGCATCAGGACCAGATAGCCGCCCAAGGTGTTCGGCTCTCCCCCTTCTCCTTCAAAGGGCGCTGAGACGCGAACGCCGGAGGGGATTTGATACATGGCGATTAGGCAGACGATAAAGCAGACAAAAATCATCGCAAAGACGAGCCGTTCCATCTGCTTTTTCTCCTTCAGGTAATTGACCGCCATGAAATAGACGATGAAGTATTCGAAGTATTTGAGGACGAAAAAGATGCCTGCCAGACCTTTTACGCGCCCCATCAAATATCCAATCAGGGTCGATACGAGGCAAATGATAAAATAATAGCCGATATACCGGTTGAGGGGGGTCTTGAGAAAGAGGCCGCGCTCCTTGTTGATGGCCGTGCTCAGAAACCAGCTGAAGCCGATGATGACGAGGAGGAAATCGTCCAAGCGCAGCGTCAGGCCGCGGCTGCGGACACCTTCACCCGGCGCGGCGCCGACGCCGAACTGCGGCCCCAGGAGCATGGCGAAAATCAGAATATACAGACCGATCTCGGGGTTGATGAAACAGATCAAGGCGAGAACGACGCTGACGGTAACGGCGAAGGCCACACCCACGGAAATCTGCGTGACGAACATCGCCGCGAAAAAGGTGAGGGCAAGGACCGCGAAGAGTATGAGGATCGCCTGGATGTCGATTTCGGTTTTAGCCATCATTGCGGTCGGGATGCGTCTGGCGGGTTCGATTGCGCTAGATCCGGCTCTCCATCGCGTCCAACTTCGTACTGTTGGCGCTCGGTGTCCTTGGGTTGATAGGAGGTGTCTTCATAACCGAAGTAATGCTCGATGTAGCCGACCAGGCCACCCCCAACACTGATCAGTGCGGCCAGCAGGGCCACGACGACAGTGATGAGGATGAACCACCTGAGTTGTGTCCGGGGCTTGCGGCGTACGCTGCGGGTTCGTCGGATGTGGCTCATCGCTTCTGGGGGCCGGTTTTCGCGGTCTGTCCCGTCTGTTCGATCGCCGGCGAAGGAAACGTCGAGACACGGCGGATCATGTAGTCCGGGTAGGCGCCGGAAAGCTTGAGGGTGTTGACATATCGACGGGCGTCGTTTTCGGAAGGGAAGGGTCCGATGAAGATGCGGCGCCAAACTCCTCTTTTTTTGAGGTCAGCCGTTTCGGCGTAGACAGGATGGCCTTGCTTCTTCAAAAGCGAGATCAAGTCGGTCGCTGTGCGCTCGTCCTGGGTGGCGCGCACCTGGATGTAATAACGCGGGCTGGTTGCCACCGGCGTATTGTCAACGGGCTTTGCGGGGGAAACGGTTGAAACGGCGCTCTTCGGCGCGACGGGGATTTCGAAGGGCTTGGGTCCCGTATCAACGCTGCTGGAGGGAGGGACGGCTTCCCTGGTTTCCGACACATCCGGCGTAACAGGCCCTGCTGTGCCGCTTGACGGCTTTGCGGCGCTTGGAGCGGAGGAGGTCTGAATGGGCGCCGAAGGTTCCCCGGGAAGAACTCCCTTCAAAAGGCCCGTGAAATAGATGCCGGCGCCGAGCAGCGCGCAGGCGATCAAAAGCAGCACCAATTTCAGGGCGTACTCGAGATTGATTTGGGGGGATGGTCGGGCCTTTTTGAGTTGACTGACCTTGCCGGGGAGATCCTGGATGGATTTTCTGAGGAATTCCGGCAAAGATGCGATTCGTTCGCCGAGGGAGAGGCGCTTTTTCCGTTCGCTGCCGTAGTAGTAGTAATATTTGTCGTGATATTCGTAGTCGGGGCTGATTTCGGCCTTGAGACCGTTGAGGACCACACCGACGATATTGGCCTTCACATTGTCGATCTGGGCCTTGGCGCGCTTCAGGGCGCCGCGGGCGACACGGCCGACCTGATAAACGATAATCACGCCATCCGAACGGATGCCCCAGATCGTCGCGTCGGTGGCGGCCAGGACTGGGGGCGCGTCTACAATAATTAAGTCATACTCTTCTCTCGCGGCTGTGAGGACGTCGGTAACCGTCCGGGTGCTGACGAGTTCCGATGGATTGGGGGCGACCGTTCCGCACGTCATGATGGACAGGTTGTCGAGCCCCGGCGTCACCATGATCTCGTCCATCGTCATCTTGCCGGTCATGATGTCGGTGATGGAGCGTACGACTTCGCGCCATTCAAAGTTGCCGAGGATGACATCCGTCATGCCGGGCTGTGCGGGGATCCCGAAGATCTTAGAAATGACGGGCCGGCGGAAGTCGCCGTCGATCAGAAGAACCTTGTTGCCTGCCTGGGCCATCGTGATGGCGAGGTTGATGGATATCGTAGTTTTTCCTTCCTGAGGGGATGAGCTTGTAAAAACGATGACTTTTGCATCCTTTTCCAGCTTGGCGAAGTTGATGTTTGTTCGCAGGGCGCGGTAGCCTTCAGCCGAGGTTGTCTTCGGGGCGAAGTGCGATATCATGCGGGAGATTCGCCACATGCGATCATCGTCGATTTCCGCACCGGATTTTTCCCTGAAGGCCTGACGCAATTCATCGAAATCAATGTGAGGGATGATGCCGAGGACGCGGACCCCGAGAAATTCCTCAACGTCCTCGACAGCGCCGATCGAGGTGTCGAAGGTCTCGATCAGGAAGGCAAAAACGAGTCCCAGGATGATACCTATAATGAATCCCAAGCCGGTCGTGGCGGCCGTTTTGGGGGGGTTGATCGGCGTCGTGGGTTCGAGAGCCGGTTTGACGATCTGCACTTCCTGCACCTGCTCCGCATTCTGGATCAGCGCCTCCTGGTACTGTTTTTCCAGCATGGTGTAGATTTCACGATTGACGGCCAATTCCCTCTCCAGACGGGCCAGCTCAAGACCCAGGGTCGGGAGTTCCTTGAGTTGGCTGTCGTAACCGCGAAGCTGTTTGCCGGTCAGGGAGAGCGTGCGCGAAAGGTTCTGCTGCTGGGCCTGCAACTGGGCCTTCATACTGGCGATGATTTCGTGAATCTTCTTCTTGATTTCGATGACCTGAGGAAAATTCTCGGTATAGTTGATCAAGAGAATGTCACGCTCCAGCATGAGCTGAACGAGGCGCTCGTTGAGGCTTTTATAGGGTCCGGAAGCCTCCTCGAAGTAAAAGCTGGTTTTCGAACCCAGGGGCCGGTCTTCCGCTCGCTCCAGAGCGGTCAGGGTCTCCCGGATGCGGTTCTGCGTGGCGACATCACGATCATAAGCGGATTGCAGGGCCGCCACCTGATTGATGAGGCCGGAGGATTGTGAATCCAGCGAAACCATCCGGTAGGCCTGACGGAAATCCCGCACCGCGTTTTCCGAATCCTGCAGCTTCTGCCGGGTGGTCAAGACCTGGTTTTCAATGAACTTCTTGGATTCGATGATCCGTTTGTTGAGATCCTGGGTGTGGTATTCCTTGTAAACCTGAGCAATGGTGTTGGCGACGCGTTGCGCCTGCTTGGGCTCGGTGGAGGACACCGTGATGTTGATGATGTCGCTGTTGCCGTCCTGCTCCGTCTCGACGGAGTCTTTCAGGGCCAGGATGGCGGAGAGATAGCCGGGGTTGTTGCGCACGTCTTCGGACGACAGGTCCGGGGGGATCTGGCCGAGTTTCTTGGCGACCATCTCCATGATCAGATAGCTTTTGATCATGGCCATCTGGGTTGCCATATAGTCGGTCGTGGACCAGGAAACGGCCTGGATGTAAAGGCCCGTGAGGGAGCCGGATTTCTCGACCTTGACGCTGGCGCTCGTTTTGTAGATCGGTGTCGGACGGCCCATGATCGAAAAGAGAAAGCTGAATAGCGTCATCATGACGACAGTGAAAATGATGATGAACTTGCGTCTGCGGATGGTGCGCCAGTATTCACGCAGGTTCAGGTCGTAGGTCATCGGCATGGTGGGCGGGCTCCTTCGCTTACCAGCGCAATTTTGTCTGATCCTTGAAGTAATTGGAACGGAAGTCAGCCGGACGGTTCTGAATCAGGTCGAGCATGGGGGTGATGTTTTCGATGAATTCGTTGATATCCCCGATCACGCTCCGCGGCACATAGATCACGTCTCCGTCCCTGAGCGGGATGTTTTGGGATAGATCGCCCTGCATCAGGATCTGGTCGAGGTTCGCGGACAGGATGATGGGCTTGCCTCGTTTCTGGGCGTCGTAATCCCGGATGATCTTGATGTCCGTTTTGACGGCGACCGCGGTGGTACCTCCGGAGATGGCGATCGCGCTCAAAAGATCGCTCGAATCGCGCAGGCGCAGGATTCCCTGGGAACGGACCTGTCCGAAGACATAGATACGCTCGGCGTAGGTGGGCATTTCCGGGACGTTGATGACATCGCCGTGCTCGACAACCACGTTGTCGATGGCATCCCCGCCGATGAATGCATTGTAAATGTTCAGATAATATCGCTTTCCCTGGCGTAGGAGTTCAACCTGCCTCAAGTTGGCGTTACCCGTCTCCTGACCGGCGACCGGCCCGCCGGCCGTGATGATGACGTCCAGGACACGCGTCTTGCCGACAAGCGGGTAGCGTCCGGGACCCGAGACCCCCGCCTGCTGATCCATGATGTTGATGCGGCCGAAGATCAAGATGGACTTGCTTTTGAATTCCTTGACCATAACCTCGATCCGGGGATCCCGAAGGTATTTGAGGGACAGTCGGGTCAGGGTTTCGTCGATTTCGCGTGCGGTCATCCCGTCCACGTCGATGTCATCCGCGTAAATGAATGAGATCCTGCCGTCCGGTCGGACCGTGGCCGTATAGGTTTGCTGCTTGAAGCCTTCGTCGGGCGAGGGGACCCAGTAGTTGATCGCGATGACGTCTCCGGAGCCGACGCGATATTCGGGAGCTCCGTATTTCTCGGTGAAAACGGAGTTTTCCCGGACTTCACTCAGTCTCCGGATGGCTCCCGACATCTCCTGTTGGTCCTTTTCGCGGGTCTCAAGGACGGTGGCGGGTTCCTTGTAGGTTTTCACGGAAATGCCGGGATATTCAACGGTACAGGAGTTGAGGACCAGGGAGCAAATAACGAGAATGACGAACGCGGGCACTCGCACGGTCCTGAAGGTCATGGGAACTCCTCGCGGCAAAGATGGTGTTCTAATGAATGGTCGTAATATCGTGGAAAAGAGCGAAAGATGTCAAGTCATTTTTGTCGCGATGTGTATTATCTGACCATAAAGATTCTCCTTGCATTTTACAGGTTTGGATCTTATAATTATCAATCAACAAAATCAGGAGTATGCAAGGTTGAAAATAATCAGTGAGGGGCTTCGTCTAAAATGGTGCGCATTTCCGATCTGATCAGGGGCAATACGCCCGTACCGACGACGAAAAAAGAAATGCCTGAGCAGGGGATGAAGTACAATCTCAGGTACCTTTTCCATTCCACGCCTGACATTCCAGGTTCCGAAAATGCTTCCGTTTCTCGTGAGTTGGAAGATCGGCTCGACGAAAACCCTGCTGCCAGAGACGCGGAGCCGCCGTCATTTGAAGCAGTTACGTCTAATCGCCCGGAGGACCTCTATCAGGAAGCCCAAAATTACCTTCTGGAGGTCAGGGAAAAGCTACGAGCCGGGGAACCGGTCAATCTGGCGCCATCTCTAAACATCATTGAAGCGATGATCGAGGATGTGTCCCTTGTCGACGGACTTTACGCGTTGACAGCGGAGGGTGGCCATGACGACGATCTCGATATCGCCTCGCCCGTCAACGGCATGATCTACAGCTTCAAGGTCGGGAAGAGGATGGGCTATTCCGCATTCAAACTGACCGAGGTCTGCATGGCGGCGCTGCATCACGACATCGGCATGTTTCTCGTCGACGACGCCATTTCCCGGAAAGAGGGCAGGTTGACTGAAGAGGAATTTACCGAACTCAAAAAGCACACCACCTACGGCAGGGACATCATGAGAGCGGTGGATGAAACCTATCCGAGCGTGAGCCGCGCCATCTATGAGCACCATGAGCGTGAAAACGGCAAGGGTTATCCCATCGGCCTTAAGGGCGACGAGATCTGCGAATATGCAAAAATTATCGCGATCTGTGATTCGTATGAAGCGATGACCCACGATCGCCCCTATCGCAAGGCCGGCGCTCAACACAAGTCCGTTCTCGAGATCGCCGAGGCCAAGGACGCGCTTTTCTCTACGCATATCATCAAGATATTCCTCGACGAGATTACGATGTACCCCGTAGGAAGCTATGTTCGACTGAACAACAAGGCCATCGGCATCGTCGTTGAAACGAACCCGACGAATCCGCTCAAGCCCGTCATCAACCTCGTGATTGACGGTCACGGCAAACGAGTTCTGCAGGACAGGCGAATCAATCTGTCGGATACCAACATCCTCAACATTCAGGATTCCGTTCTGAAACACGAAATATTTCAGTAAGAACCACCCTCCTCACTGCCCCCCGCGTTCGGATTCATTCGCGTTGACAACCTCCCGTGATTCTTGTAGTAATGAATTATGAATCTATCATCTGAAACATGCATCATGGCGAATCCTCTCGTTGTCCTGCGTGAGGAATTCGACGACTGGGCGATCCTCTTTGACCCGGACACCGGCAGTGCCTTTGGAATCAATCCCATTGGCGTGATGATCTGGAAGCTACTGGACGGGTGCCATACAATGGAAGAGATCGCGCACATTATCCGTGAGGCGGCAGAAGAAGTCCCCCCTGATGTGGCAGACCACATACGGGAGTTCGTTCGTGTGACCGTCGAGTTTGGCCTGGCAGGTCACAAGGCAGCCTGAGGTCCCAATGGCCCTGAGCGTCATGAAGTCACCACGCAGCGTGGATATCGAGATCACGAACGTATGCAATTTGCGCTGCGCCTATTGCAGCCATTTTTCGAGTGCCGGGGATGTGGACACGGATCTCCCGCTTGCAGCCTGGCTGCGGTTTTTTGATGAACTGGGTCGCTCTGCCGTCATGACGGTGACGCTCTCGGGTGGGGAGCCGTTTATGCGTCCCGACCTGGAAGCAATTATCCGGGGAATTGTCTCCAATCGCATGCGGTTTTCCATTTTGAGCAACGGGACCCTCGTCGACGGGGATATGG
>Ga0209606_1005309_pt1 | contig 11256 bp, 9 predicted proteins | sample AD_UKC057_MetaG_FD_184412 | JGI IMG/M metagenome (GOLD analysis project Ga0209606, IMG submission 184412) | Active sludge microbial communities of municipal wastewater-treating anaerobic digesters from USA - AD_UKC057_MetaG (SPAdes) (version 2) | ecosystem: Engineered > Bioreactor > Anaerobic >...
CCTCAGCCATCGCGTACTGGGACCAGATTACGAACCCGGTGATGGTTGTCGTTGCCACGGGCGACATGCTCGTGCCCATCGAGCAGGTCAGCAGCACGTACGTGCGCCCGTACGAGCCCAAGGCCTTTCCCGAGGGATACACGCGGGACTTCCAGGCGCTCACACCCATCGAGGCCGCGCGCGTTACGTTGGAGGAATGTATCCCTGGCGATGAGTGGAGCTCGGCAACCATGCCGCTCCAGGACAAGAGCTATGAAATCACCCTCGACTACTTCCTGAAGAAATCGGAGCCTCCCGAGGGCCCCGAAGAACAGGATCGGCCGTGGTCGAAAGACAAACAATGGTCGATCGTGCTCTGCGAGGAAGGTCCGCCCGTCCCCTTCGCGACGCATATGCGCTACAAATGGAGCACATCCCCGGACACCTTCGCGGACTATTATCGCGAGACTATCCCTTCGCCCGACATTCTGAGCGCCGCCAAGCTTGCCCGTCTGCTCCTGCGGTATATGGGTGTCGACGATTTCCGCGTGTCCATCGGCCAGGAGAACACCACGGCCAACCGCTGCAATTTCGAGCGCCTCGAACAACTCGACGTCGTCACGGGATTGCTCGACTATGCGGCCATGGGCCCGGACCATGCCAAGCGGCTCGGAGACTACTACCGAGTTGCGGTGGCGCATCCTTTCGGAGACGAGGCGGACATTGCGGTACTCACGAGCATTCGTAACCGGTTGCTGGCCGAACTGAACCTGGAGGAACAACCATGACGTGCTTCCTGATCATCGCTGCAGCGGGAATGACAATGGCGCAAGCGGAGGGTGCGGGTATGAAGGACGCGGCGCATTACGTCGAGTTGAAGACCGAATCCCTGACGGCCGTCATCGGCGACAACGAGCCCATGGGCGAGCACCACCGAAAACTCTACAACGGGGTCTTTTCCCTCTCGACGCCCTCCCTGGCGGAATCGCCCTTCGTTCCCGCCTATGCGGGGCTGAACCTCGAACACTACTTTGACGTCCGCGAGCGCAACAGGGATAACACGATATTCTTCGAGCCGCGCCACGCGCCCATGGCGCTGCGCTCCGCCGGCGACAACGCAGTCGAGTTGTACCAGGTTGAAACGCCCTTCTATGGCGTCGAAAGCTGGACGCGCTTCTCCGTATCCGCCCCGTACTACATCGACATGGCCTATCGCTGCATCCCCCGCAAGGAAGCATTCGCCGGAGGGTTCATGGGCGTGTTCTGGGCGTCTTACATCAACGCGCCCGCCGACAAGAGCATCTATTTCCTCGCGGCGGGGTCCTCTCTCGACAAGCCCCAGTGGGTGCAGTACTGCACGCAGGTCCATGGCCACGCCAGTACTGTATTGTACGAGAACGACTCGTTCTCCCCCGATTTTGGAGAGGGCGAAGGGGCGCTATTCGAGGACTACTCGCCGTTGCGCTATGCCGAGCCGTTCTACTACGGCCTGTTCCGCGGCCACGTGCTGATATACATCTTCGAGCGCGGGCCAATGGTCCGTTTCTCCCATTCGCCATCGGGGGGCGGCCCCACAGCCGCCGGCGACGACACCAATCCCGCGTGGGATTTCCAGCTCATCGTCCCCGGATGCAAAGCCGATCAGGAATACGGCCTGCGCATGCGTCTCGTCTACAAGCCATGGGCAGGGCGCGACGACGTCATCGCCGAGGTGCGGAAGGCGTATGAGACTGTCCTTAAGTGAGCAGGGAATCCGGCCATCTTGCCTCGGAATGGACGAGACGCCTCAAGGAATGCCGCCCTTGCAAGGCCCAGCCACGGTTTCTGGTAACGGAGACGATGCCGCCAGGTAAAGGCATCCTATCGTGTTTCAGATACTTTTATTGTAAGGCAATTCGCCTACTTGACTGATACGCATTTGAGACCTACACTTAGCACAGGCGACCGCGGTCCGGCGATGGACGGCGGCGCAGGTATACGTGGGTTGCACGGGCATTTCTCTGATGCGGAGGCGGGGTTGCAGCACAAGCGGGAGTCCGGAGCCAGGAGACGCCATGAGATGGGGGGTATCCCCCTGATGGAAAGAGAATGAAACTATCTTCTAAAGACCCTTCGAAAAAGCCTATCGGGGAATTGCTTGTCGAAGCAGGCCTGATAAGACCCGAACACATCGAGGAAGCCCTCCAGAAACAGCGGCGCGAGGGCGGCAAGATGGTCGAGATCCTTATTGGCCTTGGCAGGCTTCAAACGAATGAATTTGTGCGGTTTCTCGCACGGCAGGGGGGCGTTCCCAGCATCGACCTCGCGCATTACGAGATCCCCGTCCAAATCATCGGGCTGGTACAGCGGGATTTCGTCATAAAGAACGAGGCCATTCCCATCGACAAGCTGGGCAGGTTGCTGACCGTGGCCATGGTGTGCCCGCTCGACTCGGATACGATCCAGGAATTGGAGACGATGACCCAGAGCAAGGTCAAACCGCTCTTGTGCTCGCCCGAGGCCATACGCATGGCCATTCAACGGTACTATCCTGCCCCGGGGATGGCGGGACTGTTCAAGCGGGATGCCACCCGGCCCAATGTCGAGGGACTCGAAGGGGCTTTGAGCCTCCGAAACGCCACGCGGCTCGTTCGGGAAATCGAATCGTTGCCGGCGTTGCCCGACACCGTGCGGCGGGTGCGCGAATCCGCGGCCGACGCCACGGCCTCCGTCAAGGAAGTGGGGAAAATCATTTCCACGGATCCCGCCGTTACGGCGAAGATTCTCAGCGTGGCCAATTCCGCCGCCTATGGTTTTTGCCACCGGGTCGACAGCGTCTCGCATGCTGTCTCGCTGCTCGGTCTGCGGGAGACCTATGCGTTGGTGCTTTCCATGGCCATCGCGGACATCATGAGAGGCGCGAAAGGCTTCAATTACAAGCGGTTCTGGCAAAATGCGGTGACCTGCGCGGCTGCGGCGCGGCTTCTGGCCGAACAACACGGCCGGAAGGACAACAACGGCGTGTTCTCGGCAGGATTACTCCATAATCTCGGGGAACTCGCGCTGGCCCACGTCGCTCCGGGCGCCTATTCGCAGATTCCCCCCAATTTATACGGCCAAGCGTTGATCGAGGCAGAACAAAAGGCGATAGGCATTGCCCATCCGGAAGCGGGATACGAGCTGGCCCTGCATTGGGAACTGCCCCAGCATCTTGCGGAACCTATCCGGTTCCATCATGCGCCGGAACAGGCAACGAGATATGTCGACATCGTGTCGTTGATTGCCATCGCAGTGTTAATGGTGCATGCCTCGATGTCTGACGAGTCCCAGGACGACAGCGTATTCGAAGGACACAAAGATGTTCTTGCCCGGGCCGGGCTCGAATTGGAACGTGCCAAAGCCGCGTATCGCGCGTTTCTGACGAAGCGGGGCGAACTCTCTGCCGAGGTGTTTACCGCGTGAAGCCTGTTCTGGTTGCCGCCAGACACTGCGGCGGCTTCCCTGCAAAAATTGCATAACAGACAGCGAATTGTGCTGTCTTTGCGCAGTAATGAGCCATGGAACGGGCGGAATTGCTGGCACGACACTTGCACCCTCAGCAGGTGGAACACGAAATGGCACGCCCCCTCAGAGAATGCAATCCCACGGGGGGCCTGAAAGGAGACCCACCATGTTTACGATGAAACGGCTTGCGATTCCCGCGCTTGCTCTTGCCGCGGTGTTTGCTCTGGCCGCGCTGCCGGTGATTGCCCAAGGCGATCGCCCGCCCAGAAACCCCAACAACATACTCGAGAATGTCGAGGCCGGTCCCGAGACTGCGGCTCCGGCGGAAACTGCCGAAACATGTCCGATGGCCCCCCAAGATGACCGTCCCCAATTGGGACGCGGCCGCGCCGCATGCGAGGGATACGGCGAAGGTTTCGGCCCCCGTGCCGGACGCGGCCCCGGTGAAGGCCAAGGCCTCGGGCGCGGACGCCGCGGCGCCTTCGGCGAAGGTCAAAAGGACATGGCCAGCGGGTACGGCCGTGGACGCGCCGCGTGCGAGGGATGCGGCGAAGGTTTTGGCCCCCGCGCCGGACGCGGTCCTGGTGAAGGCCAGGGTCTCGGGCGCGGACGCCGCGGCGCCTTCGGCGAAGGTCAAAAGGACATGGCCAGCGGGTACGGTCGCGGCCGCGCCGCATGCGAGGGATGCGGCGAAGGTTTTGGCCCCCGTGCCGGCCGTGGCCCCGGTGAAGGCCAGGGCCTCGGGCGCGGACGCCGCGGCGCTTTTGGCGAAGGTCAAAAGGACATGGCCAGCGGGTACGGCCGAGGCCGCGCCGCGTGCGAGGGATGCGGCGAAGGTTTTGGCCCCCGTGCCGGACGCGGCAAAGGTTTCGGCCCCGGCTGCGGACCATGCTGCCCCTGCGCCCGTCCATGGTAAACTGAGTGTCCATGGAACAGAAGGGTAACATTCGGAGTCCGGTTATCTTGTTGGTGCTGGCAGCCGCTGTACTGGCGGCTGCCAGCATTTTTCTCCTGGCCCGGCAGTACGATGTCGAGGTCGATAACGCCCAAGTCCAGCTCCTGGCGAAAGGCCGCACTACCCTCGACGCACTAACCGCGGGCATTCGTGCTCAAAGCCGGCGGGGCATGTACCGGATGGACCGGTTGGCGGCGATCTTTGACGAGCTCGCCCAAACGCCGGGCATTCTGGCGCTCCAGCTCCGTTCAGCCAGCGGCGCGATTGTGGCGGCGGGAGGAGAATTCAAAAACGTTCCCGCCCTGCCCCCCGACACGGCGCTCTGGCAACCGGAAACGCTCATCATGACCGCCACGGCCGAGTTTGCGCACGTTGGACCCGGCATGGGACCCGGCGGAAGGGGGCGCGGCGAAGGCGACCCCGGGCCAGGGCCTCGGCATGGCGGGGGGCCCGGTTCCCCGGGCGGGAATCGTGCGAACGACCCTGACTTGGGCGATACGACATGGGAGGAAGGCCCGCATGTCTTGACTGTCGTGCTGCACACCGGGGATGTGCGCGCGGCAATACGCAACGCGCGGTTCCGCCTGGCCGGCGGCGCGGTCATCGTACTGCTGGCTATTGGCTCGGGCGTGTGGGCCTTCGTTTCGCAATTGCATAAACGGCGACTCGTAACCGACCTGCTTCTCGCTGAAGAGCGGGTGGCGGAAAGCCAACGCCTCGCCCGTCTGGGCGCCGGCCTCGCCCACGAAACCAAGAACCCCCTGGGCGTAGTGCGCGGCCTGGCCCAGTCCATTCTCGAAGCCCCCGAGGCGGGCCGCGACATCCGCAGCATGGCCCAGCAGATTGTCGACGAATCCGACCGCACCGTCGGGCAGATCAATTCGTTCCTGGGGTTTGCGCGGCCCCTTGAGCCCGTCCCCGCCCCGGTCAGCATGGCCAATCTGTTCGACGATATGAAACCGCTGTTCGAGGCGGAGGCGCGCGGCGCCGGCATCGTGTTCCATTGCGAAGACAACGGCCTGACCGTCCGTGCGGACGAAGCCATGCTGCGCAGGGCACTGATGAATCTCGTTATCAACGCCATCCATGCGGTGAAGAGCCGGGGCACAGTCACCGTGAGTGCCGAACGCGTGCAGGGAAGCGTGCGTATTGTTGTCGAGGATACGGGATGCGGCATTGCCCCCGAAGACATGAGACGCCTTACCGACCCCTATTTCGGGCGGTTCGAAGGCGGTTCGGGGCTGGGTTTGTCGATCGTCGACCAAATCGCCCGCGCACATGGATGGCGCCTCCGGTTCCGGTCCGCGCCAGGCGCGAATACACAGGTGTCAATCGAAGGCATGTCTGAGGTACGCTAGGGATATGAGGGAACACCGCCATCGCATCGCCATCGTCGACGACGACCCCGGCCAGCGCCAGCTGCTTGCAAACGCCCTCGAGCGCGCGGGGTACGACACCATCCGGTGCGAGGACGGACCCCAGGGGCTCGAAGCCGCGCCCGCGGCGTCGCTCATGCTCCTCGACGTGCGCATGCCCGGAATGAGCGGCCTCGAAGTCCTCGAAACGGTCAAGCGCGACCGGCCTCAACTGCCCGTTATTCTATTGACCGCTTACATAGACGTTCGCGACGCCGTACACGCCATGAAACAGGGCGCGCTGGATTACCTCGAAAAGCCGGTCGATCTCGATGAGCTGATCGCCGCCGTGGATGATGCACTGGGACCAACCGGGCGGTCAGTTTCTCAATCCGGCGTTCCCGAGTTGCCCGAAGGGATTGTGGCCGAAAGCGAGGCGATGCGTACCGTGTTTCAACAGGCCGAAAGAGTCGCCCCCTCCGAGGCCACCGTGCTGCTGCTCGGAGAAAGCGGCACGGGCAAAGAGGTCGTAGCCGCGTACATTCACCGCCGGAGCGCGCGCGCCGCCCAGCCCTTCGTGCAGGTCAACTGCGGCGCGCTGCCCGAAAACCTTATCGAAAGCGAGCTGTTCGGCCACGAAAAAGGCGCGTTCACCGGCGCGGACGCCCAACGCAACGGGCGCTTCCAGGAAGCCCACCAGGGCTCCATTTTCCTCGACGAAATCGGGGAACTGCCCCTCGCGGTTCAGCCAGCATTCCTGCATGTCCTCGAAAGCGGCAATATACGGCGCGTAGGAGGCAGCCAGGAACTCACCGTTGACGTGCGCGTCATCGCCGCAACCAACCGCAGCCTCGAAAACGATGTCCGGGAAGGCCGGTTTCGCGAAGACCTCTATTACCGGCTCAATGTGTTTGCCCTCGAGGTCCCCCCGTTGCGCGAACGCCGCGACGACATCCTGCCCCTCGCTGCGCATTTCCTCAAAGACGGCAAGCGGCGCCTCGCCCCTGCAACCGAGCGCGTGCTCATGGCCTACGACTGGCCGGGAAACGTGCGCGAACTTCGAAACGCCATCGAGCGCGCCGTCATCATGTCCGACGGCAATCTCGTGCTGCCCAAAGACCTGCCCCCGCACCTTCAGAATACGGCGCCGGCCGGGAAACCCAGCAGCGTGCTTGTGGGCGACATGCGCGAGATCCAGCGCCGGGCCATTATCGAGGCGCTTGAGAAGACCGGCGGCAACAAGACCCGCGCCGCCGACCTGCTCGGCATCAGCCGCCGTAACCTCATCTACAAACTGCGGGAGTACGGGCTGTAACGGCCCGGCGCCCGTTCACGGCAGGGGGCCGGGTTCCGCGCCGTGCGCCGTTTCCAATGCGGCGTCCAAACGGCGAATCTCCGCGGCAAGCTGTTCCGCAACCTGCATCCGGCCCTCGGCGTCGTAGTGTGTGGTCGGCAGGGGGCTTTCGTAGAAATGCCTTATGGGTAAATGCACGGAAAGATCGACGACATTGGCGTTGCCCTCCGCAAGCGCCTCCTGGATGATGCGGGAATCGCGCTGTACATTCTCCCCCATTTCGTGTCCCGCAGCGTCTTGCATCAACTCATGATTGATCGGCGTCAGGTAAAAGATGGGCTCCGCCCCCATGGCGCGGGCCAGCTCCGCGCAGCGCTGGAGAGCCTTCAATTCATGATGCTTTGCATGCAGCGCCTTACTGTAATGCGCGGCGAAATACAACTGCAGAAAATCACGGTGGTTCGCCATGGCTGTGTTCGTCCGAATTGCCTCATCGACCCGTCTTACTCTCTTGAGGGATACCCCTGTTTCCTTCGCGAGAAACCGAAGATGTTCATCGCGTGGTCTTGGAGCGCTATCGATACCCTTAAGGATGGAAATCGGGCGAAGAAAGGACCGCAACAGGAGCCCGTCATGTTCCAGAAACAACCTGGATTCAACGTATTGTCTTCCAAGAGCGCCAGCGGCGTACGGGCGAAGCGTCGAGTGGTTCATGCATATCACAACGTAGCGCGGATGCAGCCCTTCACTCTGCAGGCGGCGCAGAATAGCCGCATCGAGAGTGGGGAGCATCCCAGGGAGCAACAGGGCTCTAACCTTGTATTCGGGCAGGAGGTCGCCAAGCATCACGCATGTGGGCCGCATGTCATCAGCGTCTGGGGGATGAGAAAAAACCGAGCTGTCTCCAAGAAACACGATCTCGGGCGATTCCTGCAATGTGTCGTTAAGCGGCCGATCCAACCAGGAAGGAGGCGGCTGACCCCCGAAAACAAGCGATACGCCGACTTGCAGCGCCAGGAGAAGTGCGGTAAACAGGGCTGCTTTGACGAGAAACAATCCCAACCCTGCCTTCGGTGTCTGTTCGTGATACGTCTCTGTCATCGGACGTCGCTGCTCCACTTAGAACTGGAAATAGATGAACGGGATTCTCTGTACAACGCCGAAGTTCATGATGGCAGCCGCCAAAACAGCATAGGCGGCCCAGCGGAGTGAGAGAACTGGCAAGGTGAGGAGCCGGGGTGGGCCGCCCTTGCTCTGGAAATGCTCCGCAACAAGCATGAGAACCGTTGCCCCTGCCGTGATTGCCAGTTGTGACGCATTCTCGCTCAACGCGCTGAGCTCCCTTATGACCGCTGCGGGGCTGAACACGTAGTAAACAAGGTCCGGCATCTGTTGAAGGACGTATGACGCGTCCTTCACGGAATTGGCACGGAAGAAAACCCATCCGATGTTGACCAGCACGAAGGTGAGCGTAATCTGGAGCACATGATGCAGCCGGGGCGCCTTGTCGAGTCCTGTGGCGCGAACGACGGTGGCGCGAATGTCTCGTGTCGCGTGCGAACTGATGTAGTAAGCGGCGTGAAGCAGGCCCCAGATCACGAACGTCCAGTCCGCGCCATGCCACAGCCCGCTCGCTCCAAACACAATGAGGAGATTCAGGTACATGCGGGAAATCTTCACGCGGCTCCCGCCAAGAGGAATGTACACGTAGTCCCGAAACCACGTCGAGAGCGAGATGTGCCAGCGGCGCCAGAAATCCCCGATAGACGTCGCGAAGTAGGGCCGGTCGAAATTGGTCATGAGCTGGTAGCCGAGGATGCGCGCCGACCCCACCGCAATGTCCGAGTAGCCGGAAAAATCGCAGTAGATTTGGAAAGCGAAACCTACCGTGGCCAGCAGCAGCATGAGCGACGTCGCACCCGCCACGTCGTTGTAAACGGGATCGACAAACATAGCCAGGCGATCGGCCACAACCACTTTCTTGAACAAGCCCCAGAGAATGTAGCGCAGGCCAATGATGGCTCGGCCGTGATCGAAATCGTGGTTGCAGCGGAACTGCGGAAGGAGATTCTCCGAGCGTTCGATCGGCCCCGCAACAAGTTGCGGAAAGAACGCCACGTACAGCGCGAAGATGCCCGGATGCCGCTCAGGCGGGTGTGTTCCTTTGAAAACCTCGAATGTGTAGCTCAGGGTCTGAAAGGTGTAGAAGGAGATGCCCACGGGCAAAATGACATCGAGACCCGGCATCGTGTATTCCCAGCCCAGCCATTGCGCGGCTTGGTGGACGGACGTGTTGAAGAAATTGTAGTACTTGAACGCAAACAGCAGGCTGAAATTGCATCCGATACTTGCCAACAAAGCCCCAATACGGACTCGCCGGTTCGCTGTCAGCCCCATGATGAGACCGGCGGCGTAATCCACGGCTGTCGAGGCTACGATAAGAATCAGATACTCGGGCTTCCATGCGGCATAGAAGTAGTAACTCGCCAGGAGCAGCAGAATCCATCGCCAACGGTACGGCAAAGCGAAATACAGTGCGCACACGCATGGCAAGAAAATCAGAAACTCGACCGAATTGAAAAGCACGGCCTCGCCTTCCCCTATAGCGCGGCGCCGCGGTCAAACGGCTGCCACAATTTATCATCCGGGTGATGATACACTGATCTAGGTGGATCTACATGTTTAAATATGGATATAGAATAATAACGCCTTAAAGAAATTTCAACTGTCTTTGTGCCACTGTCTTTGTGCCATTTTCCCTGCGCAACTGTCCTTGTGCTCGCCGGCGAGGATATGCCATCGTAGCCAGGCTGCCCGGATTCGCAACCACACGGAAACGAGTGTCTGCCCCCCTCGCCATTTCCTGCGCAAACCACAAAGCGGGCCACTATTGGGTCCGAGCGAAGAGACAGGACTGCCCATGCAGATGGCACACCTGGGGTTAGGAGTCGTTCTTGCCGCGATCGTTGTGGCCGGCAAGAGCAGTCCGGCATGGGCGGATAGCTCACAGGCCTCCCCCGGATGGCGGGTCGAGGAGGGATGTCTGGTCCGCGGCGCCACAGCCCGGCCGGCCGATGGGTTCGCGCCCAACATCTGTATCGCAAAGCATGGGCCGGTGCTGAACCCCGCCGGACCGGCCCGTATCGCGACCCGGGCAGCATCGTACGGAGGGTTCCAGACCATCTACACGACCGGGAACGGCGAAGCCTGGCGGCTCCCGTATCTCCGCATGGTCAGCACCCCCAGTGGACGGTGCCTCTGCTTTTCGGGAAACGAGAAATCCTGTCAGCCGCTGCCGGGCCAGGCGCCGGCTCTCGCGCAACCGGGCCAGAACGCCCCATCACTCCCGAAAAAACGCTTCCAGCTGCGTGAACACCTCGTGGGTGGCGGGGCGGCGGCGCACGGTGCGCACGTCATACAGTTTCTCGGTTTGTTTGATCATCTGGTCGAGACGGGCATCTTCGTTTACCAGCAACCAGATGTGGCTGAGGGACCCGTCGCCGAAAGCCATGCACAAAATGCCCTCGACGTTGTAGGCCCGGCGCGAGAACAGTCCGCACACGTGCGACATCACGCCCGGATGGTTTCTGACCGTCAATTCCAGCACCGTGCGCGGTAATGCCGAGATGGCCGTTGATTCCGTTGCGATACTCATGTTCTTTCACCTCTATGTGCGCTGATGGTCCGTCCAATTCCCTCATTCAAGCCGGCATGGGTTCCGACGCGAGCATGTCGCGGTTCGCGGCGCCCGGCGGCACCATCGGATACACTTTCTGGTTCACGTCGATAGGCGCATGGATCAGACACGGCCCCGCCGCCGCCAGCGCTTCCGCAAGCACACCCGCCGGGTCCCGCGCCGTCCCCAGATCAGCGGACCGCATGCCGAACCCTCGCGCGACCGCGCAGAAATCGGTTGCCACGCGGTAATCGGATGCGAAAATCCGGTGTCCGTAGAAGAGATCCTGTTGTTGATGCACCAGGCCCAGTGACCTGTTGTCCATGACAATGATCTTGACGTTCACGTTCTCTTCAACGGCGGTCACCAGTTCCTGGACGTTCATCAACAGGCTGCCGTCGCCGCTGAAACACACCACGCGCCGCCCGGGGCAGGCCAGCGACGCGCCGATAGCAGCAGGCAGCCCGAAACCCATGGTGCCCAGTCCGCCCGACGTCAGCCATTGCCGCGGACG
>Ga0209606_1005328_pt1 | contig 11230 bp, 4 predicted proteins | sample AD_UKC057_MetaG_FD_184412 | JGI IMG/M metagenome (GOLD analysis project Ga0209606, IMG submission 184412) | Active sludge microbial communities of municipal wastewater-treating anaerobic digesters from USA - AD_UKC057_MetaG (SPAdes) (version 2) | ecosystem: Engineered > Bioreactor > Anaerobic >...
TTACGGAATTCGGCAGAACCGATACGTTTCTGCTGCTCTTTAACCCTTCTCCTATACTCAAGTGATACTTTTATTGCCCATTCCAGCAGTTCATCCGTCACCGGAATTTCAGGGTTTGGCTGCATCAATTTGAGCAGTCCATTTAATGTTTTATTGGTTCCTGCAATATCTCGGCCGCTTAAAGCGCTACCATAATCAACTCTGTTTAATACGGAAGGCAAACGGTTTATATCTCTTAACCGGGTCCAGCATTCAGCAAGAAAATCGCTTACCAGACCGAAATGATCAGTCAGAAATGATTTATTTAATTTTGGGAAATCCCATCCGGGGACATACGCATGAATTCTGTCCATAAAGGCAGTATCATCACGCATTTCTTTTGGTAAAGGGCCGAACAGATGGCTTACACGTTGCTGATGCTCAACATCAACTTCAAAATTACCCACCATAACAATCCCCCCGTCAGCGCGGATAGGTTCTTTCCCCCGGCTGAATTCTCCGCTTTCCATATAACCCTTCATAATATTTACACCATCTTTCTGGTCAAAGGAAATTCCTGATACTTCATCAAAACAAACAACATCATATTTGCATACCAGGCCTCTTTCCCCGTTACTCATGTTAACAAACATCTTAGCAACCGTAGCTTTACCCCCGGAAACAAGATGTGAATATGGTGAAATCTGCTGATAGAGATGCGACTTACCCGTACCCCGAGGCCCTAATTCAATTAAATTGTAGTTTCTCTCAACAAAAGGAACCATACGGACAAACAGAACGTTTTTCGCTTTTTCTGACAAAGCTGAGGGTTCCATACCGACACTACGTATCAGGAAATCTTTCCATTCTTCAAGGGAATAATATTCCCTTCCTTTATATAAAATGTCCAGGACATTTCTTTGTGACAATTGGATTGGACGTATATTGGCTATTCCGAATGGCCGGCCACTGCTTTCCTGGGCAATAGTTGCATCATATGCAAGTTCAACTTCAGCATAAAAGCCGCCTGTAAGTATTCTGTCGTTTGCATTAACCATTTCGGGCGAAATTCTGACTTTAGTCAATTGCAGGCTTGGCAGGGTAGCTATATAGCTGTCTGATGCTGTATCGAGCCTGGCAGTGATGATATCTATTATTTTAATCGAACCCTGTTCTCTGGCTTTTGATTTAAAATATTCCTCTTCCCCGGGGCGGACTGTCCGGTCTTTAAGTTGTCTTGATACAATTTCAAGACCCTCCTGTATTTCCTGTTCGTTTGTAGTGGCACAATACCTGCCTAACAGAAATTCAATAACATAAGTTGGTACTGGATAGGTCTTACGAAATTGTTCAAGTAAATCCTTACGAACAATATAACCTTCAAAGGCTTTTGCAGAAATCCGGTCTAATTTATCTAATTCCATAGGATTATGTTTTATCCACCAACTGTGGTTGCTTTTTTATCTCTGATTCGACCTTTCTCGTCCAACAAAACGATTGTTACAGCCTGTGATTCTGCATCATCGCTGACCATCAGGCTTCCTTTATCATCAACTACCACATTGTTTTTCGAGATGACTATGGTTGTCTTTTCATCATTGAATTTGGTTCTGATATCAACAGTGTAATCCTTGCTTGTATTTTCTGTTTCAATAGCACATTTGAGGTTCACCCATTTTACATTTTTAATTTTTGGTACAAGGCCGGAATCAACCAGTTTTTCAACAGTTAACACCGGTAATAAACACTCCTGTACTGAAATACCTCCATGAGCATATTCCTGGTTAGCCTTAAAGAAAGATATACCCGGAGCGTATGCTACAAATACCGATGGATTCCATCGCCATGGAAGCTGTAACAGATCTGATCTGGCTCCTTCCTTAATCAAGGCACATCTGCCCCAGCGTGATTCCGTGAGGCCTTCATATAATTGTGTTTTTGGCAGGCCACCAGGTAATAATAGCCAACCATGGTCTGTCACTATTTTAATTCTTTTAACTCCTTTTTCAAATGCCGAATTTATGATTTCTTGAACATATTTAAGAAGTTCATCGACACGCTTCACAATCCCGGCCTGTTCAGCATGGCCTTTTTTGTCAATATCACCTGTTTCCTGCCAGTATTTTTTGTCAGGGTTTATTTCATCCCCGCTTTTTACGAAATTGAATCCGAAAAACTCCAAAGTCTCTATAAATGCAGGAGCTTGCAGATCTTTCCCATCTTTTAGCTGAGGTCGGAATTCAACAAATTCGCTTGAAGCAGATACTTCAGTGGCTAATGGTGATACGTCTGGTTTTGCGGTTGGAGTTACTGTAGGTATAGCAGACCAACCTGACGCAAGATTAACTTTATAACCATATTTAATTAACCGTTCTTCAAATTCTTTGGCTAACTCAAACCGAAAGGCATCAACAAATAAAACATATAATTCATCTTCAGTTGATGCGCTTTGATTGGTAAAAACAGAGGAATCTTTCTGAATCAGTCCCTGGAATTTTTTTGTTATTAATTCCAGCCATGGAGCATAAAGTATCCGAATAATTGATTTTAAGACAGTTTTATCTTTATCGGTTTGAACAGAAGCCATGGCTTTTCGCATGCATTGATCAGCAATATAGCCTTCATTGACATAATAATCTCTTATTTCAGAGACAGATAATGACGGGAACGATTTTGTGGTAATTTCAGCCATTCTGCAAAGAAACGGAAGGGCAGTGCATAATGGGGAGTACCCTAACTCAAACCATATCCATTTTCTTCTTTCATCATGCAGCTTATCTAATTCAAGTAGTTTTTTTAATATCTGGTCAGATGATAACTTAGACAGCTTTACAAGAGAACTTCTTAGCTCGTTTTCCTTTTGCTCATTTACTTGTGGCCAGCTTTCTTCCGGGATGGCAAATACACCTACACCCAGGTCATCAGGTTTAGCGGAACGCAGCAATTTTTCTATTTCGGGATATTTACCCGGAGCGTTCGCATACATCTGCCATACATACTTCCACTGGTTTCTCTGTGTCCCCAATTTTTCTGCTATTGAAAATATATTTTTATGATCAGGTATGAAACCATATTGAGTTTTACAAATGTTGATAAAAACATCTTTTCTGTCCGGCGCCATTTCTGATAAAAAGGTATCTCCGATGCACATCCATTTTAAGATATTTTGAGTAATATCAGGGAACATTATGTTATTTAAAAAATCGCTGTCAATAATGGTTTTCCCTTCAAAGATTTCACTATTCCGGAATATTTTTGGTAACGCTTTTTTCAACGCGTTTTTGGTTTCTTCATCTTTTGTGACTTTTAACCCCAGTCCACTAACCGGATTCTCCATAAAGGCAAGTATGGTCCATTCTTTTCCATTTTCCTGGACAAACATAATACCTGTATATTGGTATTCAAGGAGTGGCTGGAATTCAAGCTTTGCAGTTTCAACATTTCTTAAATCGTTTTTTGAAACGCCTGGCAGGTAAATAACCGGTGTGACATTTTCGTCCCAATTTGCCTCAGGCAAAACTCTGGCAACCATACATTTAATCCAGATAGATGGCCCCTGTTTCCGGTCAGGATTATATTTGCCATAGGAAATTAATTGAGGCAAATCTTCCTGCAGCATCGGAATTATCTCACTCCATTGTTTTTCAGGGTCAGGCCAGAGGATAACCTCAGGCTTAACCATTATATTGCTGTTGTGCTGTTCAGCCTGTTTTAAAGCCTTAATAACCTTATCGTATATACTGTATTTCATTGAAAAAGTGCTTGTTTAGAGAACTATTAATTTTCTTTCCAATAGCGCTGTCTAACTTGTTGTTTTTGTCGAGAATCGGGACTTTAAGAATGCCACAGCTATGATTTAATGTAACATCTTCCCTTTTAGCAAATTCACCCCCTACATAAACTGGTTCATCGGTATAACTTTGGTTTGGATAAATTAAAAGTGCCTGCTTCCCATTCCAGTATTCGTTGTAGATAAACATTTGTTTTAAGTCGCTATCATCCGGAATATTATTTTCAAGAATCTTCCATTTTGTATCCAGAATTACATTTTCACCTGTTTCCTTATTATGAATAACAATATCAGGGCGTATCTTTTTAGAATATCTTGAATTATCCGGTTTCCAGAATGTTTTGGAGTTCTGGGATCTTATCAGGAAATTTTCTGACTTGTATCTAGATAATTGACGGAAAACATATTCTTCCCACAAATCGTTCATATCAAAAAGGATGGCAAGAACATGATTATTCCCTGAAATTATATCAGGTCTGTAATTCAATAAAAGCATTGCAGCAATCTCAATAGCTTCTTTATACCTGATTGTCTTCCTGTCATAGATAAGGTTTTCAAAAGTTGATATATTAATGGAAATGTCACTTAACTCCGGGAATAAGAGTAAAAGATTGGATACTTTGTCTTTAAGATATGGACTTTGACTCAACTCAGGGATGAATTTCAACGTTTTAAAAAGAATCTGATTGAAAATATTTTCACGATCAAATATTTGGTGGCTGGTATAAAATCTTTCCTTATGTATTGAGTTTTGCTGAACCTGATGGGAAAATAGTAATTTACCCTTTAAGGTTGTGGAATTATGAATAATTGCCCTGTATTTCTTCACTAAACCCTGACGGATCAATTTTTCACATTCATTAATAAATATTTCAAAGTATGCTTCAAGAATACTATTAGGTTTAAAACGCAAGGATGCTTTTTCGTGGGCGTAAACCTGCATCCAGTGACATTCACGAAGCATATCTATTAGAACCTTTTGCCATAATGACTTATCATTTTCCCTGGATACTTTGCCGATTTTTGGAAGAATCTCAATTGTGAGATTACCCACCTGAATGACACCAACGTATTGATTGAATTTTACTCCTTTAGGCAAAAGAGTGAAAAAATCACTATTATGTTTAGAAATATACCAACCCAAAGCCTCCCAGTGTTGTTTAGTGAAACACTGATTGTCAATAAAAAGCTGCTGATGTTCAAAAACCTGTATAGTCTTATTATTTATCATCAAATATGGGCAAGTTATTCTGAGCGATTAATGTCTTGAAATCTGATATGGTTAATTTCTCAACAGGTTTCAATCGGAATTGCCATGATTGGTCATATTGCATTGCAAGTCCGTTACCTCCTGAAAAATCTGCAAACACATTACTGTTTACCTGAACATGCAGTTCAAAAAATGCATCTCCAAGCACAAGACCTAATTTTTCGTAATCATTATAAAAAAATTCTCTGAGCAATGGCAATATTTTTACCCTGAAAACTTCCCTTAATTGATCTACATTGCTGACGTTCCATAACCAGGCATGGCCGATAGTGTGATCGGAATCTTTTAATATTGATAAACGATTATTGAGAGTACGAAGCATCTCAGTCAGATTAATTCCATCACTGGTTGTTTTCAGTTTATCTGGTTCCGGTTCAATGTTAATGAATGAAAATCTTCTGCGCAAAGCAGTATCGAGTGCTTCAACAGATCTGTCCGCAGTGTTCATTGTACCAATAATATGCAGGTTACAAGGAACACCGAAATTCTCTTTAGAGTACGGAAGGATGGCTTTTAATGCTTCTGCAGCTCCTAACCTCTTATCTTCCTCCATCAAAGTAATTATTTCACCAAATACCTGGGAAACATTTCCTCTGTTGATTTCGTCAATAATGAGAACATATTGTTTTTGATTTCCCCTTTTGAAATCATCATTCTTCAGAGTTTCAATAATTCTTTTCTTATCATTGTATGAGTATTTTTTATCTGATACAATTCTTGCCTTTGTTATATTGATTTTTTGATTTGATCTTCGTTTGATTGTATTCAGAACTGCCCAATACGCTGATGAGTTACTTCCTCCGATTTCTGATCTGAACTGATTATTTATATTGGTTAATTGACCAAGGTCAGGAAATGCTTGTGCAAGTTTGGCCAGCCGGTTTTTGGAGATAGTATATTCCCGAGTACCATTCACATGTTTTATTCTGATATTATTATTCTTGGTAATGCTGTCTACCAGCACCAGTCCTCCACTTATTGTTTGTAGTTTTACTTTTTCACCCTTTATTATTTGTTCATTAACTGAGTCAATATATTCATCATATGCACTTGAAAAATCAAGTGCAATCTCAGTCTCCTGAGTAATATCTTCCTGGACAAATGAAAAAGAGGCATTTACGCACATCTGTTTAAATATGCCATCTTCAACAGCATACGATAATTGTTCATCTTCCGATTCAGGTTCAACAGGTTTAATACCCTCAATAAAATCTTCATAACCAAGACTCTGATGAAAAGTGCAGAAAACTATTTGCCCTTCATCTATATATTTATCGAAACGTTGCTTTACCAATGACCTTTCTTCCTGGCAGATTTCATCAACAGGCTTATTTTCAACAATAGATACTGCATAATTGATGCTATGATATGTTTTACCGGTACCAGGGGGACCGTAGAGAATATTATTAAGTGACATTCTTTTGCTTATTTCAGGTACTGCCGTTTTATCTGGTTTTTGAATGCCAATAAGCTTCTCGTACTTCTGTGTCAATATTTCAACATGATGATAAATACTGTTAATAAGGGTAGTCCAATCTTGTGGGAAATCCTGGTTAACCGGAATCCGCAGCCTGGTCTCATCTCTTCTTTTTACCCTTTCAGCTTTAAATGGATTGTCCTCAATTTTTTCATCCACATCTATTTCAACATCAAATGCAGGATTATTATTCAGTGTATGAAAAGCAAGTTTAATGAACAGTTTACCATCAGGGTGAATGCCATTAGGAGAAAAACCTGTGACCACATAGTTTTTCATATTTCCAGCCTGGGTATTAGGCCTTTCTTTCTTGTAATTAACGATATAATGTATATCCAGTTTATCACTTAACAACTTTACCAGGTAATTAAGTTTTTCGTAGGTGTCATAATACCAAGATATCGCTGGACTATTTTTTTCATATTTTGATCCAAAATATTTGGCATAATCTTGCAGACCTTGTAAATTAAAATAACTTTTTGCCACCAATTCATCGAATTTTTTGCCCCCTTCATCAGTTCCGATTATGTAATGCATCATTGCATCAACCCGAAAGAAATTTTCAATCGCTGGATACTTTTCCAGAAGCTTCCTTTCCGCTGCTAAGATGGCATCGTATTGGCTTTTCAGGTTTGCTGAAGGGATTTTGTAACCAAGCTTTTTTAATCCATCAATGCTTTTATTGTTAACTACAACATATTTGTGTTTATTTACTCTGTTCAGGTAGATTGTTGCCAGACCTTTCCCAAAGAATGGAAAACTTTCACACCATTGAAGCCATGAATCCAGATTAAAACCGGAAGTAAGTGGTTCAATTATCTTTTCCCGGAATTCCTCATATTTTTTATTCACATTTTCAATCAACTGTGGAGCGGTCCTGTATCCGCCTGACTGAATTTTACCACCATCTCTGGCAAACTGATTAATGAATTCAATGAATTCATCTTTTGACAATTGTTTCAGTTTTTCAATGGTGATTTTATCAGCATAGAAATCCTCTATTTTGGAATGATTATCATTCCTGAACCATTCGAGAAAAGCTTTTACAAATTCTTCCATGACTCCATGTACTTTATGCTGTTATGTTATTATAAATTGTTTCAAATCATTAAAACAATCATAGCTAAACTAAAAGTTTTCTGCCCTTTGCTGTAAGACAGTATTTCTGGTTCCGGCTTCTCGGTTTATCAGGTACTGTTTGTTCAATTATACCATATTTCAAAAGGGGCTTAATATTTGTATTGAAATTTTTTGTTTGATTATCAATTTCAAGGAATCTGAAGATTTCTTTCCTTGATTTTTCTGTTGCCAGAAAATCTATCAGTTCAATTATCTTAGTTACTGACTTAGTTAGTGACTCAGTTACCTGCCTGCCTTTCAGAAGATCTCTGACATCCTCAACGACATCGCTTATATCACTGTCTAACAGTCTACTTAGTAGTTGAAAGTTAAGGGGCTCTGCCAATAATTCCACTACATCCCTGCGTGTTAACTTAGTTACTGACTTAGGTACTATCCAGTCGGGATGAGATGGTAATGTTACTAAAAACAAGGTTCTTTCTTCGTCGGTATAGAAAGCCGGACCCGGGTTCCCGTTCATTGACATTTCGTCACGAATCAGAGGAATACCTGTGGCTTTCCCTTCTGTTAGTTTAAGCTCTTTCAAAAAGTCGCCGACTCTGCGGTTACGGTAGTCCCTTGCTATTACCCTGCGTTGTTGCAGATCAGCATTAGTAACAGGCGGCATTGGTCCCGGGAAACTAAGTATTTCAATTCTATCAGGTAAAACCTGCATCTCAATTGGTTTATTTTCTGAATAGCTTTTATGGTAAACAGCATTAGATACCGCCTCTTCTATTGCATTGTAAGGATAATTGCTTATAATTTTGCTTTCGGCTTTGCCTGCCAGTTTCCTTGTTTCGGTCCTGATAACCTCTGTTTTTATATATTCCAGGCAGTTAATAATTTGTTTATGCAGAGGCCCTTTGAATTCTTTTGATATGAAGTTTCTGCCGGAGTCATCTTTATGAACAACTACTTCAATCCATGCCCGGTCAAAAAAGAGGTGAGGATTACTATTAAAGAACATTAACCCAGAATTTACCGGTCGTAACGATTCTGACGGCCCGCGTGCAATTTGCATTGCTTTGCACAAATCAGCAAATGGCATGTTTGCACTTTCTTCAAATAAATCACTGCCTACCTGCTGAAGAAACTCACGAATTAATCCGAGTTCCAGGTGATTAATTTTGGCTTGCTGGTTAATCCTGTCATCGAAGGGCACTTTTGCCGTAAGTTCAATCAGACGAGTCTGATTGCTCCCCTGTGCAATAATAGTTCTGCTGCCTGATCGTATATAGTATTGTCTGCGTGCATCATCGCCCAAAGTTGATGGGCAGGAGTAAGGACGCATATCGCCGGCAGGGCACCAGATAACAAGTATATGCTTTCCGTCCAGTTCATATGGTTGTATTATTGGTAAATAATTGGGTTGGATTTTATAACATATGCCAATCATTTCAGCTTGTCGCCTGTCAAGGCTTTCAACAGGCAATCCTTCTGCTGGTAACTGAGGCATCCCATTGATGGAATTAATGCCCGCAATTACATACCCGCCGCCCCAGTTATTAATATCATTGGCAAATGCACAAACAGTGTGCATGATATCTTCGGGATTCCAACCCTTCTTAAACTCCAGTCTCTCCCATTCAATCACCCTGCCTTGTAAAAGCTCTAAAATGTTAACAGGTAAAGCCATTCTTTAAACAAGTTTATTTTCTTTTGCTGCCCTTTTTTCAGCCAGTGTTAAATGCCTGTCATTATCCCGTATTTCACCCCATGGCGATCCAGGGGGATTTTTACCTCGGTCTATCCCATATTTAATATTCGGTTTCTTCCGGAGAACATCGGCTTCAATAAACGGCCGGATATTTAAACGAACACCATCATTCAGATCCGGATCCCAGCCTATTGGTTGTTGTTCCACGGATTTCCAGCGTACAAAAATGTCATAAGGTGCTTCTCCTTCAAGAATCAGTTCCAGTTTTTCTTTTAGTTTCAGTGCTGCACTCAATAATCCTTCAGCACCACTTTCACCTGACTTTTTCTTTGATTCACACATACGTATCCAATCGCCCAGGTAGGTATAGATCAGCTTGGTAAGATTTTCCTTGTTGAGTTTATGGTAATTCACCAATGCGGAAAAGCCATCATTTCGCCCATCCCAGATGTGCCAGATAAACGGTCGGTTATGGAATACCTTGCAATGCTGCATGAAAAACTCATTTCGAATCCAACTTTCGAGGGTTGAAGATCTTGTATTTTCCTTTTCGAGCAGTTGCTGTATTGTATTAGTGGTCCATTTCTCTCCGAAAATTTCCTTTAGGTAATCTCTTAATCTGTTGGCTGCCGTTTCTTCCTTGTTGACCGAAGGAATACAGATGATGCCATCATTGTCTGCCAGATTGTCGAACTTCTTTATCTCCTTTATTAATTCCCTTGCTTCCTCAGCCAATTCCATTTCTGTATCTGATTCTGCAGGCCAGCGGTAGCCAAGCAGACGGCCGATGGCTACATGAAGAGGATAATCTGATTTATCAGGGTGTCCGTGGAAAAGCCACTGGGTGGGATCATCACTATATGGTTGAAGAAGGCCGTTTGGGTATTTTATTGATGCTTCTTTTTGCCAATGTTCATGATCGTAGGAGACTTTTCCAAAGGATGATTCGGTTATGCTTAATGCTTGATCAACTTTTCTTATTTCTATTTTAAAATCCTCACTAAAAATATAAGCATTAATACTTTCTAAATACTTCAAATCTTTTGGAATTATAACTGCAGCGGTGCAGTCAAATCTTTTACCAAAAAAAGGTGCAGGATAAGGATTCTGATTTACAGCAACTGCAATACCTCTTTCACCAACAATTTTAAGCCCTTTTTGAGCGGTTCCAATTTTTGCCAATTCACCATGACCCTTTTCCCATCTTAAAAGAGATGTTGCTCCTGAAATAAATGGACCATTGGGTGCCATCTGATAAAAGTCCCAGTCAGGAAGTAATTCAATAGGGATCTCCCAAATCCGTAATATGAAACGTGGAGAATCGGTTGAACCAACACCTTGTATCACTTCAGCATAATCACTTAATCTTTTTCCTGCACTGTTTATCGAATCTAAGATTATGGAGACATCTGGGTTCTTAGACTGCTCAATTTGCTTCACTTGTTTAAGTTCGGCTCTTTTGATGGCAGCATCTTTGGAAGAGGCATTGGGAGACTCGGAGACATCAATACCATAAATCTCTTTTTTATCATCTGGTTGAGCGTGAGAAATTGAAATAAGAATAGCTTTTACTACCTCTCCGGAGATTTGGCTGAATGCTCCGGAACCTAATCTTATAATGAAATTCCAAGTTTCCGTTTTAAGCAGTTTTTCCCTGAATTTTTTATAAGAAGTTAGAAAGAGCCAATTTTGGGGGATAACGATACTTACAGATCCATTGGAAATAGATGTTTTTAATAATTTATCTAAAAATATATTGGCTAAATCAGCTTTTGCATCAGGATAATTCTTCTGTGCATAATTGGTTAATACATTATCCTGTTTACCTCTTGCTAAATAAGGAACATTCGTAATTTGCAGTGTATATTTTTTTGATAATAAATATCCTGCTCTGGCAATACCTGCAGCCATTACCCCCCTTTCAACCAGATCTTT
>Ga0209606_1005332_pt1 | contig 11219 bp, 9 predicted proteins | sample AD_UKC057_MetaG_FD_184412 | JGI IMG/M metagenome (GOLD analysis project Ga0209606, IMG submission 184412) | Active sludge microbial communities of municipal wastewater-treating anaerobic digesters from USA - AD_UKC057_MetaG (SPAdes) (version 2) | ecosystem: Engineered > Bioreactor > Anaerobic >...
GGTGGGCGATTACAGCGGTGTCGAACATGTACTCGTAAAATGAGGTGGGCTCGGAGTAAGTGTAGGCAATGGTCTTCGATCCGGATAGCAGGCATTGCTCCACCACCTGCTCGGGGAAGAGTTCAATATTCCGGGTTTTTCGAGGGCTGGTTTGTGAAATTTCCCAGTTCTGGCAGTTCATACAGGCAAAGTTGCATCCGGCAGTAGCGATTGAAAAGGACTGCGAACCGGGCAAAAAGTGGTAAAGAGGCTTTTTTTCGATTGGGTCCACATGAACCGAGCAGGGGTTGCCATAGGCAATGGAGTAAAGCTTGCCGTTGGTGTTCTCCCTGTTGCGACAGTCGCCCGATTCCCCGGGACGAATAGTGCACTCGTTAGGGCATATTTCACACCTCGCACCCCGTGGGGTTAGCGTGTAAAACATAGCCTCCCTGCTCCATTTCCATGGCTTTTGGTTGCCGGCAGCCGTTGCCCTTAGACTTGTAAAACGGGTAAGATATAAACCTCCCGCTGCCAGCAGGCTGTCCCTGATAAACTCACGTCGTGTTAACCTTTTAGCCACGCTACCTAGCTATACGTACACAAAATGTTACCCAAAACTTACCTCATAACGGTATCATTAGCCCTACCTGAGGTGGGCAATAAAGTTAACCATTACCATACATTTAAGCAAATTTGGGGGGGTAACCCCTGCCAGACAACGGCAGCAAAGAACCATATACAGAGAAGCTGGTCGGTACCGATAATAGGCGTAGCTTCCAAAATTCGTCAGGTAAACTCCCTTGCTGCCGCTGGACTTCCGTCGTGTGGGAGCAAGAGGGTCTGTTATGCGCTTTCTCATAATGGCTGAGGCCATATACAGTAAATTATTGGGTGGTTACCTCTCTTCCCAAATGCACCTAATTTAGATTTGACAGAACGTACAAATTATCAATGAAACCCTTATGGTATATGGGCTTAGTTATGTCTTTGTTCATTGTTTTCATCCGTATAAAATCTAATATTATTAATTGACAATAACTTACGATTTCGCCTTAAGCACTCGTTAACGTTCGGATGGAACACCAATATTTTATTGGCTTCGCCGAGCTCTCCGCCAGCTGGCGGATCGGTTCATCCCTGTTTGTGCAAGCTGCCTTACATGAGTGTTTCATCAGAATATTTTTAACTGTTTTTCTTTCTTAGGCGTCATTTCGCTAATAAAACTATCCCATTGCGACAGGTTAATATCAAAATTATACTTGCCGTTTAGGAAAACTATTTGCTTTTCAATTTCATTTTGTGGAATTACCTTTGAAAGGGATAATATATCTATACGCATTAAAATATCTTTGGTAAAAATTCTTTTAGCATCTGGAAATGTAATTGATTTTAAAAACGCTTCTGTTGTTTTAGAATTTAAAAGTATAAACGAATAAACTGCATATTCTATTTTGTCGAAACCAATAAAATAACAAGTATCATCTAGCATCATTGGTTTGTTATTTTGTGGTAACACTAATGAAAAATGATATGTTTTATACAAACCCGAAATTGCAACTTTGAATGGTTTGAAAGAATAGTCACCTATACCAAATATTGAAAATAATGGATTGCCATTATAAATACTAGATTTTCTTGCTTGAAAAATGGAAATATTCTGCGATAAATAAGAGTATGTATCAGGATATAAATGCTGAATATATGAGGTTTCTTGCCCAACTTTTGTTTGTGTAACAATAGTATATTTTCTTGAATTCATTATTACAGAATTTTTTAAATCAGAACTTTTTAAAAGACCATAAACCAAATCTTCATCGAGTTTTATCTCATCAGATTGGTTATTCACAAAATGGTCGTTTATTCTTTCTAATTCCATAATGGCGGCGCAATCGTGCTTTATCCCCTGCCTCCACTCAAAAGGGCATAAGCCATCAATCCCTTTCGTTTCATTATAATCGGCAAGATTAGATACGAACTTAGAATTAAGCCATCCAAAGCTTAATCTTTTTTCAAAACTATAGAAATCAAATTCATTACACTCGAAACTTGGGGTTAAATTAAGCTGGCAATAAAGCAAAGCCGCTTCAACTGAAACATTAAATTCCATTTTACTATCAATGCAATATTTTTCTATTTCACCTATTCTATACTTTTTATCTTTTTGGTCGAAAACAATATTTTTTATCACGGAGTTTTTTACCAATAGCGCCAAATAACCGTTGTGCGTTTGAAAGGTATCTAAAAGCATTAAAGTAATATACTCGGCAATATCAAAATTGCCTTTGCCTGTGATTGCATCTAACCCGTTTTGATTTTTGAAATTTGATTTTTTTGGAAGATTATTCGAATTAAGGCTACCTAATTTTGAGTTTGTTACCCAAGGCGGGTTCCCAATTATTAATATTTTTTCGGCTGGAAACTGTTTTGAAATATTTTTGAAATCAAAATCGAAAACGCTACAATGTGTGATTGTAATTTCAGGTTTGTGATTATCAGGATTTGAGAGATAAAAATCGAGAATACTGAATTTTGTTTCCCAAACGTAAGGTTTATAAATTTCGATTCCAAATACTTTTTTAGCTGCTTTAAAATTCGATAACGAGGCAACTATGAAATTTCCATTTCCACAAGTTGGCTCAATAATAATTTCGGGGGATATATTTCTTTTTACTAAATAGTTCACAACCTTATTTGATAGATTTTTATTTGTTTGAAAATCTCCATACTCTGCACGGTCTGGCTCTTCAACTGAACCTATAGCGACAAGAGAAACAGATTCTTTGAGTCCTTGAAAATCATCATTACTTGTAAAAAATGTATTGATGCCGAAAGCATCAAACAACATTATATTGGCATTTTCAAAAGATGATGTTTCTTTTAAAAATTCTTTTAAAAACGTACAAACTTGCAATGAAATATTTGCACCAAATATTCTCATTACCTGACCACTTTATCAATTATTCTACTTATACCTTGCACCGCTTTTTCAAGCGTAACAACTCTTTGATATTGAAGTCGCCATTGTAGAGCGTTTGAAATAGTTAAATACCCTTGAACCGGCGGTGTTTTTAGAATTTGTTTAGCTAGCTGATTTAGAGTTATTTCATCGGCAGGAATATTTTTATCGTTTAGGTAGGCAACAATATCTTCTACATTAGCCTTATCCTTAACCATTTCACGCAAACGATAAGTTGTTGTATAATCGGAAGTTCGTTCTTTTAAAATAAATGAGCAACTAACAAAGTTAAGTCTAGTAGTTTTGGATTGGAAGTCATCAATTTTGTCGTAAACAAATACAAGTAGGTTGTATCCAAGTCCAAAAATCTTTTGTTTAGCATCTATAAATGGACAAGATGATTGAGGTTGTTTTATTGATGTAACCTTAATGTCCGTTAATATGTCGTCAGATGGCAAATCAATTCCATTGGCTGAAGAACCTATGGTTATTTTATATTTTGCATTTAATTGCTCTTGAAACTTATGTTCAATATAAGTCCCAACTGCTTTTCCGTCAGTTACGCCAAAAAGTGATTTATTTTGAATTTTCGATTCAGTTAAGCAAAAAACTTTGGCTTCTGCTTTAAGTTTTTCTATTGTCAGTTTTTCTTTCATCTGATTTCCTTACATTAAGTTACAAATTTAATCAATTTTTCAGTCCGATTTGTACGCTGTCAGTTTTCTTTGCATGAGGCATAACAGGCAGGCAGCTGGTTTTGTCATATTAGGTTTATCTGTTGTTCAGTGCTAGTAGGCAGGCTCCTTGCTCGGCGAAGTCTGTAACTTCGTCGTTTTCATGCAGCGGTCTCTGACCGCATTTGATATCATCAGTAAACTTTCCAATGGGGTAAATATACACGATTTCAAGCGGTTTAACTTTCGTTCGGTTAAAGCTGTGTACATCAGCCGAATCTATTTCCCTCGCTGCCGCTGGACTTCCGTCGTTTGGCAATCTCATCCATACCTCCCGACCAGCGCAGTCAACAAACCCATCATTAAATTTACAACTCATAATCCCGCCGAGTTGGCTTTTTTAATAGCTACTAAAGCTCACTCTCCTTTTCTCTACTGCCACACGGAAGGACTCGTGCGGTAGCAGAAAAATCAAGAATTTGCACAAGGGTTGAGTACTTGTTTGGATTTGTAGGAAACAGCATGAACGGTTCGTTTATACGCACTATTGGAATTTCAAGGGCTAAAGCAAAAATAGGGATGATGAACCTGACGTACAATATTTTCCGCTGTACTCAATTAAAAATAGTGGTTGTAATGGGATAGGTATGACCGGACATAAAAAATAATTTAGTATGTAACTGATAGTTAATTAAATAAAAAATAAGAAGAGTAATATTTGATTTTTTCAAAATCAAAGAATAAATTTGTTTCGAGCATTAGCACAAAAAAAGTAGTTTTTCGAGGTGCCCTTTAGTAATGGGAGTTTTGAACGCTCTGGTTGAGAGGTATAGATAATCTTGCCATACGACTAAAGTCGTGCGGCAGGAAGGGGGAAAAATGCCCTCAATTTCTTAGTGTCTATATTGTGGCCGTTAGGGTCAATTTGACATAGATGCTCGGAAAAATTGAACCACTGTTTGGCTTAGAAAAACATACCGATGTGACTACACGAAAATTTAAATAAAGGGTGAAGAAGTTGACCCGAACACACCTGAAACCAAAGTAGGGCAAAATTAAAAACAAATCAAAATGAAAAAGTTATTAATTTTATTATGTTTTTTGGGTTTTGTTAACCTGACTCTTTCTGCTCAAAACATCTACATTCGAGGCCACCTTCAGGTTATCTATATTGGGCCTGAGGGAATGGATGTTATTTGCAACCCTCCGTATGATAGAGATTGCGTATCGATTATATCTGAGCCTGGACTACCAGCTAAAGCTACAGCTGAGGTCAGCGATAAAGGAGTTACAAAGATTCAACCCAGAGTTCAAGTTGTGGGAGAAACACTAAATTCCAACGGTTTACCAACAAAAATATATCGCATACGGAAAGATGCCGTAAAAGAGGTTGTTAAAAACTAGATTGCTAACTTAAGGGGTGGTATCCCCATCCCTTATTTTATACCAAACCATGCGAAACATACTAACAACATTTGTCTTTTTATGCTTATCGTTACCGGCAATCAGCAGGGTTGGAGGGGTTGAAATTTTCTTTGCCATTAAACCCTCGGACTGCATATCGTGCATGGCTCCCATCAGGGATATACTTGCCGAAATTGAGAAACAGGAGCTCATGGAACAGGTTACCTTTATCGTAAGGGATGTTCCTGAAAAGGCGCTTCCCAAGTACACTAAGGAGGTTTTAAAGATACCCAACAGTATAAATGTGGTTTCATCGGAACCACTTTTCAGCAAGTACTCCTTTTACAACGCTTCTGCAATTACGGTGATTGATAACTCCACTGTGCCTATACAGCGAATCACGTTCCCCCTTGCTTACTATTTTGTTAATAAAACCATGTTCGTTGAGCGATTATCCAAAAGTAACAAAACGATTGTAGCACTGGAAAGAGTAAAACTTAAAGAGTCGCTGGGTGGAATCAGAATGTTGTCCATATCAAACGATTCGTTGCTTTTTATAAATGACAGGCTGTTTAACACCATTTCGCTGTTTTCAGCTGGCAGCGGAAAACTAGTCGGAAATTTTACGCTAGACAGCGCTTGGTACGCGGCACCCTATAGTAAGGATACCTTTAAGCTAAGACAGATATGGATGAATCAGCATGTACTTGAAAGGGCATCTTACCCCCAGTACTATTTTAAAGGAGTTTTCAACCATAGAGGTAGAACTATAATTTCTGCAATATGCTACTACCCGTTCACAACTGGTAAAGACTTTTTTATACTACCCAAAAACCTTTTTTTTATGCTGGACACACTATTGATGCCCATAAGCTACAGGTGGCTTTACATTGATAAGGAAACCCCGATAGTTAATTTTTATAATGCTGTATTTTTTCAAGATGATAACCTCATCACCACCACCTTTGATGTTGTCAACAACCGGCTAAACTTTAACCCCGATTTTTTATACTATTTTAAACCCGAAGGCGACTCGTTGATTTTTGATAAATCCCTACATGTAGAGCCACCAAGTTTTATCAAGAATGGATATTCTATGAATGGTTTTTCATTGAACTACATATCTGAGTATATGGGCAATATTACCGTTTGGTTCTCCTACTACCCTGAGTTCTTCGACCTAAGGTTGGAGAAGTGGGTATCAATAGATACAGGCTACGTTGATTCTAAAATATCAACTAACACCTTTGAACAGGGTCAGCCTGTTAATTTTCAAGTGCTGGGCGTATGGGCTGAAGCAAACCAGTACAGCATGATTCTAAGGTTTGGCCTGCAAGTTTACTACATGGTTCAAGCTGATAAGAACATAATTCAAAGCGCTCTAATCTATACCCTTAGCGAAGGGAATCAACTCCAAATGGTTCGAAAGAGTAAGAATGAGTTCGTTGGAACTGATTACAACTCAAAAACGGGAGATACTGAGATTATCAAATTCACAATTAATGGGGTGCAAACATTTATTTCACCCTCGCTCAACGAAGCCTGTGCCTTCGTCGTACCTATGTAGCGTTCTCTGACCTCATAAGATACTATCAGTAAGCTTTCCATTGGGGTAAATATAAACAATTTCAAGCGGTTTAACTTTCGTTCGGTTAAATTTGTGGACATCAGCCCACTCTGTTAATTCGGGCTTTGCCAGGTAAATATAGCTAATTGTAAGTTTTCCAGCGTATGTCATTTCAAAAATAGCAGGCGCAGCCAGCTACTGATAGCCCTGCGGCCGCAGAACCACCGCCGAAAGCGTTTAGATTATTTCAACCTGTAACATCAGGCGGGCTGAGGCTAGGTTAGTGTTTCCCTTCACTAATCCAGCCCAACCTTCAGGGGGTTAACTTACGTTGCCTTACCGTTTAACCGTTGGAATTACCGGTTACGGGGCTGAATTAGTAGACGGCCAGCCAGGTTTAGGGCGGCCAGGACTGCTGCGGTTTGAACAACACCCAGTAGCGGAATTAGCGCTAGTGTAACCACAACCACACCAAGGGTTGACCCCCACAGGTCGGCAGAGTAACTCATTGCCGCGGGGTTTGCCCTATCGGCAACTGCACTCGTCCATAGCACATACTGGTAGCCAACAAGGACTGATGGAATAAGGGTGAAGAGGGAAATAACCAGCAGCAACAGCCACACTGCAGCGACATCACGTAGCATCCATATCAGCGGAATTAGCGCAAAGTAGCCCGCCATGGCAATGGTCAGGCTTCCAACCGAAAGCCTTATGAATCTGGGAAGAACGTAGGCGCCAACAGCCAATCCGGCCATAAAGAGCGCCACGATAAGCCCGATACCCGCATACAAAAAACCAAAGAGCACCTGAAACATCAGGATGATTATCATTTCGGCCGAGGCCCCCGAAAACCCGGCAAGGAACATTCCCCTTAGCGGTTTCCCAAGAAAAAAAACAGGTAGCAAAACTACAGCTAAGCCTACCAGCATCCACACCAAATGGTTGCTGCCAAACTGCCCCAGGTAGCTCATGGTAAAAAGAAATACCGGATAGGGATGGTTATCGGTATCTGGCATGGCGTCGCTCAGGATGCTGGCATGGAAAAACCGGTTACGGCTAGCCAGGTAATCATCATCAATAAAATCGGGGTTTACATAGGTGTTGAGCCCTGCCATTCCCCTCTCAACGGCAAGCCTCGAAATGTCGATGCGAATCTCCCCATCGGAAGCCAGCAGGTAGTCCCTTTCGCCCGGCACCACCTCAACGTTGGCAAATACGGCTGTCAGGGTGTTGTAAACCGATGAAATGGCACGTTGCCTTTCGGGGCTGGCGTAGTTTCCCACTGGCGGAAGGTTGAAGCAGACCACCCCGTTGCTTAATAGATGGCTCCTGACCATCCTCATAAACTCCACTGTGTAGTAACGGTTAAGCTGAAGGCTGACCGGCTCGGGCAGCGCTACTATGATTATATCGTACCGCTTGCCGGTTTCACCAATGTACCTCCTGCCATCATCCCTGATTAATCTCACTCGCTGATCTTCGGGAAGCGGCGCATGCTTTTCACAAAGCTTCAGCAACGGCCCATTCACCTCAACATAGTCAACGTGGACGTTTTTATACTTCAGCAGCTCTGCAGTCAGCCCGGCATAACCCCCTGATACCAACAGTATTTCCGAAGGGTTGCTACGCTGAAGCATTGCGTAGTGCACACCCTCCTCGGCAGCCACAGGATTCGCTGTACCAAACAGCAGCAAGCCATTCTCAAAAAAGTTTAGCTGACCGCCATAATCGGTAACGGTGATGCTTCCGTAGGGCGACTCCTTCACCGCCAGAACCCGCTGCCCGTGCATAATGTTCTGTTCAATGAGCCTGTCGGCTTTTGCAGCCATGAACGCAGCCATAACAAGGAGAAACACCAGGGGAACGGTTATGATTCCTTTCCCTGGCCTGATTACCGATACGATAAGGGTGGCTATGACCCCTATAACCAGGACCGACTGGTAAACCGTGAGGAAATGTATGATGATGAGCGATACCAGCACTCCGCCAGCCATGCTTCCAAGCGATTCCATTGAGTAAATCCGGGAAGTGCATGAATCGTCGGCTTTAAAACGGCTCACCATTAAAGCATAAACAATACCCGCCGGAATAGCCACCGGGATGAGCAGAAAACTTGAAAGGGCAATGGTGGCAAGGGGTGGTGAAAGCACCCCAACAGGAAAAATCAAATTTTTAATGTAGCCAAGGCTGAAGGTAACTACAGCTGCAGCAACGCACTGGAATATGATTAGCCTGCTGATAACGGGAAAAGACTCGCTCCCCGATTTAGCCCTGCGGCCTAGGGCAGAACCCACACCCGTAAGCAGCATCCAAATGCCGATTATCCATGTTTGAGTGAACTCGTTACCCTGAAAAACCTTGGTAACCTGTCGAAGAATCAGTATCTGAAATGAAATGGAGGCAAGCCCTGCGGCAAATGCCAGAATGCCCAACTCGTAGGATGTAACCCAAATTGGAGGTTCTTTTTGTTTGATTTTTCCATGGCATTTCCTGTTTGTTCCCGTAAAGTACCTCACATGCCAGAATATATGGATTGCAGCCACCAGGCTCATGGCAATACCAAGGTTAACATGCCATTTCAGGGCAACGGAAACAAAGGGCCAATCAAGCTTAAAGTTAATTTGGATGGCCAGCAGCAGGCCCAGCGCTACACAACCCAGGAATACAGCCAGAAGGGTGTAGTTCCAAATTTTACGATGAAGGTTTTTGGATAGTATGCCTAGGTAAACCAGCAAGCTGCCCATAATGTAAGCTACGCCAATGCCCATGCCAATCAGCAGCAAATGGTAGGGCATATTCATAACCTGTAGATTTAATGCATTTTAAAATCCTTTTCCTCAAACACGATGGCCTCGTAGGTAAAAATTTCGGCATCCCTCCATCCATCCCAGCCAATAAGAGCCTTGTCGCGGGCGCAATGGCCCAGGAACTCCTCAATGTTCCAGCCGGTTTCGGAGGCAACCTGCGGAAGAAATGTTCCGGAATGTCCGCCTTTTCGGATGTAGATGCCATGCCTGCCCAGCTCTATCTCATCAATGCTGCTAATTTTTTTCATTGGAGTAAGCACCGAAATCTCAATGTCAATTTCGTGCAGCTCTTTGTTTGTAACCGGAGGAAAACGGTAATCCTCCGTAGCGGCAGCAATAGCCATGGCCATAACCACCTGGTAGAGTGGAGTGGAAGTGGAGAAGCTGCCAATACAACCCCTAAGCTGTCCGTCCCTGCGAAGAGTAACAAATGCACCGGCATTGGCCTTCAGGTTAGCGCCTAGGTTTTGCAAGTCGGGAGGGGTTGGCTTTAGTCCGGCGAGGTGGTCGGTAATGGTTTTACGCGCCAACTTAAGCAGCTCCATTTTGTCCTCCTCGGTAATGGAAAAATCGCCTGGCTTATTACTACCCCTCACGGCAGCAATGGCCCAGTAGCCCACTACCCTATCTTTTTCGCCGTATGGCGAATCACCCGAATTCATGTAGATGAGGGGTTGGTAGGTAATCCCCTTAATTTTTTCGGTCATCTTCAGCAGGGTCAGTCCCGAAGTCCAGCCACACATGGCGGTAACCAGATTGTCAACGCCAGAATTTTCGGAGCTCAGCTTAGCTTTCATGAATGCTGATGACGAGTTCGAAACAATTGCATTGGCCATGCTTTTGTCCGATTTTGTGGCCTCAGCGTATGTTGGGTAATGCGAAAAGTCTGAGCTTATAACAAACAGGTTTTCCTCGTTTAGGTATGGGGCAAGAACCTCAGCGAGCAGGGTGCTGGTACTTTGCGATTCGCCACCGATGATAAGAGGAACAATGCTGAATTCATGCTTAAGCCAGTACTGGAGAAAGGGGAGCTGCACCTCCAGCCCATGCTCCCGCTCGTGGGGTCTGGAATCGTCGTTGATAAAATCGTACCTATCGGCCAACTCCTTTGCAAGGTCGTCAACCTTAACACGCCCAAGGGGAGTGATAAAACAGCCTTGCGTATATGCCGATACGCCGTTGAAGTACATGGTGTGGCTGGAGCCAATCAAAAAAATATGCTTAAACTTCCTTTCCCTATCAAGCTGCTTAAAGCCTGCAGCTGCAACAGGAGCGGAGAAAACATACCCGGCATGGGGAACAATAAGCGCCAGGGGTTGAGACTTAAGGCTAACCCCTGCAGCATCAAAATAACCCTGCAAATCCTTTACCAGCTGCTCCCTGGAGGCAGGGTAGAACGATCCGGCAACAGCAGGTTGACGGTCAACTCCCCTGCTACTTCCACCCGTTTGCCCTTTACATGACGATTCCATTGCTACCAGTGTTATTAGTAAACTTATCGTTACAAAATATCGTGATTGAAAGCCCGGCATGATAGCACGAATATTTACCTTTCCCTTTCAAAGTTATTTCAAAATAAAAGAAAAATCAAGTTTATAACACTCCTGCCAGCTACCATAAGACAACTTTGGGAAAAGTTGCTAAAACCTATTCAAATTCCCGATGGTTAGAAGGCTAACGGTTGGTCGGGAATAGGGTAAGCGAGGAGTTGAAATTCAGAAATGCTAAAAATTAACCCGTTCGCATTCAGCTCCTACACCGCCCGATTTCGTTAAGATAAATTTAGGGGTTTGGTAAGATTGTTTAAAAACAGGGTTATATTTGTGCTA
>Ga0209606_1005342_pt1 | contig 11199 bp, 15 predicted proteins | sample AD_UKC057_MetaG_FD_184412 | JGI IMG/M metagenome (GOLD analysis project Ga0209606, IMG submission 184412) | Active sludge microbial communities of municipal wastewater-treating anaerobic digesters from USA - AD_UKC057_MetaG (SPAdes) (version 2) | ecosystem: Engineered > Bioreactor > Anaerobic >...
ACCACTTGACAGACTTGCGGTGATTGTGATAAATAAGAGGGAAAGGGAGGCCAATCATGGCAAAAATTACACCCACCGACTATGTCACGGCCGCTGAGGCGGCTGCAATCCTCGGCGTATCTGCCGCTACGGTCTGCCGTTGGCTCGCTCAGGGCATCGGGCCCAGAGCCCACAAAACCCCTGGTGGCCACTGGCGGCTGTCGAGGCGGGCTGTCCTGAAGTATTTGGAGGCACTGCGACATGCGTAACGAGGCGCCTATACGGATTAGTGAAGCGGCGGTGCTCACCGGCCTGCACCCGGATACGCTCAGAAAGTACATCGCAAAGGGCGTTCTGAAAGCGGTCAAGACGCCCTCGGGCGAGCGCCGCGTGTATCCGAGCGCCCTCGACAAACTGTGGTCTGAACCGAGGTCCGACAACCGGCAAGCCGCCGAGAGCCGGGCCATCGGCCGCAAATTCTTCGACCGAAAGGAGGTGAAAGCGTGAACGACGTAAGCCAACTCAGCCTGGACACAGCCAGGCGCGTACTCAAGAACCTGATCCGGGATGTCCTGGACAGGAGCAATTCACGGTATTGCGCACTGACCGAAACCGAGATTGACGCCCTCGAAACCGTCATCTACGGGCAGGTCAACATCAGCGGCAAAGGCAGTTTCGCGCAGATTCTGCGCCGGATACTGGCCGACCGCGAGCGAGAGAGGACACGACATGACCATCAGTCTTTCAAGCGCCTTCACGATGAAGGCACAGCAGGACCGCGAGAGCGCTATGCAGAACGCAGCGCGTGAGCGGTATCTCTTGGGCGATTTTGCCCAGAACCACATCAAGGCGATCCACAGCCTTGCCACCATGCTCCAAGACGATGTGCAGCGGACAACCAGATGCGGGCACGACGATTGGGACGCCATGGATGACGACGACCTGGACACCATCATCAAAGCCGCCGAGCGGCTGATGACCACGAAGGGAGGTGATTGATATGGCAGTTGTCGCAGAAACGACGCAACCGGTCCCGGCCACGGTGGACACACCACAGCCGGACTGGAACGTGTACCAGCGCCTGGCCTGGGTGGCCAAGCGTGTAGCGTACATCGCCAAAGACAGGCAGATGGAGAGCGATTACATGTCCTACCGCTATGTCTCACACGACAAGGTGGTAGCTATGCTCCGTAAACCCATCCTCGACGCCGGGCTCATGCTGATCACGGACGTTACCGACCATACCATGCGCGAGGTCGAGGGCGCCCGCGGCCGCAAAGCGTACCTGACCGAGGTGAAGGTCGCCTTCACATTCATCAATGTCGATAACCCGGCTGAGTCTGTGACCTACCACACCGTGGGCCAGGGCATGGACATGAACGACAAGGGAAGCGGCAAGGCTGTCAGCTACGCGGTGAAGTACGGCTTCCTCAAGGGCTTCATGCTGGAAACCGGCGAGGACAGCGACCGTGAGTCGATTGACATCAACGCCGAGCCCGAGGAAACCGATGCGCCCCGCGAAGACGCCTTCGCCGCAAACCGCAAAGCCATCGTCAACGCCGAAATCCGCGAGGTGATGGCGCGGCACGAGCTGACGGCAGAGGTCGTCCGCGAAGTAGCAGGCAAGCCGGGCGACCAGATGACGACCCAGGAACTGGAGCGCCTCCTGGTCAAGCTCCGGGCCCGGTTCGATAAGCCTACCGATGAGCTCCCCTCCCCTCGCAATTTCAAGGACGGTGAGCTGCCCCTGCACGTCGGCTACCAGTTGATCCAGGCATACCGGGAGGAACTGGGTGAGACCGACGAGACGGACTGGCTCCTGTTGCTGCAAAACAGCATGGGAACACGCGACATGGATTCGCTGTCAGCCCTGCAGATCCACGAATTGTGCCGCCAACTGGAACAGCTTGTGCTGCACAAGCGGCGCAACGTAATAAAAGGAGATAAGAAGTGAGTAGCAGCGCATTGCTCTACGCGACACCCGAATGGCTGCGTGGCGTTTGGGTGGACGAAGTCGAGCCCGCCGAGGACGGCACGGCCCCTGAAGCCGAACCTGAAATCCCGCGCCCCGAGGGACGGACCCTCGAAGAGTTCATCGAGGACGTGGCCAGGGAGCGGGCGAACTACGAGGCCGACGCCAAGGTCCTCGCGCTCCGCATCGCGGAGTTGCAAGAGAAGAAACGCCGTGCCGTCGAGCGCTCGGAGTTCCTCAAGAAGCGCATCCTCCAGGAGATGATCATTCATGGCGAAAAGAAGGTCAAGACGCCCGAATTTAGCGTCTTCTGGTACGAGAGGGAAGCAGGCATCGAGGTGATAGACGAAACCCTGCTCCCCGCCGCCTTCGTTCGGGTCATCGCTGAACCGAACAAGAAAGCCTTGAATGAGCACTACAAGACCAGCGGGGAAATCCCCCCTGGTTGCCAGGAAGCCGAACCCTCGAAGGTCATCTGCATCAAGTAGACCAGACTCACAGGGGCCTGCGCAAGCGGGCCCCTTCTTTCCGTCAGTTGAACCAATATTCTCCGTAGCAGCTCCCCAAAAAGGGGAAACGGATCATGCGAGGAAGCTGCATAACTGAGCATGCGGAGCCTGGGAGCTGTAATTGCGTCGAGAGAACGCCAGGGGACAATAGCCAGGTGGATCGGCGTGACGGCCGGGAGAGACCGGCATCAACTATCAACAAAGAGGTACACACCATGGCAGATACAGGACACGCACTCGGCTGGAATGCCGAGATCGAAAACGACGGCGCCACATTTGAGCCGCTGCCGGCCGGCCACTACTGGTTCCGCGTAATAGAGTGGACCAAGGGCAAGAGCGAGACCAAAAAGTGCGACACGGCCAAGCTGAAAATTGAAATCCGTAACGTCGAGGGCAAGGCATCCAAGATGACGGAAACCTTGCTCCTCCATTCTAACTTCGAGTGGAAGTTGTCGAGCTTCTTCCGCTCTATCGACGAGAAGCAGCACGGCAAGAAGTACGTGATGGATTGGATGAAGGTCAAGGGGGCCTTCGGCTGGGCTAGGGTCAAGGTCGAACAGTTCACGACCAGGGACAATGCCGTCATCGACATCAATCGCGTGGATGCGTTCCTGGACCGCCCCGAGGGCTCCATACCCGCTTGGGTGAAAGAGCCCCTCGAAGCGCAGCGGACACTTGACGAGGCGCAGGCCGTCCCCGAGGACGATTGCCCATTCTGACGATAGCGTCATGAGCAGCCCTCTCTCGCGCTATCTGGCGGCGCTCGAATTCCACCTGTTTGAGCGCCGCCCCACCAGACCCTCCACGCCATACGCATGGGGGGGCTTGAGCGAACCGCCCGAGCGCGGGATCGCGTGGGGGGCCTGGTGGGATTGCAGAGCGAAACAACGGCAACAAGGACTCATTCCATGTACGAACTCAGACCCTATCAAAGCGCCGCCGTCGAGGCCACCGAAGCCGGATGGCGCGGAATCGACGGAGAGCCGCCCGCAAGCAAACAACTCCTCAGCATGCCCACCGGATGCGGAAAGACAGTTGTCTTTGCTCATCTAGCACTCAGAGAAGTTCAGCGCGGCCATCGTGTATGTGTCCTGGCGCACCGGGACGAGCTGCTGGAACAGGCCCGCGACAAGCTCTACAAGGCGGCGGGACTGCACTCGGCGCTGGAAAAGGGTACCAGCACCGCACACGATACGCTACTGCCCACCGTGGTGGCGTCGGTCCAGACCTTCCATGCCCGGCGCCTCGAACGCTGGCACCCGGACTCGTTCAATTTGATAGTCGTCGATGAGGCCCATCACTCCTTGGCCGACACTTACCTCCGAGTCTTCGACCATTTCACGAGCGCCCGCCTGGTCGGCGTCACGGCAACGCCCGACCGCGGCGATAAGAAGAGCCTAGGCGAAGTGTACGAACGGATCGCCTACGAGTATTCGCTGAGAGCCGCCATCCGGGACGGGTACCTGTGCCCTATCAAGGCCAAGCTGATACCGCTCGAAATCGACCTGAGCCAGGTGCGCACTGTACGCGGCGACTACAACGTCAACGACCTCGATGAATCCATCGCGCCGTACCTGTACCAAGCAGCACAGGCGATTGCAGAACACGCTGCAAATCGCAAGTGCCTTGTGTTCGTTCCACTGGTCCGCACATCGGAAGCATTTGCCCAAATCTGCCAGGGGCTCGGGCTGCGGGCCCAACACGTTGACGGCGGTAGCGATGACCGGAAAGAGATTCTGCGAGACTACGCCCAGGGCAAGTACCAGGTATTGACCAATAGCAGCCTGCTCCTCGAAGGGTACGACTGCCCGGACATCTCGTGCATCGTCTGTCTGCGGCCCACGCAGAGCCGCCCGCTCTACGCTCAGATTGTCGGACGCGGCACGAGGATTGCCCCCGGCAAGGAAAACCTTCTGCTCCTCGATTTCCTCTGGCAGTCCACGAAGCACAGCCTCTGCGTACCGGCCAGCCTGTTCGCCAAGAGCCAGGAAGAGGCCCAACAAGTGATGGCGGGCTTTGTGCCAGGAGATGAAGAGAAGGACCTGCTAGAGGCCGAGGACGACGCCAAGAAGGCCCGTGAACGCGCTCTCGCGGAACAGTTCGAGCGGCAGCGGAACAAGAAGCGCAAAGAAATGGACCCGCTGGAATTCGCCCTCAGCATCCACGACGAGGACTTGGCGGAATACGAGCCGGTCATGCGCTGGGAATTTGACAAACCGACGCAGAGGCAACTCCAGGTGTTGGCCAATCTGGGGCTCGACACCGAGATTGTGACCTGCAAGGGGCATGCGAGCGCGATCCTCAGCCGGGTATTCGCGCGGAGAGATGCCAATCTCTGTACGCCAAAGCAAGCCCGCGTCCTGAGCAAGTACGGCATCGACCCATCAAACATCACATTTGAGCGCGCATCAGCAATCATCGATAGCATCAGCAAACAATGGAAGAAACGCAGCTACGCATGATGACATTGGGGGAATATCTGTCGGGGGGAGCGCCGCAAGGGGAGCGCAATCACGCGCTGTACTGCATGGTGCTCCAGGCGCGTGAGGAGGGTTGGCCTGAATCCGACATCCGCGACCGGCTGACATCAACGGCGCAACGTGACGGACTCACTCCCTCTGAAATTAACTCCACCATCGCCAGCGGGCTCCGGGCGCAGCTTTCAGACAAGAGACCCAAACGCAACGGGAATGGCCGCGGCGAAGGGCATGCTCTCGATTGGAACGCCACGATAGGCCAAGACCTAGCCCAATCGGCGGGCCTTCCTGGACCATCCTCCGATTGGGAACAGACGGACCTGCCGCGGTTCCTGGGCGCCGTATTCGAGGCCACTGACAAAGTAATCATCGTCGCAGAGACGTTCGATGCAGGTGATGGGAAACGCGCTCCCGGCAAAGGTATGTACGCCTGGACGGCCCAGGAACTGGCCGAGGACGCCGCCACCAAACCTAATGCCACTGAGGTCGTGTTCTCGAAGGACGAAGGCGCATGGGTCTGCCTGTGCCCCGGAGACGGCAAGGGGCGCAAGATGGGGAACATCGTGGGCTACCGTCATGCCCTGGTCGAATTCGATGACATCAATCTGGAAGCGCAGTGGGAATTCATGACCCGGCTGCGAGTTCCGTGCTCCACCGTGGTCCATTCGGGAAAGAAAAGCCTTCATTTCGCCGTGCGTGTTGACGCCCCAGACGCCGCTGAGTACGCCCAGCGCGTCGAGCAGCTATATTCCATCCTCGAACGCAACGGTCACGCCCCCGACCGGCAGAACCGCAATCCCAACCGCCTGTGCCGCCTTCCCGGCGTATGGCGCCAGGGCAAGCCGCAGTACCTCGTAGCTACGGACATCGGGATGGGCTCGTGGCAGGAATGGTACGACGCCATGACCCGCCAGGAAGAAGCCTCAACCCTCCCCCCCATTCGCTCCCTTCGCAGTCTGATGGCTGACCCGCCGCCGCTCAAGGAAGAGATTCTCGAAGGTATCTTGCGCCGTGGACACAAGATGCTGCTGGGTGCGGGCTCGAAAGGCTGGAAAACATGGAGCCTCATTCATCTGGCCTGCGCCGTGTCCCAAGGGGCCCCGTGGCACGATTACGCCTCACACGCGGGCAAGGTGCTGTTCCTGGACTTCGAGTTGCAGGACGGCAGCTTTTTCAGGCGCGTGGAATGGGTTGCCGAGAACGTAGGAGCCAACATCGACAACATCGAGGTGTGGAACCTGCGCGGTCATGCGGCGCCCCTGGACGAAATTACCCCCATGGTCCTGCGTCACGTCGAGAAAGCCCGGTACAGCCTCATCATCCTGGACCCACTCTATAAGGTGTTGATGGGAGACGAGAACAGCGCCCACGAGATGACCCGGTTTTGTAACCAGCTAGAACTGCTGGCCGTCAACCTCGATGCCGCGGTGGTCGTGTCTTCACACTTCTCGAAGGGCAAGCAGGGCCACAAGGCCGCTATCGACAGAACCTCGGGGTCCGGCGTATTCGGGCGTGACCCCGACGCTATCGGGACGTTGACCCCCTTGGAGAAGCGCGACGACGCTTGCGAACTCGAATGGATTCTTCGTGATTTTCCCAAGGCCGAACCAATCCGTCTCAGATGGGAGTGTCCCATTCTCCGCGTATCGACGGAGTTGGCGCACTACAAGGTTGATGGGGAGGGCGGGAGACCGCAGAAGGCCATTACGCAGAGCATGTACGAAACCATCGTGTTCTGCGGCCAGGGCAAGCCCGAGGCGCCCGTAGAAGAAGTAGTTGCTGCACTAAAAATTCATAGAGCTACTTTCTACCGCCGCGTGAAGGGGGACCCGAACGTGCGAATCGACCACGGGATGGTCGTTTGGACAGGACCAAAACCGGGGGAGGAAGAGGATGTTGACGATTAAACAGCGAAACGATGTTGCCGAGTACGCAGTCTATCTGCACTGTCGCAAGAATAGTCTATCCCGCGAATCCTACGACAAAGTAATGCACCGGATGTATCCCCGCGGGCTGTGCATACGCTGGAAGAGAAGCGGACGCGTCGTAGAAGGACACATCAGGCATCTCATTACTTTACCGCCCTATCTGAGGGTGATGAACTCCAATACTGGCAAGGTCTACATGATTGAGCCTCGTCATATCGTAGCGGTTGTTGCTGAGCCGAAAAAATCATGAAGAGGTGGTTGCGCTCATACGATTGGGAACCGCCTTTGTATGAGTGGGTTTGGTGGGGAATCCGTCAAAGTCGAATCGAACAGCCAGTGCTGAGCCGTGACGAAGCAGTTCGTCTTGCTGGGACAGTGCCAGAGAATTGGCGCGAACCAGTATCGCCCGCGGTCAAAGCCTTGGCAGAAAAAATGGAGGTCATCAATGAAGACGATTTACGCGAACTATTCAAGGAACGGATGGGTCGGCGTCGTAAGCCGAAATGGGCAGACCCTATGTACTGAGCCCTGCCCGTCCTGGGGAGCCGCCCTGGCCGCGGCATGCGAGAAAGCGAAGGAGGGAGAGTGGTGATGATCTTCCTGCCTGCACACCTCGATCAAGAGCTGAGGTACCGGCGCTATTTGACATACAGGGACCTACCAGCACAACGCCAAGGCGACGATGGTCGCTACGTCTGCCGTTGGTGTCTGAGTCCATGTCCCGGTCAGCGGCGTTCATTTTGCTCCGAGGAGTGCGAGACGGAATTCCTTGTCCGTTACAACGGCAACTATGTCAGACACTACCTGCTCGCGCGGGATCGTGGAATCTGTGCGCACTGTGGACTGGACTGCGAGGCTACGGAACGCCTCTATTGCCGGGCCAAGAGTTTGCGTCCTCGGTGTGCGGGAGACGAGTTTTTCCGACAGTGGGGCCCGTGGCACAGGCCTAAAACCTATACGATGTGGGAGGCCGACCATATCGTGCCAGTATCTGAAGGCGGCGGCTGTTGCGGACTGGACAATTACCGCACGCTTTGCGTTATGTGCCACAAGACTGAGACGGCCGCGCTCGCAGCAAGAGCGGCGGGCGTGGCGCGCGACGGGGAAGGCGAGCGATTACAGGCCGAGGAGAGTGTGCGTGTTCTGCGAGAGGGAGGTAGGCGCTCCATAATGGCTTACCGCATCATCCATGCAGACGTGCTTGACGGCCTCGCGCAGCTTGAGGATGCGAGCGTCCACACCTGCGTAACGTCGCCGCCGTACTGGGGACTGAGGGACTATGGGACGGACGGCCAGCTCGGGATGGAGCGAACGCCGGAGGAGTATGTCGAGCGCATGGTGCAGGTGTTCCGCGAAGTCCGCCGTGTGCTCAGGGACGACGGGACAACGTGGCTGAACCTGGGGGATAGTTATAGCAACTATAGACCCGGTAAAGGGCAGTCTCTTGTCCAACAATCCGTAAGTAGAACTAAACAAGATTTACCTGATAATTGTCCGCGTAGAGCGTTTAAGATTGACGGGGTTAAGGAAAAAGATCTTGTCGGTATCCCTTGGCGCGTGGCCTTCGCCCTGCAATCCGATGGCTGGTATCTTAGGCAGGACATTATTTGGTACAAGTCCAATCCCATGCCGGAATCCGTGAGAGATCGTTGCACCAAGTCCCATGAGTACGTCTTCCTGCTGTCAAAACAGGCGAGATACTACTACGACGCGGATGCGATAGCGGAGCCGCTATTGCGTCCGGAAGAAGTGAATCGCGCAACGCCAGCCGTCTTTGGCGGCGCTAACAAATGGCCAGAAGCTAAGAAAGAGAGTCGCCTGCATTCTGGCAACGAATATACAGGGACTCCGAATTCCACCCGCAACCGCCGCTCCGTGTGGAGTGTTGCCACGCAGCCGTTCCCCGGGGCGCATTTCGCGACATTTCCGCCGAAGTTGATCGAGCCGTGCATTCTCGCCGGTGCGCCAGCTGGCGGCCTCGTACTCGATCCGTTCTGCGGCAGCGGTACGACGGGCATGGTGGCGCTTAGGCACGGTAGACGATTCGTTGGCATCGAACTCAACGCCGAATATGTGGAGATGGCGCATAGGCGGATTCAGGGCGACATGCCGTTGTTTAACATGCAGAATCAGGAGGAGTCGGCATGAACATTCTAGCACTTGACCTCGGAACACATACCGGATGGGCGTTGTATCTCGACGGCCAGATCGTCTCCGGTGTCCAAGACTTCTCCCCTCGCCGCTTCGATGGCGGGGGGATGAGGTTTCTCAAATTCGTGAATTGGCTCAGTGATGTACGCCAAAAGAACGCTATCAGCAGCGTCTACTACGAGGAGGTCCGGCGCCACTTGGGGACCGACGCCGCGCACATCTACGGTGGTTTTATGGCCCACCTTACGACTTGGTGCGAACTGCGTGATATCCCATGCGACGCCAAGCCTGTCGGGACTATCAAGAAGCATGCCACGGGCCGCGGCAACGCCAACAAAGACCTGATGATGGCCGCAGCCACTTCCCGCGGATGGAATCCTCTCGATGACAACGAGGCAGACGCTCTGTGGTTGCTTGACCTGGTCCTCGACGAACTAGGAGTGCCGAAACATGAACGAAAAGTGGGTTGAACTCCGATACGCGACCGTTCAGAAACGGGGGAAAGTGTCTTCGGTGCTCCAGGTATCCATGGAAACATCGTTCCACCGAGACCCCATCATCGCGCCCGTCTGGGTGTCCAACAACAACTGGCGAGAAGAGAACGGGCGCATACACGTCAAGAAAGACATCCTAGAGTCCCTGGAGAACGAGACCGCCGGACGCCATCCCCATTGGGGCTGCGTCGGCATCCGGTACTTTGAGCCCGACGACGACGAAGAGGACGTAATAATTCATGTGTGAATTTGAGGAGGAATAGCATGCCGAAAGAACTGACCGTCAAGAACAAGGATAAGTCCGTCATCATCAAGGTGCCCGAGGTCATCTCGCTCAAGGCCGCGGTGGCCGCGCTCTCAGAGCGCCGGGTACTCGCCCTGGTCAACCTGGCCCTCGAACGCTGCTACCGCGACGAAGCCAGGCGCCGCATGGTGCGCGGGGATGACCTGGAGCGCATCCCCGAAACGCTGGCAGAATGGATGCCGCCCGGCGAACTGCCGCCCCTGCCAGCGGAGAAGCTCCTGGAGCAGTACAAGAAACTGCCCCAGGAACAGCAGGAGCTATTCAAGAACCTGACTCACATCCCCAACTCTTCCGACACCTGACCACGCCGCCAGGTCGGAGTCTTGCGAATCTGCCTCTCCTCGGGGGCCATCTCCGACCTGGCAAACGCCGCCTCTATGACTTCCTCGATGCGCCCGCCTGACAGCATCTCCAGTTCGGTAATCAGGTCCTCTGGAAGGTCCTCGCCGTTGCGCAGCTTGTTCACCGCCGTAACCGTGGCGCGGTGTAGCTGATTGCGCCGCCGCTCCTCTTCTTTGTTCTGGAGGGCCATGATTTTCCGCTGAGTGCTCATCTCAATGGGCTGGATGCCCGCGGCAAGCATGAGCTTGTCGTGCCAGGTAGCCAACTGGTAGACCTTGTTTCCGTGCCGGTCCCGGACGTATCCGTCTTCCGATAGGATAGCGCCCATCAGGGATTCCCAGTAGTAGGCGATGGGGCTGTAATTCGACATGACCGCCGCGGGGTTCGACCAATCCAGGCTCCCCCCCTCGGACACCACCTCAGTGATGCTCTTGAACGTCTTCCAGATGTCGGCCACCGTGACGCCCGCAAAATCCTCAATCTTGTGGGGCAACTGTGGAATAGACGCCGCCACAATGTCCATGCCAGCCAGCCCCGGCAAACCTGCGGCTACAAGCGGGTGTTGTTGCAGGGCCCACTTCTCCAGGTCGTCGAGCCATGGGCCGAACAACAACCCGAAGATAGGCAAGGATTTCAGGAAATAGACGGCGCCTCTCGACCCTGACATGGCCAAGAGCGCCCCTATGTACCGAACCCGCTCTATGTTGCTTAGGCCGGCCACGAACTCGATTTCTTTGGCCAAGTACGTCTTGAACTGTCCGATGATGCGCCCTCCCGGTGTCCGCAGATAGACTGGCAGCGCCGCCGTGTTGTACGTGAACTGCTGGAACCGAAGCGCCCGCCGTGCGTATTCGAGGGCCGCGGGATTGCTGTATCCGTTGTCCCTGGCCCACAGGTAGTTGGCTGCAATGCACCGTTCGCGGACCCTCTTCTCAGGCAACGAGAACATCCACATGGGATGCCATTTCGGAACCGCGTTCAGGTCTTTGTTGGTTGCCAGGTCTAACGCAAAGTCGATACCCAACGTCCCAAGCCGGTGTTCC
>Ga0209606_1005344_pt1 | contig 11197 bp, 6 predicted proteins | sample AD_UKC057_MetaG_FD_184412 | JGI IMG/M metagenome (GOLD analysis project Ga0209606, IMG submission 184412) | Active sludge microbial communities of municipal wastewater-treating anaerobic digesters from USA - AD_UKC057_MetaG (SPAdes) (version 2) | ecosystem: Engineered > Bioreactor > Anaerobic >...
GACATTTCATTTATTTTGGACACGGGGAGAGAAATTGCTCCGTATATTCAGCGGGGGATGGTGATTGTGCTGGAATCAACGACTTTTCCCGGGACGACGGATGAATATCTGCGGCCGGTGCTGGAGGGTGGATCGGGCCTGGTGGCGGGGAAGGATTTTTATTTAGCTTTTTCACCTGAGAGGGAAGACCCGGGGAATGCGAAGAGCCGCGTGTCGGAAGTGCCGAAGGTTATCGGCGGGTTGACGCCGGAATGCCTCAAGAAGGCCATGGAGATTTACGGGATCGCAGTGAAGAATATGGTGCCGGTTTCTTCCTGCCGGACGGCTGAGGCGGTTAAGCTTCTGGAGAATATTTTCCGGTCGGTTAATATCGCCCTGGTCAATGAATTGAAGACGGTCTACGCGGCCATGGGTATAGATATCTGGGAGGTCATTGAGGCGGCCAAAACCAAGCCGTTCGGCTTTATGCCGTTTTATCCAGGGCCGGGGCTGGGCGGACACTGCATTCCGATCGATCCTTTCTATCTGACCTGGAAGGCACGCGAATATGGACAGACGACCAGGTTCATCGAGTTGGCAGGCGAGGTTAATACCAGGATGCCCGAATATGTTTTGGAAAGGACAATCGAGGCGCTGAACTGGTGGGGGAAGCCCCTTAAGGGGAGCAAGGTGTTGGTGATTGGGCTGGCCTATAAGGAGGATGTGGATGACGAGCGCGAGTCGCCGTCGTATCATCTGATGGACTTGCTGGCCAAGTATGGAGCGGAAGTATCATACTATGACCCGTATATTCCGGTCATCAAGGTGACGAGAGAACATCCGCACTGGGCCGGGACTAAGTCGGTGGAGTGGAATGAGGAGACGGTGGCTGGATTTGATGCCTGCGTCATAGCGACAGCTCACAAGGTGATTAACTGGGAAGAGCTGGCGAAGTGGTGCAAGATTATAGTGGACACCAGAAACGCCATGGCCGGTGTCAGGACCGCCCCGAATCAGGTCTGGAAGGCTTAGATTCGGTGACGTAACACTCCGTCCCGGGACGGAGTGTTACGTCACCGTCTAAATCTTTTTAATAGACCCAGCGCATAGGATTTCAGGAACGAATACGACTCGAGCTTAAAAGCCCGGCTCAAAGCAAAGAGGGGAACAACCGAAATGATGCCAACCACTGCCACTTTTATGGCCAGCGAGATGAAGCCATTTAGAGAAGCAGCTGAGGTATTCTGGAAATAAGGCAGCGAGAAATAGCAGACAATTCCAATGGGAATCGAGCTCAAAATGATTTTAACCGTCTCGGTGGCCAGCCGGCGGGAGAAAGGATTCATGTATTTTTTGAGGTAAAGTGTGTAGAGGATGAAGTTCAAAATCATGACGATGGAAGTGGCCAGGGCGATGCCCCCGGCGCCGAGGATATTAGAGAGCAATATATTAAGGATGATATTCAGACCGACGCAAACCGCGCTGATTACCAGGGGCGTGGTGGTGTTTTTAAAAGAATAAAACACTTTGGCTTGAATGGGCGAGATGGCATAAGCAAAAAGGCCAATGACGTACATTTTATTCACAAAAGAGGTGAGAGCTGTCGCCTGGGGATTAAATGCTCCACGCTCGAAGAAAAGCCGCACAATGGGCTCTGACAGAAAAAAGAGGAAAAAGGTCGAGGGGATCATCAGATAGAAGGAGACGCCGAGCGTTTTCTCAAAGCGCGATTCATATTCGACTCGGGCCGAGCCATTAAGGGCCAGCTCGGAAAAGGTCGGGAAAATGGCCGTAGCAATGGGAACGGCCAGCAGGCTCAAAGGGATATTCCAGACGCGCGCCGAAAAGTTGAGCGCCGCAATTGAACCGGCATCGAGTCCGGAAGCAATCGTTTTATCCACAATTTGATTGATGATGGAGAGGCTGCCGGATACGACCAGCGGCAAAAGGAGCAGGGCAAACTGACGGATTTCAGGCCAGTCCACCTGGCGGAAGCTCAGGTTGTGGAAAAAGCCATGGCGCCAGTAAAGTACAAAGAACATGGCAAAAAAGGAAATTGTGGCGCTAAGTATCTGGCCGACGGTCCAGCTGTTGAGGCCGAGGTAGCGATGAAGGAAATAAAGGCACAGGACGATGGCGATATTGCCGATAAAGGAAATGACGGTTGGGTAAAGAAATTGCTTTTCAGCTTGAAATAAGCCGGTAAATATTCCGGCCAGGACGCTGAACAGCCCAAAAATTACCAGATAGCGAGTCAGGGTGACGGCCAGGGCGAATTGCTCTCCCTTAAAACCATAGGCGATGAGGCGAACAAGCTCGGGGGTAAAGATTAGAACGAGGAGTGAGACAACGATAAACACTGAGCCCCAGACGGTCAGAGCAGAATTGACAAAGCGGCGAGCCGCCTCCCGGCTCTTGGCTTTTCTTTCCAGATAAAAGGGGATGACCAGAGTCGAGAAGCCGCTGGCAAAAAGCCCGAGGATCGAGCCGGGAATAAGCATCGCTACCAGGAAAGCGTCGGTCTGTCCGGTTGCTCCGAAATAGTTGGCGACCAGAACTTCGCGGAAAAAGCCGACAAATTTACTGATAAAAGAGATGACAGCGATCAGCAGAGCGGCCTGAGTTACCGTCTGCTTTTTTAAAACATTCGGAACATTCATCCCTCTTTATCCCATATCCCGCTGGAAATTTTTGTAACGAGCCTTCTATCCTGATATAACCTTAATCCATGTCTATTTTTTAAGCCATTATTCTACCATAAATCCCCTAAAAAATGGTGACGAAAAATGGTGACGTAATACTCTGTCCCTCCATATTGCATCCTCGTTCCCCCCAAGATACCATTTTGATAACGAAGTGGTTCCCTATAGGGAACCAGATTGGACGAGGTTGCTGACTGGCCATCTGTTTAAATGCAATTTATTTATCTCATGAATGAATTTTATTCACATCCTGAATAGATTGTATAAGGTATTTGTTAGGTCTTTCCCGCGTCAGGGCGAACCTAAGATAAAAAGGTGGAAGTTTATCACGTCCCCAGTTTTTTATTCTTTAACAATGTGACAATGCGGGCGGCGGCGTGGCCATCGCCAAAGGGATTTCGCCGCTTGAGGCCGCGCCTGAACTCACCGCTCTCGACTTTCTTAAGGAGCGTAAGCGCCAGCCTCTCGATTTTTTCGGGGTCAGTACCGCCGAGCCAGGCAACGCCAGCTTCGACCGCTTCCGGCCGCTCAGTTTTATCCCTCATGACGATAACCGGCACGCCCAGCGATGGAGCTTCTTCCTGAATTCCACCCGAGTCGGTCAGAATCAAATCAGCCTGCTGCATAAGGTAGACAAAAGTCAGATAATCCAGTGGCTCAACCAGATGGACGTGCTCGAGGCCCGATAAGTGTCTGAGGACCACCGACCGGACATTGGGATTGAGATGGACAGGGAAAATAACCTCGGCTTCGGGGACATGGCTGACGACGCGTCTTATAGCCTGGCAAATTCTTTCCATCCCTTCACCAAAACTTTCGCGGCGGTGAGCCGTGACCAGGATTAATTTTGTCGGGCGAGAGGGCGAGGGGGTGGAGGTGCTAGCGGCTGCGGCTTGGCTGGCGCTCGAAGCTGCCGTCAGAGCTGCCGGTGCTGATTTTGCTCCAGCTGTCCGGCCGCGCTCCAGAATGGCGTCGAGCCAGAAAGTTATACCCGTAGCTACTGATTTGCCGGGGGTCAAGTCTCCCCTCTTTATTTCCTTAATTTTTCCTTTTAACTTCTCGCTCCAGCCGGGCTCCTCCGTCTTTTTTAGAATCATGTGCAGGGCGTCAACCACAGTGTTGCCGGTGACAGAAATGGCTAGCCGGTTGAGGCCTTCCCGGACCAAATTTTCCCGGGCCCTCGGCGTCGGGGCAAAATGCAGATCAGCCAGATGGCTGATGAGGCGCCGGTTTATCTCCTCGGGAAACGGGTTATATTTATCTTCGGTGCGAAGGCCAGCCTCGACGTGTCCGACTTTTATTTGGCGATAAAAAGCGGCCAGCGAGGCAGCCAGGGCGGTGGTCGTGTCGCCCTGGACAATGACCCAATCGGGAGCCTCCGCCTCAAGCACTTTATCGAGCCTCACCAGGAGGCGTGCCGTCAGCCCGGCCAGTGGCTGGTTTTCCTGCATGACGTGGAGGTCATAGTCCGGCTTGAGGTCGAAGATCTCGAGAAACGGTTCGACCATTTCGCGGTGCTGACCGGTAAAGCAGATGACCGGCTCGAAGGCGACAGCGTTGGCGTCATCAACGTTTCGAGTGTCAAGACCTGCCGGCTGCCGCAGAGCCTCGATGACCGGTGCCAGCTTGATGACCTCCGGCCGCGTCCCAAAAACGACCAGCACTTTGATTCTCTTTTTTGTTTCTTTTCTCATGGTTTTGTTTTCCTTCTCATTTGCCTCACCAGCCCCTTGGTCTCTCTGACCTCTCTAACCCTCCTTGCTATTTTGCTATTTAATTATCCGAAATTTGCTCAGTTTGAGAACTCCGGCCCGACATAAATCCGGTGTTTAAATTCTATTTTTACCTGATTCCCGCCCGGTTGACAAGTGATCCGGTGACGGAACACTCCGTCCCTCCTAAAAACGGTGACGGAACACTCCGTCCCCGCCCCTTTCTGTTCCTGGCTTTAACCCATTGCTGAATAAAAGGATGTAGAAAAAAGGGACGGAGTATCGTGTCACCGGGGACGGAGTATCCTGTCACCGGAAGACCTTGCCACCACGCCTTTTTCCGGCTAAAATTAATCATTAAGTTTGACCGGTCAGTCGGCCTGAATAAGGAAGCGGGCGACCTGCCGTTTTTAAACAACAAATTAAAATTTAAAATTTGAACCAGAACTGCGGAGCGGTTTCAATCAGCGGTTTGGGGCGATGGATGAGCGATGAACTATGCGGGCAATTTCTTTTTAAATGCTCTTGATCAGAGCTGGATCTTTTTCCGTTGTGTCTTTATTGTGCTGGTGGTGGCTTTTACCATTGGCGGTGCCAACGACCTCTTTGTTGACCTTTATTACTGGGGACGGCAGTTTTACCGCTGGCTCTTCAAGCGGCACCTGATCAAGCCCCTGACCCTCGACCAGCTGCTGAGCGTCGAGGAAAAGCCGGTGGCCATAATGCTTCCGGCCTGGCATGAAGCCGGCGTCATCAAAAATATGCTGCTCAACACCATCAACACGATCGACTACCGCCATTATTTCATTTTTGTCGGCGTTTACCCCAACGACCCCGAGACGGAGCGCGAGGTGGACGAAGTCAGCCAGCTCTTCCCGCAAGTGATTAAGGTGGTCAACTCCAAGCCGGGTCCAACGACCAAAGCTGATAACCTCAACGAAATATACCACGGCCTGTGCGAGTTCGAGCAGTCGCACGGCCTGAAGTTTCAGATCGTCGTCCTGAGCGACTCGGAGGATGTGCATCATCCGCTGTCGTTACGACTGTTTAATTATCTCATGCCGCGCTTTGAGATGATTCAGCTTCCCATTATTCCACTCGAAATCCCCTGGTACAGTTTTGTCGGCGGTGTTTATCTGGATGAGTTTGCTGAGATGCATCTCAAGGAACTACTGGTACGCGAAAAAATCGCCCGGGTCCTGCCCTCGGCCGGAACGAGCACCGCTTTCTGGCGCGAGAAGCTGGAGGAGCTGGCGAAAGAAAAAGCGGAGGGGCAGGGCACGGTGATGGCGCGGGAGGCCGAAGAGGCCGCAGGTAGAAGCCAGGGCGGAGACGGCGACAATGGCCGCGCCGCAACTTCTCCAGCCGGCGAGTCTGCTGCTTCGAGTGCCAGGAGCGCAGTCGCGGCTGCAGTTTCAGCTGTCGCTCCCGATGCAGGCGGTGATGGGAATGTTAATGGTGATGACGGCCGCGGTCGCAGAACTCAAACCGACGTTCTTCAGATCTTCAATCCGAAAAGCCTCACTGAAGATTATGAAATCGGCATCAGGTTGGGCAAGCGCGGTGCACGTCAGATTATCCTTATTCAATATGTCGAGCGCATCATCTCCAAAAAGAGACTGCTGCAACGTGGGGTGCGGCCGAAAAAAATCAAAGAGCTGGTGGCAACCCGTGCCTTTTTCCTGACCGAATTCAGAAAAGCGATGCGGCAGCGGGCGCGCTGGGTTTATGGCATTGCCTGGCAGGGGCTGCGGAACATCGGCTGGGAGAAGAGTCTTAAATTTAATTATGCGCTGCTTCGCGACCGGGTGGCCTTTTTCGCCAATTTCCTTTATTTATTTGGCTATCTGCTGATTATTTATGTGGCGGTCGTAGCCGGGGTGAGGAGATTTTTCCGGCCGGATTTTGTGCTGCCACCGTTGGTCGGGCGCGGTGAAATCTGGTGGCAGCTGGCCATGGTGGTGATGTTTTTCTTTTTCTGGCGGCTGCTCATGCGCTTTATCTTTGTTAATAAAGTTTATGGGCTGGGGCACGCGCTGGTTACACCGATAAAAATGGTGGTGGGCAATGTGCTCAATATCGCTTCATCCGGGCTGGCCATGCTGTGGCTGATAAGGGCGCTCCGCACCGGGAGGGAGCAGGGCTGGATTAAAACCGAGCATGAATTTCCGGCGGAAAAGCTGGAGGCTTTTCGGCGAAAGATTGGTGATTTGCTGCTGTCGCGGCGTTTGATTACGGCCGACCAGCTGGAAGAGGCGGTTCGAATTCAGCAGAAGACGGGGAAAAAGGTTGGCGAGATCTTGGTGGAAAAAGGATATGTAACGCAGGCAGAGCTGGAGGAAGCGCTGGCTTATTCGAGAGAAATGGCGGCAGCGAAGGGGAGAGGAGCTGGAGAGATAGAAGAAAGGAGGGAAGCGGAAGGTGGGTGGGAATTGCGAGACTGAAGCCAGCTCCCGAGCGAAGAGGAATCAGGAAGAGACAGGTAGTCGTGGGTGGCGAAGGCCGGGGCAGTGACAATCGAAGTAACGAAGGCCCGAGAAAGACACCCCGGGCGGGGCGAGCGAGAGGGTGGAGCCAGAGGATGGAGCGAGAAGAGAAGAGAAGAGGGGAGAGGAGAGGAAGAAAGGTGGACGCTTTGAACGCAATTGAGGCAAAATTTAAAGAGAGAAGTAAATTGGACTGGAAGGCCAGGGAGAGAAGATGGCGGCTGAACGCAAGCCTGCCGTGGGGCGCGGTGGGTCGGCAGAGTGAGCAGACCAACAAGAAAGCTTGGGGGCGAGGTGAGGCCGGAAAGTCGCAGAAAGGCGCGGGTGCGGCTGCGACTGTGGGGCTCGGGCTGGGGCTCGGTCTTGGCCTGTTGGCGATGGTTGGACTGTTGGCGCTCATGTTGCTGGCCGGAATGGTCAGACCGGCAGCTGCTCAGGTTTCGCCGCAGTTCGGTTTTGAATATTATGGGGGTTCGAACAAGCTCAGGACGCTCACGCCGTGGGGCGGGGTGAGATTCAGCCTCAGTTCCAATGCTTCGTTTATCGTCCGCTACAGCTATCGCGATATGCGCTACGACTACTGGGGAAGTGATGGCGGAGGCGGGTCGGTTCTCAAGACCAAAGATGCCAGCCTGAACCAGTTTTCTGGCACGGTTTATTTTAGCGAGAAAAATCTGACCGGCTATGTCAGCGGGGCCTGGTTGACCGGTTCGGAAGGGTATAAGGGTTACGTGGGCGAGACCGGCGTCGACTGGAAATTTCACCGTTCTTTATCCGCCATCTGGTCAATTTACAGCATCAGGGAAAAATCAATTCTCTGGCATCCGGAGGAAAACGAACGCTGGATCAATACCTACTCGATGCGCATCGGTCTGAGATTCTGGCTGACGAAGGACCTGTCCTTTAATCCAAACATTTACCTCATGAAGAATTCGGAGGGTGTGGACAGTCGGTCTTTTTCAGTCGGGCTGATTTACAGTCCGAAATGGTGGATGGCAGTTACCGCTTATTATTTTCATTATGGCGAGATGGCCTTTTACGTCTTTCACGGCAATTATGCCAGCCTCGGCCTCAACTTCTACTTTTAACTTCGGTGACGTAACACTCCGTCCCTAGTGGAAAAAGGTGTTCGGTGACGTAATACCCTGTCCCTCCTTCTTGCTAAGTGGAAAAGGTGTTCGGTGGGTGTTCGGTGACGGAATACTCCGTCCCCGTCCCTCCTTCTTGCCAAGCTATCTGCTTGATAATTGACAAATTTCAAAACGGGGACAGGGTATCACGTCCCCATTTTTATTTGCGTTTGGGGTCCCTCATAACTGATGTAAAATGACTTTCCCCTCTTAATTTGCAGGCTGTTCTAAACGGAATTGGTTATTCATCGATTATTGATCCATTGTACATCTGCATTTGAAATAAATTGCCTGGTGCTCAAGCAAAACATCCAAACCAGGGACGGAGTGTTACGTCACCGTCTCACCGAAGCATCCAAACCGGGGACGGAGTGTTACGTCACCGTTTTTCATTTAAAAAAAAGCTTGCAATTTTGGTCAAAATGTTATAAGTAATAAACAAAAAGCAAAGAAGGAGGATGAGATGCTCAGATCAAGCATCTTCCGAAGTCCGCTTTTAATGGTTTTGACGCTGGCTGCTTTTACACTCATAATTGTTCCGCTTGAGGGATTTGGGAAGCAGGTGGCTCCCACAGGCGCCATGGTTGGTTTTATTTATGGCAGCGATATGAAAACTCCGGTTCAGAATGCCGTGGTTAAAGTACGCAATCTTAACAATGGCCAGGAAGTAGTTAGCACTCCGACCGACGCTATCGGAGCCTATAAGATTGAAAAGCTCGAAGAAGGTAGTTATGTCCTGGGAGTTTCTGCGCCAGACGGGGATTTCAATTTTGATTATGTGGTAAGGGTAAAGGAAGGAGAAGTCGGCAAGTTATCGCTGGCACTCAAAGCTGGAAGCGCATCTACCCTTGGTCAGGAAACCCCTGGAACAGCCCAGCCCAAACCGTCCTTTTTCTATACTCCAATTGGCATTGCGGTCTTAATGGTGGCCACCACACTCGTTCTCTATGGTGCCTTCAAATTGTTTGAAGACGAAGAAGAAGCTTCGCCCTCAAAAAAGAAATAGGGCAAAACTTAAAGCTCAAAACTGCCACAGCAGGATAGCAGGACGCGCAAAAATCCTTTTAAAAAGCAGAGGCGAGGAATCTAATCTTATCTTAAGTAAGGGCGGGTGTTTGTCTGGACCTTAGGGACATAGGGAGGAGGGGAGAAGGTGACGTAATACTCCGTCCCTAGTGTTAGCCATCGCAGGTTGTTGATTGAGCGGCAATTAATAATTTGGTGACGTAATACTCCGTCCCTTTTTAGTGCTGATCTGAGTGTAAGGTAGCCTGGTTGATTTGGTAGATATGGTAGTGATCGGATAGACAATCATCTAAATCCATTAGATCCATTCTTTCCGATAAAGCGCTTATATTTTATTTGTCGTTTAATGGCTGTATAAAAAAGTCGGTTCAGGCCATTGTTGGCTATCGTTTTCTGTTGATTTTTCCAGGCGCGGAAGAAGGGGACGGAGTGTTCCGTCACCGTCTTTCCCGCCCGGGGACGGAGTGTTCCGTCACCGTTTTTCCCTCTCACCGTTTTTTCCACCGTCTTTCCTCCGCCGGTTCTGCCTGTCAGTTAAATCATTTCTGCAGCTTAAAGGTGATGGTTACAGTAAAGGTCACGCTACGCGGTCGTCCGTTAATGACCATTGGCTCATAGACCCATTGTCTAACTGCTTCAATGGCTGCCTGATCAAGAAGGGGCACCGAGCGCAAGACTCTGACGCTCTCTACGCGGCCGTAGATATCAGTGGTGGCCTCAAGTACCACTACACCCTGGATATGAGCATCCCTCGCGGCAGGTGGGTAAGCCGGTTCTACCCGTCGCAGCAGTTTCGGCGGTCTGATTTCGACGCCGGCGAGAAGTGGCTCCTGCTCTTTTTCCTCTGTCGTAGCGGTAATTAATTTTTCCAGCGTCTGGTCAAAGACAGGTTTTTCTTCCCCATAATCGACGCCCCAGGGGACTCCGCCTTCCACACCATAACCGGCCACTTCCTCAGTAGGAATTTCCTCTGGAATATCAATGGGTACAAGGAGTTTCCCTGTTTCAATCACCTGCTGCTTTTGTAGGGGAGTCCTTTTGCCGCCGCCGGCCTTGCCACCTCCCCTGGGTGGCGCCGGTGGAGGAGCCGGAGAGGGCATGGGAGCCAGAAAGGCACTGTAAACCTGAATGGGCGGCAAAGAACCTGGACTCATCAATGGCACGCCGATGACCAGAGCCACGGCCGTTAGATGGATAACAATAGAAAGAGGCAAAGCCAGCAAGATCAATCTGAGATTCTTGCCCGTCACGACAAAGCTGTCTCGAAAAATAGCTTGCCCGGGAAAACGCCCCCATTCAGCCACTGGAGCGCCGCTGAGGTCTTTTTCCTTTTCGGTGTGATGTTTGGAATTCGTTGATGCCGACCCGATCGGTGAGTAGCCGTGCTGGCTGGCCTGGCTGGCCTTGTGGCTGGAGCCTTTGTTCCCCAAACCCCTTTTTTCCTGGCGTTTGAAGATGCCAGTAATGTTTTTCATTGTTCACCCCCTGTTTCCACCAAGCTTAGCAGCATATTTTGTGCCAGCCTGAAAAAGCGGCCAGGAAAAAACTTCCTGGTGATAACTTGCTGGTTCAAAGGGGAAATAGTCCGCACCATCTCTTATTGTGTATCCATAAATGACTCCGGGGCCTTAAAGAATTTTAACCTTCTTTTTGCTTCATAAAGATAATTTACATTTTTATTTTTAAAAAAGGGGACGCGATACCATGTCCCTATTTTGGGACATATTAATTATCAAGTAGATAGGCTGGCGAAAAGTGGGGACGGAGTGTTACGTCACCGTTTTTTTAAGCTTAAGATATATTTTATCTTTTATATCAGCCAGCGATTTTATAAAATATCATCTGGTAACAAATTTGGTCAGATAAACAGATATGAATATAAAGGACGTAAGTAAAATAATATAAGGAACAAAAAAATGAACTTTTATCCGGCTAAGAAACACTCCCATCTCCATGATAATCTTAATTATCTTGATTTCCCTAATGATAGGCTTTCTGAGGAAGCCAATCAGCTTGCGAACCGGTGTGAGCGCCGAAAGCCACCCCGGCTAAAAGTCAGGCCGCGGTCTTTCCAGCTGGCCTTAGCTTCTATCCTCCTGATCAGCTTTTTCTCCGTCTCTTTGATTCCTGGATCGAGACTCACATCCGAACCATCAGCCAGA
>Ga0209606_1005345_pt1 | contig 11197 bp, 9 predicted proteins | sample AD_UKC057_MetaG_FD_184412 | JGI IMG/M metagenome (GOLD analysis project Ga0209606, IMG submission 184412) | Active sludge microbial communities of municipal wastewater-treating anaerobic digesters from USA - AD_UKC057_MetaG (SPAdes) (version 2) | ecosystem: Engineered > Bioreactor > Anaerobic >...
ATCAAAATAACGGTAAACCTGCATCGAATCCGCGTTAATTATCTCCCCGCCAAATTTCAGCGCCAGCTTTATGGCTAAAGATGTTTTACCTGTTGCCGTGGGCGAATTGATAACCACCAGGGGTATTTTTTGCATAACTATTTTCTTTTAAACATTTTTTCGATTTCGCTTATGGGAAATTTTATACTGATGGGTCGGCCATGCGGGCAGGTGGAGCTAAAAGGCGTCTTCTCCAAATCGCGGCAAAGCGCGGCTATTTCATCCAGAGAAAGCATGTTGTTTGCTTTAACTGCCGCGCGGCAAGCCAAAGCGACGAAAATTTCCTCTTTCTTTTCCTGAAGGGAAGAAAGCTGATTCTTGCCAGTGAGCTTGTCAGCAATGTCAACAATTACTTCCTTGGCCTGAGAACCGGATAATATTGCCGGTAATGTCTTTATCGCCAGCGTGTCCTTACCAAAGATTTCCACTTCCAGTCCGGCTTCATATAATAACGCTATGTGCTCGGATAATAAAGTAATTTGCGATTGTGTGACGCTGACGATTTCCGGCATCAACAAACGCTGCGATGCAACTTTTTGCTGTCCGGTATTTTTTAACCTCTCCAGAATAATCCTTTCATGCGCCGCGTGTTGGTCAATCAAAAGCAGTCCATCTTCGCCGGAAAATACCAGATAAGTGCCAGCAATTTGTCCCAAATAACTCCACCCGGAAAAAGTTATTCGTTCCGAAGCGTGTTCGCCGACTCTTTCGCCTACCGGTTTATATTCCAAGCCAGCTGTAACAACCGCCTCCTTCGAAGCTTTCGACGGCAACACTCCTTGGGAAATCAAAGCGGCGGATTTATCGTGATACTTATACCATTGGCGTGCATCGCCTATTGATGATTCATTTTTTTTCTGTTCCAGGCGATAAACAAAACTATCTTTTGCGCTTGCCTGCAAAAGATTTTGCCCCACTGTTTGAAAAATGAGGTCATAAACGCCGCGGGAATCCCTGAAGCGCACTTCCAACTTGGCCGGATGAACATTTACATCCACGTCCTGTGCGGGCAGTTCGATGAATAAAACCCCGGCGGGATAACGTCGCGGAGGAATAACCTGGCGGTAAGCGGATAAAACCGCATGAAGCATGCTGTTATCCCGCACAAAACGTTTATTGACATACAGGTAGATATATTTCGAATTGGACCGGTTAAATTCCGGGTGGGAAACAAATCCAGTTAATTTCATGCTCTCTTTTTCGCCGTTGACCGGGATACAGTGAGCGGAAAAATCCATACCCATGACTGCGGCAACACGCTGCGCGATATTGCTTGTTTTCGGAGCGGTAAACGATTCGCGTCCGTTGTTCAGCACATGAAAGCGAATTTCCGGATGGGCCAGCGCCAAGCGGATAATTGCCTCCATACACAAACTTTGTTCTGTTGTCTCTTTTTTCAGAAATTTCTTCCGGGCGGGAACACGGGCAAAAATATTACTCACAAGTATTTTAGTGCCGACCGGACAACCTGCCGGGGAAATTTCTTTTACCGTTCCCGCTTCCGCAACGGCTTTTGTCCCCTCTTTTTCCCCTTCCCTGCGGGTCAACAATTCCACTCTAGCCACGGAGGCAATGCTGGGAATGGCCTCTCCGCGGAAACCAAAAGAATAAATATGATAAATATCCTCGAATTTATGGATTTTACTCGTTGCGTGCCGTTTAAAAACCAGCGGCACATCTTCCGCGTCCATCCCCAATCCATCATCGGCAACTTTTATCGATTGGCAACCGCCTTTTCCTAATTCCACGTCGATATTTGTTGCGCCCGCATCAATGGAATTTTCCACCAACTCCTTGACAATGGATGCCGGCCTCTCCACTACTTCTCCGGCGGCAATCTTACCGACCACTTCTGAGGATAAAACAACAATGCGCTTAGACAAAGCGACTATCTCCCTATTCCCTTTCGTTCTCCTATCTTTTTTCAAGAGCGCTGCACATCTTTAAATACCAAAATCCGCACTTCCTTCACTCGGCAATCGCTGCTTCCAAAGCTTGCACCTCAGGTCTAGTCCAATACAATGATAACGCGACATTGCTTCAACAAAATTGTTTCTTGGATTGTCCCGCGAATCCGTTGCGCATCGATATTGCCTATCACCAGGTCTGTTTTACCTGTAGCAGCTGTTTTCACGGCCTTAATCGTCAAAGGATTTGCCGCTACTCGCTGGTTCGTCCGCGCGGAAACAATGTCGCTCGTATAGACAACCGTGCCCTGCCTGACTGCGTATTCACGGTCAACGCTGGAGTAGCTGTAAATTTCCTTACCGTTCTCGTCAAAAATTTTTGGCGCCATAGCCGGTTTTGCCCCCATCCCGCGCGCATCCACAATGATTCCCGAATGCATGAGTGAAGTGGGTGGTATTCGCGGCGCCGTCTTGTGCGCCGCTGGCGGAAACGCTGCGATGTCAGAAGGAGAAACAACTGCCGGGAGTTTCACGTCCTTTACTTCCGTTATGCTCGCGGGTAAAATTATCCTTGTCAGATTTCCGTAAATCGGCACGCGTAATTTTATTTCCGCCGTTCCGTCCGGTAAATACTGCTGATCGCTAACCATAGCGTCTCTCTGCACAAAATCTAATATCTGCACATTAATATCTTGTCTTTCCATCATAAAATCTTTTATTTTTCTTGTTGAATCCACCTGGATGTTTTTAACAATTTCCATCAAATCACCCAGCGCCTTCTCTTTGGCCGCGCGCAGCGCCACAGGCCGAGCGTTGATTCTCCCCGCCAATTCAGGCGGCGGCGCGCCGATATTCATCGCTTCAATATAGCCGGCGGTCCAGTTAATCAGACCATAACCAATCGATTCTACGCATTCCTCACCGGTTTCATCCTGGCAAACACCCGCAGAAGCGAAGATTAAAAGTGTACCAATCATGATTGCGCTAAATACACTTCTCAACTTCATAAAATCCTCCTTGTTTGGTGACCGCCACAAAGCAGTCGTTCCAGGTAAAACAAGAAAAACCTTATTAACTTTGCTTTTAAAATTAACAAATTCGATATCATGTTGCAACAATCATTAAATTACACTCACTTGTGGTAAATAAGCAAAAACGAAAGGATAATCATTGTATACATTTAACATTCTTAAGATAATCCTGCAGGGCGAGCTGCCAGGGCTGCGGTGTTTTGCCGGTAAGCGAAATGAATTTCTGCATGCTCAAGACGCTGTAAGCGGGGCGCATGGCCGGTCTTTGCAGTTGAGATGTTTTAATTGGTTTTACTTCAACATTATCAACGCCCGCTTCTTTTAAGATTCTCACGGCAAATTCATACCAACTGCAATGACCGCGGTTGGTGACATGAAAAATACCGTTCTGATTTTGAGAAATGAGCAAATCTACCGCCGCGGCCAGATCTTTGGTGTAAGTAGGAGAGCCTATCTGATCATCAACCACGGTAAGAATCGAGGGATGTTCCTGCACTGCACCCGCTTTCGTCATTGTATCCTGAATGAAATTTTTGGCGTTTGCTTTTTCCAGAATAGTGCGGACAAAATTTTTCCCGTTTACGCCATAAAGCCAGGAAGTGCGGATGAGCAGATAATTATCGGAGAGCGACTGCAGATAACGCTCGCCCGCCAGTTTTGACGCGCCATAGGCGCTGATGGGATTGCACTTATCATTTTCCTCATAAGGTTTTGTTGCCGTGCCGTCAAAAACATAATCTGTGCTGAAATGAATGACTTTGATATTTTTGCCGCGACTGGCTTCACAGATATTTTTTACCGCTTCCGCGTTTACGGCAAAACAGGCGTCTCTCTCAGCTTCACAGCCATCTACATTGGTAAAAGCGGCAGCATTGATAACAATATCCGGATTAACATCCGCGACGGCGTTTCTGCAATCTTTGGCGGAAACAATATCAATTTCCTCTTTATCCATGCCGGTAACTTTGTTATCGGCAGATAATTTTTTAAGAAGATCGCTTCCCAGCATTCCTTTGTGTCCCAACAATAATATTTTCACACTTAGTATTTAACCTCCATTAAGAAAAGCCCGTGCGCCGGGGCTGTAGCTCCCGCGATTTTACGATCGCGCGAATCGATTAACTTTTTCATTTCTTCCGGCTTTCGTTTTCCGCGCGCCACTTCCACGAGCGTGCCTATAATATTGCGCACCATATATTTTAAAAAGCCTTTTGCTTCCACTATTATTTCGATATTTCCTTCCTGCTCGTTTTTAATCTCGATATTTTTAATTGTGCGCACGCGGTCTAGCACATCCGTGCCGGTGGCGCAAAAACAGGAAAAATCATGTGTGCCGATTAATTTTTTTGCCGCCTGGCGCATTTTCTGTAAATCCAAATCGTACCGGACAAACCAGGAATAATTTCTCCCCAGCGCGGGGCGCAGTTTCTGATTACAAATCTTATAAACGTAAATTTTGCTTTTGACATCGCGTTGCGCGTGAAATTCAAAAGGCACTTCTTCCATATCTTTTACCACGATATCCTCCGGCAAAACGCTGTTCACGCCTCGATAGAGACTATTTACCGGCAATTTTGTGGCACAACGGAAACTGGCTACCTGATTAAGCGCGTGCACACCAGCATCCGTGCGGCCCGACCCGATCACGGAAACTTTCTGGCCGGTAATTTTTTTTATAGCTTCTTCCAAAACTTGCTGTATGGATACGCAGTTTTTCTGCCTCTGCCAGCCGCGGTAAGCGCTGCCGTCGTATTCCACCACCATCTTAAAATTGCGTATATTTTTGTCAGTCATATTTCACCGAAAAATAATTTATTAGCTTTGCGCGAAAAAATAAAGCAGAAGTTTCGCTTAAATATATCTTTGGTATTTCATGTATATCATTATTATTTTTTCTTGCCAGTTTTCGGCAAAAAAGCTAGGATTCAGCTCGTCACAAATATTTCTTTTAAACATTGAATACTTAAGCAAAATCTTTATTGAATTAATTATGGAAACGGAGAGGACTTATGGTGGACGATTCACAAAAAACAACAAAAGATAAAATCAATGAATTCGAGAAAAAAAGCCAAAACATCAGAATGATGGGAGGCGAAAAACAGGTAAATAAACAGCACGAGGGCGGTAAATTGACCGCGCGTGAAAGACTGGATTTTTTATTCGACAAAGGCACTTTTGAAGAAATACAGCTTTTTGTAAAACACCGTTCCACTCTTTTCGGTTTGGACAAAAAAGATATTCCTTCAGACGGCGTCGTTACGGGCTTCGGCAAAATCAACGGCAGGGTTGTTTTTGCCGCGGCGCAGGATTTCACCAGCTCCGGTGGCAGCCTAGGCGAAATGCACGCCAAAAAAATCTGGAAAGCGATGGATATGGCATTGGCGGCGCGCAAGCCTTTTGTGGCGCTCAACGATTCCGGCGGCGCGCGTATTCAGGAAGGCGTCCCGGCACTGGAAGGCTACGGCGGCATTTTCTACCGCAATACAATTGCCTCCGGCTATATTCCGCAGATTACCGCCATTATGGGCCCCACCGCTGGCGGCGCGGTTTATTCTCCGGCGCTTACCGACTGGGTTTTTATGGTCAAGCAAAGTTCTTACATGTATATCACCGGTCCGGACGTCATTAAAGCCGTAATCGGCGAAGAAGTGACGCATGATGATTTGGGCGGCGCGGTGGCGCATGCCACCAAAAGCGGCGTCTGCCACTTTGTCACGGAAAACGATCAGGACTGCCTTGAAAAAATCAAGACGTTGCTTTCTTACCTCCCCGACAGCTGTCAAACCCCTCTCGCGGCGGCTGATTGCACGGACAGCGCGGATAGAATCTGCACGGAACTGGACACCATCATGCCCGATAAAGTCAACCGCGCCTACGATATGAAAAAGATAATCAAGTCAGTGGCCGACAACGGCGAGATGTTCGAGCCGATGGAAATGTGGGCGCAGAATATGGTCGTGGCCTTCATCCGCGTGATGGGTCAAACCGTCGGCGTAATTGCCAACAATCCGCGTTTTATGGGCGGCGTTCTGGATGTTAACGCCTCGGATAAGGCTTCGCGCTTTATCCGTTTTTGCGACGCCTTCAATATTCCACTTCTGACTTTTACTGATGTTCCCGGTTACATGCCGGGCACCGATCAGGAATGGGCGGGTATTATCCGCCACGGCGCGAAGCTTCTGCACGCCTATTCCGAAGCGACCGTGCCCAAATTAACGGTCATCACGCGCAAGGCTTACGGCGGCGCTTATCTGGGCATGTGCTCCAAGCAATTGGGCGCGGATTACGTTATGGCGTGGCCGACGGCGGAAATCGCCGTGATGGGCGCGGAAGGAGCCTGCAACATCATCTACCGCGCGGAAATTTCCGCTGCCAGTGACCCCGCGGCAAAAAGAGCGGAACTTGTCGCCGCGTATGAAGATAAATTCAACAATCCGTATTTCGCGGCATCTTTAGGTATTATTGATGAAATTATCGCTCCGCGCGATACCAGAGTCAGAATAATTCTGCTTCTGGAGGCATTTAAAGAGAAAAAAGAAACAAGAATAAAAAAGAAACATAATAATATACCGCTTTAAAATTAGTATCTAATTATTTAATTAATATATGCTTTTTTAAGGAGGTAATATGAAGAAATTTATCACCGCCGTGATCTGTGTTGTTTCTTTCTTTCTCGCCGTTTACCTTCTCTTTTGGCCGGTGCCTATAAAGCCTGTCAGCTGGGACGCGCCGATGCCTCCGGGCTATGTGGGCCCTCATGAGGTTAACACAAAACTTGCCGCTTTGAAGATTATTGATCTGGGCAATGAAGAAGGTCCGGAACATATCTTCATCGGTAAAGACGGCAAGCTTTACACCACCGTTGCCAGCGGCAATATCCTGCGCATGAACCCCGACGGCAGTAATCAGGAAGTTTTTATCAATACAGGCGGACGCGTTTTGGGTTTTGATTTCGACGCGCGCGGCAATATGATTGCCGCCGACGCTGTCAAAGGACTTCTTTCCATCAGCCGTGACAAACAAATAACCCTACTTACCGATAAAGTCTACGGCGACCCGATTCGTTACGCTGACGCGGTGGTGGTGTCTAAAAACGGTAAAATTTATTTCAGTGACGCGTCACGCCGCTTTTCTCCCCAACAATGGGGCGGCGTGTTCAACGCCAGCATTCTGGATATTATGGAACAGTCGGCCACAGGCCGTATCCTGGAATACAACCCCGAAAATAAAATCACCCGCGTGGTGGCCAAAGGATTTTGCTTTGCCAATGGTCTCGCGTTGAGCAGAGATGAACAATGGCTTTTCGTGGCCGAAACAGGAAAATACCGTATCTGGAAAATTTCGGTAAACCTGCGCGATTTGGATATCGCCAATCCCAGCAGGCTGGCCAGAGTTATTTTTGAAAATCTGCCCGGCTATCCCGATAATTTAATGCGAGGCATGAACGGCAAAATCTGGGTGGGCCTGGTTAAGCCGCGCAATCCCACCGCCGATAAAATGATGCCAAGCCCCTTTAAACGCAAACTCAGCATGCGCCTGCCGCGCGCGCTGTGGCCCGTGCCTAAAGCTTACAGTCATGTTTTCGCCTTCATCGAAGACGGCAGGGTAGTTGCTGATTTACAGGATCCCCAAGGCGCCTATCCCGAAGCAACAGGAGTTACGGAAACAAAAGACCGCCTTTATATTCAAAGCCTGCATGCCAAAGGCTTAGGCTGGCTGCCGAAATGATCCACTGGACACCCGGATTCCTTGGCATTATAATGTTTACAAACCATTATATAAAAAAAGGAGGACGTTATGAAAATCAGCGCGCGTAACATAATAAAAGGCAAAGTCGTAAAAGTTACCACCGGCGCCGTTAATACAGAAATTGTTTTGGAACTTCCCGGCGGAACACAGTTGGTATCAATAATCTCTAAAGAATCCGCGACAAACCTCGGGCTGGAACCCGGCAAAACCGCATACGCCGTTATCAAAGCCTCCAATGTAATGATTGCCATAGATTAAGTTGCCGAAACAATTAACGCGATGCGTTTTTGGCGTTTTTCAGATAAATAACCAACTTGGTTTTTGGTCTTTATTACCACAAAATACCAAGGGGTAAAAGTATATTTATAGCTGTTTTTTATGGATATTTTTTTGCATTTTTTTAGAAATAGAGTAGGGTATCCAAAAAAATCGGAAAAAACTAAGTTAGTATATTAATTGTTACCGACAAAATAAATAAATCACCACAAGAAGAATAAAAACAATCTGCACGGCGTAGATGCCAAACATGTGACGGCGGTAGAATTCAATCCCTTTCTGTATGCGTCTCAGTCCGCCAAATAACTTCCTAAAACACTCCAGACGAAGATATTCTATATTATCCGAAGAAAAATCTTTCTGAAACGCGAACATAGGGCAAGCCGCGTAAACATCATCTTTGAGCGGACGAAAAAGCGTATCATTGGCAATCCCCTGCCACGGCACATAGGCAAGCGTCTGCGCGTAATCTCTATTTAATGCGTAGGCATGAGTAAGACTTTGGTAGCGGACTTTCTGCACGCATGGATTGGAAGTTTTCCCGCTCGCGCGGATCAAAGCGCCGAAAAGAAAAACTTTCCACCGCGGATTTTGCTTTAAAAATTCCACGCAGCTTTGCAGTTTTCGCGAGTCAAAGCGTTCAAATTCCACATCATCTTCAAAAACCACAATATTTCGGGCTCCCGCTTCCAGGCCTTTCTGGAGACAGGTCATATGCGACTCGTAAATCTGTTGCATGATATCGTAGGGTAATCGCTCGCTGACAATGAATTCCACTCTGTCGGCCAAGCCTACTTTGGCAAATTCCTCAACTGCCGATTGGCGACGGTCTTCACGTTGCTTCAAAGAAATGCAGTAGAGGCGGTCAAAAAAATCCCAGGGGGTGGTTTCAGTCGTCATTTTATTTCACACAGATACCATTTTTATCGCAGCACTCTATAATGCGTTCTCTCGCTTGTCAACAATCAGCTTAAAAACCGCACAAAACCAATTGCACAAAGACGCCGGCTCGTGTATTGATTTTATTATAATGCGTAGGAAAATCGCCAATTACCTTTCTCAAAAAAAGTTCATTATCAAGTTGATGGAAAATCCGGCAGATTTGAGCGAATTCAAGCAACGCCCTACCCCGCGGTTGATTACCGGATTGTTTCTGATGGCCTTTAGTTACGTTATCGGCTGGCCGGCAATCGCCGCGCTGGGCGTTCTGGCCGTATGGTATAAAGAACCGCTCATTGCCGTTATCGGCGGCCCAACAATTTATGCGATTTCGTGCCTTGTTTTTCTTTTTGGCGCGTGGCTGGCGCGCGCCCCGCATTATCTGGGAACACTGACAAAATTCGCCGCGCAATCGTTCATCAGAAAATATTCCACGAAAAATTTCTCATGATTATTTTTTCAGACGGGGGTCAAGCGCGTCACGGATTCCTTCTCCCAACAGGTTATATCCTACCACGGTGATCAATATCGCCAGACCCGGATAGAGAGAAAGCCACCAGGCAATATCGATATTGTCCTTGCCGGCGGTTAAAATATTGCCCCAGCTGGGCGTGGGCGGCTGAACACCGATGCCCAAAAAGCTAAGCGCCGATTCGGTAAGAATCGCTCCGGCAATGCCCAACGTCGCGGCAACCAAAATCGAGGCAAAGGCGTTGGGCAGAATATGCAGAAAAATAATGCGCGCGTCGCTCGCGCCGATCACTCTGGCCGCCTGAACAAAATCACGTTCTTTCAGCGATATGAAATCCGCGCGTACCAGGCGCGTCACACCCATCCACCCCGTAAGACCAATCACAATCATGATATTCCAGATGGAAGGCTCCAGAAAGGCGATTACCGCCAAAATCAGAAAGAAAGTGGGAAAACACAGCATGATATCCACAAAACGCATAATAGAAGCATCAACCCATCCGCCGTAGAAACCGGCAACCGCGCCCAGAATCGTCCCGATGATAATCGCGATGCCGGTGGCGACAAAACCGACCTTGAGAGAAATTTGCGCGCCCCAGATCATCCGCGAGAGAACATCTCTTCCCAGCTGATCCGTCCCGCATAGATGCTGCCAGGAAGGAGGCGCCAGAACGTTCTGTAAATTGATTTCTCCGGGATCATAAGGCGCGAGCCACGGCGCCAGCACGGAAACGATGAAAAGCAGTAACACAACGCCAGCGCCGGTGACCATCAATTTATTCCTGTAAAATGCTTTCCAAAAATTCATTTTACGGCTCCCCAAAAATTATAACGCCATCACGAAACCCTGATACGTGGATCCGCCACTGCGTAGGAGACATCCGCGATTAAATTGCCCAGAAGCGTCAGAATTGCGCCGATGAGCAAAATGCCCATCACCGTAGGATAATCACGCGCCATTACCGACATATAAAAAAGCTGTCCCATGCCGGGAATGGCAAAAATCGTTTCAAAAATAACGCTGCCGCCAATAAGCCCGGGAATAGAAAGCCCCAAAATCGTAATCACGGGCAAAAGCGCGTTGCGCAGTGCGTGTTTATAAATAACAACTCGCTCGGACAAACCCTTGGCGCGCGCCGTCATAATATAATCCTGGCGGATTACTTCCAGCATGTTTGCCCGCATATAGCGCGAAAGCCCTGCCAGTCCGCCAAACGCGGAAACCAGCACGGGTAAAACAAGATGTTTCGCCAGGTCAACAATTTGCGCCCATGTGCTCATATATTCGTAATTAAGCGATCGCAGGCCGGAAATCGGCAGCCAGCCCAGATGAACGCCGAAAAATATCATCAACAAAAGAGCCAGCCAAAAAGTGGGCACGGCAAAACCGATAAAAACCACCACCGCCGTTATTTTGTCAAAAAGGGAATTCTGATGAACGGCGGAAAGCACACCGATGGGTACAGCCACGGCGATAATTATCAAAAGAGACAAAAGATTGATCGAAATGGTTATCGGCAGGCGCTCCATAATTTTATCCGCCACCGGCCGGTGGTCACTCGCAAAGGATGTTCCTAAATCACCCCTGGTGATTTTTTTCAGCCATGACCAATACTGCACATGAACCGGCTTATCCAACTCATATAAGGCCCGGAGTCGCTCTTTCATTTCCACGGAAGCCTTGGGGTTCATCTGCGTCTGCAAATCGGTGGGCGAGCCGGGAGCCAAACGCATTACCGCAAAACAAATAATGGTGATTCCCAGTAAAAGCGGAATCATGAAAAG
>Ga0209606_1005349_pt1 | contig 11185 bp, 8 predicted proteins | sample AD_UKC057_MetaG_FD_184412 | JGI IMG/M metagenome (GOLD analysis project Ga0209606, IMG submission 184412) | Active sludge microbial communities of municipal wastewater-treating anaerobic digesters from USA - AD_UKC057_MetaG (SPAdes) (version 2) | ecosystem: Engineered > Bioreactor > Anaerobic >...
TGTTAGGGAGAAGTATCTGTATGGCGGTGTCTATGGAGCTGAGCTCCTGATCGCAAGTAAAAACGATGTTCTGCGGTTTTTAGATCAAATCGGTTTCATCGGAGAGAAAGCTTGTCGGGCTGAAGCGATCAGAAGCAATCTGTATAATGTTCGCGCCACAGGAACTCAACTTGATCGTGTCGGACACATTCTCTTCGACCGGGTCATTTCGATAACGCCCTTAGATGTCGAACCGGTTTATGACCTGACAATTCCCGAATGTCACAATTTCATTGCGAATGATTTTGTGGTGCATAACTCCAGTTTCTGCGCCGGTATGCCCAATGTTGTATTCGCGGCCACGGAGCCCGGTCTCGGCCAGCTCGAGGTTCACCAAGTACCGATTCAGTCCTGGCAGGATTTCATTGATTTCTGCAATGCGCTGGTGGAAGAGAAACACGACTTCCAGACGGTCGTGATCGACACGATCAACAACCTGTACGCATTCGCCTGCCGCGCCGTATGCGAAAAACACAAGGTCGAGTATGTCGGCGATTTCAAGGCCATCGGCAAGGGGCACGTGCTTGCCAATAACTTGTTCTACGAAACATTGCTCAAGTTGGCAAACCAGCCATTGGGGCTCTGGATGATCGCGCACTCGGCGGAAAAGGAAATCGAAACACGCACGGAGAAATACCTCAAAGCTGTTCCGCAGCTTCCAGACAAGGCGGCGGGCCAGCTTCTCGGCATGGCCGATCTCATCCTCTATGCCGACCTCCACGAGGAACGTGATGAGGACGACAAATCGCATTTCAAACGCGTTCTGCGAACCAAGCCTTCCAAATACTACGAGGCTGGTGACCGGAGCGGTCTGATGCCGTCGTTCATCGACCTTGACTACGGGAAATTCGCGGAGGTCTACACAACCGCCATCGGAGCGTCGAAGGCCTCATCGCCGAAACCCGCGTCGGGCGCGAAACAACCAGCCGCTCCGAAAATGAGTGATGAAAAGCCGCCAGAGAGCCAGAGAGCACCCGCAGCGGTGCATGGGAAGTGATTTAAACGGTATCAAAAATCTGATGAAAAGAGGTAATCGTTATGAACGACAACATGAATGAGACATGCGAACAGGGTGAGGACCAGTTCGATCTCGCGCAGTGGGACGATGAGTACGTCAACGCGCCCGTTGAGGAGCGCGACTTCGAGCCGGTGACTGACGGGAAATACCAGGTCGTCGTGGACCGGGTGGAGCTGACGAAATCCCAGTCGTCGGGAAATCCGATGTTGAAATGGAAACTCAAAGTGCTCGGCCCGAAGCACGAGGGAGCGATCATCTGGCGCAACAACGTCATCGGCAGCAAGGGCAACGTCCAGTGGCTCAAGAACGATCTTCACGTGTGCGGACTTGATCTTGAGAAACTGTCGGAGCTTCCCGGCAAATTGGGAAAGTTGCTCGACATCATGCTCGAGGTCACCAAAAAGACGAAGGGCGAAAACGAGAATATCTACTTCAACCGCAGAATCATCAACGATGCCGCTTGCGACGGTGGCAAGGACATTGATAAACAGCTTCAGGAAGAGGCTGCGAAAGTCTTCTGACATATCTTTCTTCGGGTGGGGAGGCGGACACCGTCTCTCCACCCCCTTCTTTTTACAGCAATCCGCGTTTACCAACAGAGGCAATCATGATCATAATCATCGACTCAAGAGAAAAAGACGAGTACACATTCGGCGACATCGTCACGATCAAACAAAAGCTGGATGCTGGAGACTATTCCATCGCCGGGCTCGAAGACCGCATCGCCATTGAGCGCAAGAACATCGACGATTTCGTGGGGACTGTCATTTACCATCAGGATCGTTTTCACGAAGAATTGTGCGTGCTGGCGCACATGGATTTTGCGGCGATAGTTGTTGAAGCCTCCCTGAAAGATATTCTGGACCATCGTTACAAAAGCGATGTCCTTCCCCTTTCCGTAATCGGCGCGGCGGTCGCCATCATGGTCGAGTATCGCGTCCCCATCATTTTCTGCGGAAACAGACAAATCGCCTGCCACGTGACACTGACAATTCTTCAGAGATACGCGAGCAAGCATGGGGGGAATGCTCGATGAAGTGTGAGCACTGGCCGAATTATCCCCCGGGAATGTGTGTGACGCTTAAACACGGCACGATCAGGTGTCCCGAATGCGCGGACCGATGCCGGGGATGCAATGAAAAATATTCGAGACAAGACCTCGATGAATATGGGTTCTGTCGGGACTGCGCCGATCCGGAACTTTTGAGGGAATCATGAGCAGAACAAACGCACAGAAAAAAACAAAAGAACCGACGGCACTGCGCGGAACCATCTCGCACGTTTACTTCACGTCCGACAAATTCACTGCGGGGCGAATCGCGGTAGATGACGGCGCGGAAACATCCTTTGCTGGCAAGTTCGGCGGTTTGCGGGAGAACGACCGGGTCATCCTCTATGGCGAATTCGGTATTCATGAGAAATATGGGAAGCAATTCACGGCGCTTCGATTCGAGTATGACACGGACTACGACGTAGAGGGCATCGCGAACTACATCGCGTCCAACCCGGAGATGAAGGGTATTGGAATGGCCCGTGCAGTGAAAATCGCGAAGTTCTGCGGCGATGATTTTGACCGGATTGTTACGGAGGAGCCGGAGCGACTTACCTCCATCCCAGGTGTGACCATAGATGTTGCCATGACGCTTCATGCGGAATGGGTCAAACATAAGGAATACAACAAATGCATGACCCGGCTCGCGGCTTACGATCTGACGCATCGGCAGATCATGTCCCTGATCGAAAAATATGGAAACAATGCGGCGCGTGTCATTGAGGAAAATCCATATCGTCTTATCGAAGACATCCCCGGTTATGGATTCAAAAAAGCGGATATGCTTGCCCGCAAGGCTGGCGCCCCGAAGTCGTCGCCGTCTCGCATCCGGTCTGCGCTTCTTTACATTGTCGAGACTGCCATTGACGACGGCGACTGCTATGTCGAGTACCGGGACCTGATCTCCCGTGCCGATAAGATTCTCATTCTCGACACGCTCGACAGCCGTGAACTTATCGAAAAGCAGCTCGATGGACTGATTAAAGAATCAGGCAGGATAATTTGCAACGCCCATGAAAACCAGCTCTTTGTCGCGCTCAGATCAATTTATGAAAAGGAATGTTTCATCGCCGGAGTATTTAAAAAATGCGCCGGAGTGAACACAAAGCTCGATGCTGCGTCCGCGCTTGCGAGCATTTCCGGCAGTCTGAACCACGGGCAGAAAAAAGCGGTTCAAACCGCTATTGAAAATTCAATGTGCCTCATCTCCGGCGGCGCGGGCACCGGAAAGACATACACAGTTTCATGCATCGTCGACATTTACCTCGATGCCGATCTGACCGTGGTTCTCGCAGCGCCTACGGGAAAGGCCGCAAAAAGGATGGAACAGGCCACGGGCATGTCGGCATCCACGATACATCGTCTGCTCGGATACGACGGCAATGTGTTCCAACGGGGCCCGGACAATCCGATAGACGCGGACGTTATCATTCTCGACGAGGTTTCCATGCTGGACGTTCCGCTCTGCTGGCATCTGTTCCAGGCGATTGATTTCAGCCGCACGAATCTTGTTCTGGTTGGCGACCACAACCAATTGCCCCCTGTGGGTCCGGGCAATATTCTTCGTGATTTGATTCAGAGAAAACTCGTTCCAACGACTATTCTTTCCGAGGTCGTGCGACAGGCTGGTATCCTGAAGGAAAACAGCATCGCTATCCTCTCCGGCCGCGTTCCGCCAAACGTCGAGGGAACATCCACCCGCAAGGAATGGTATGTGATCGACAAATTCAAAGAGCCCGGCGAGATTCTCAAATTCATTCTCTATCTGTACGAGAACGTTTTGCACGAGAAACTCGGTTTTGACCTTGTACGAGACATCCAGCTTCTCGCTCCTATGAAAAAAGGCATCCTGGGCGTGGACAATCTGAATATCGAGTTGCAGCGGCTTCTTCAGAATAAGTGTTTCGGATATGACGTCGATCCGGTGCGCCCTAACAGGCGTCCGAAGCTTCACGTCAACGACAAAGTAATTCAAAACCGCAACAACTACGATCTCGATGTCATGAACGGCGCTGTCGGCTATATCAGGCGATACGATGCCGAAAACGATATTTACCACATCGAGTTCGAAGACGAGGTCAAATGCTTCGAAGGAGATACAATGAAAAACATAACACTTGCCAATGCCATCACAATCCACAAATGTGTTTCGCAGGATACCTTGTTGGCTACAGACAAAGGACTGCTCAGAATCGGCGATTTGGGGCGCAACACCATCGAGGGTTGTTCAAATCAAATCCAGATCGATGTTGCCGCGCAAACCGGCTATTCTACCGCCTGCTGGATTTACAATGGCGGCGTCAAACCGGTTTTAACCGCATGCACGCGCGCCGGTTATCAGATTACAGGAAGTCATGAACACCCGTTGCTCGTCGCAACTGAAAGCGGGCTTGAGTGGAAGAAAATGCCCGATCTGAAAATCGGAGATGTGCTTGTGCTCAGAAAAGACACGGCATCGGATTTTTACCTCCTGGGCACCAACAAATACAAATCTCCTGATTTTGGGAGAAGTGATTTTGTGCCGCCTAAAAAGATCACCGTCGATCTTGCATGGTTTTTAGGCGCGCTGGTTGGGGACGGCAATTATACCGATCCGCATGATGGCCGTATTTCTCTTTCAAAGGGATATGAGGAATTCATCCTAAAGTATCTTTCAATATCCCAGAACGTGCTTGGGGTAAGGCCAACGATACGCCTGGCGTCGCAACAACCCAAACGATATGACACATATTTCCACGGCAAAAAAGCGCGTTCATTTTTGGAATGGTGCGGACTTAATTATTCCCGTGCCGCCCAGAAAACCATACCTTGGGTGATCCTTGCGAGTCCGGCAAAAATACAGAGGGCGTTCCTGCAGGGATTGTTCGATACAGACGGCGGTGTTTCACGGAGGATTCATTTCACCACGGCCAGCAAAACACTCGCCGAGCAAGTTCATATCATGCTTCTTCACAATGGCATTGTTGGAAAAAAGAGCCTTATGAGGGGCGCCGTCCCTGAAAAGGGTTGGTCAGAGGCGTGGCGAATTGACATCATGGGGGCGGATATGAAGACCTTCAAAGAACGCATCGGCTTCTCGGTTGAAAAGAAAGATTTACTCCTGAACATAGCCACTGAACTCACATCTAAATGCGGTTACAAAGCTAATTGGGGTCAGATTCCCTACGCAAGCAGGCTCATTTCCGCATTGCGCGACGAGTTGAGAGAGAAGCATGGCAGATATTATTCAAAGGACAACACTGTAACGGGCATATTCTCAAGAGCGATTAACACAAACACCTTGAGCATTTATGCGCTCAAATACTTGTCCGAAATTATTCAGAATATAGAGGATGCCGGACCCGCCGGGCAGGAAGCGCAAGGAATTCTAAAAAACGGCTATTTCTACGATCCCATTGTTGAAATCAATGCGTCTGAGGAACAGGTCTACGATTTAGAAGTTCCTACCCAGCACTCGTTTGTTGGCAACGGTTTCGTCAACCACAATTCACAGGGCAGCGAATGGCCGTGCGTCGTCGCGGTTGTTCACAAGTCGCAGTCGTTCATGCATCATCGCAACCTGTTTTACACGGCGGTCACCCGCGCCAAAAAGACGGCGATTATTATCGGCGACCGCTGGGGCATTAAAACGTGCGCCGAGCGCGCGTTCTCCGACAAAAGAAAAACATTCCTCAGTCTGGAAGGATTCGCGGGTGCCATAAAAAATGAATAACCCGAAGGAATACTATTCGCTTATCACGAATATCGATATCGGCGACGTCGCAAGGGAACTCATCGGGGAAAGAATAACGGATGAGTCCGGCGGCGTCTTTTACGTTGACTGCCCTCGGCACGCGAGCATCCATCACCGCTCATTAAACATAGACACAAAAAAACAGAGCTGGTATTGCTTCGGCTGTACTGTGGGCGGCGACGTGCTGCAGCTTGTCGAGTTCATTCAATCCGGCGTCGTAACCAAGAATGCCAGCGGCAGGATGCCCGACACGCATCGTGCAGCGCGGGACTACCTTGCGCGAAAGGCAAACATTCCGCCGCTCTCGCAGTGGAATCTTTCGCCGGAGCAGATAGTCGAAGCCGAGGCGCGTCGCTCCGAAGAGGAACTCGTGTTCGGCATCCTGAAAGACATCGCCGAATTCTATCACAAGAAACTTCTTGATAGACCCGATGTGCAGGATGCGTTCCGCAAACAGTACGGTATATCTGACGACACGATAGACTCACTTCAGATTGGTTTTTCTGATAATGACGGGCTCCTGAAATTTCTAAAGGAGAAATACCAGCCGTTTGAGATAGCCAAGACAGGATGCTTCAATTTCGATTATCAGGAGAACCTCCATCCTGTCTTCAAGCAGCGGTATGTGTTTCCATATTGGAAGCAAGGCCGCGTCGTCTACCTTATCGCCCGTCAGTCCCCGTGGACGGAAGAAGGCGAATATGAAAGAGCCAAATACAAAAAGCTGCAATTGCCGAACGACCAGCACAAATACGTCTCGACGTGTGTTAACAATCGGTATTTTTACAACGAAGATGCGCTCATTGCTAAATCGGAATTTGTCGTCATAACCGAGGGCGTAACAGACTGTATATCGCTTATCGAACATGGCTTCACGGCATTCTCGCCGGTGACGAACAAATTCTCGGACAGCGACCTTGAGAAACTCTTCAATCTCACGCGACGATTCGAGCACATCTACGTCTGTCAGGATAACGAACCCAGCGAGGCCGGATTCAAGGGCGCTATGAAAACCGCGCATTATCTGGAATCGCGCGGTCTGAAGGTTCTTGTGTCGAGTCTCCCCATGGGGGATAAACAGACGCAGGCGCGAACCAAGCTCGAAGAATTGCCACCTGACACACCCAAAGAAGTTGCCGATCAACTGCGGCTGGACACCAAAATAGATGTCAATGAATATTTTTTGGACCACTCGACGGATGATTTCCTCGCGGTGCTCGCAACCGCAAAAACACCGATCCATTATTCAATCGCTTCAATACCGCCCGACATGCCGGACGATGAACGAAACAACATGCTGTATCCGGTCATGCGCCGCCTCGCCGCCCTGAAACCCATTGATCTGGATCGGTACGTCGACATTATACAGACCCACTTCGGAAAAAGACTCTCAAAGAAAACCATCCAGGACACCATCGCCGCGGTGCGCCGTGAGGAGAAATCAAAAGAGAGAAAGAAGTTCCACAGCGACGCGCCGGAAGGAAGCTGCCGGCGGCTCATTGACCAGATGCTATTCGACACAACCGAGGAAGAAGGAAAACCGAACTGGAACACGATATCAGAGGGCGTGTACCGATGGTTTAAAAACAACGGCGCGATTTTCTTTCACGATACAGAGCAAAACCGCTACGTCTATTTTGAAGGGAGAGTTTTCAGCATGAAACCTGACAAGAATACGAATCCGGCATATCTGTCCATGCTCTATAAGCACACGCAGATTCCGATCACGACGAGCCCGACAGGCCGTGTCTTCCATGAATGTTTCGACAGCATCGCCTACAACGACGGCGACATGAAAGAACCGCACTACTGGCTCTACACAGACCGAGCGCACCACACGGTCTTTTTCAATCTCAACAACGCAGAGAACGAAATCGTGAAAATAACGCCGGACGGAATCTCGATCATCCACAACGGAATCAACGACGACAATCTCGTGTTCCACCACTCTTCGACCATGCGCCCGGTTGAATACCTTCCCGACGTGAACATCGACGCGGCGGAACAACTTTTCAAGACTCTCATCTTCGATAACCTTGCATGCCCGCCGGAGGAGCGTGTGCTGATTACCACGTGGATATCCTGTTTTTTGCTGCTCGATTTCGCGGGCACGAGACCGCTCCTGCGATTCGAGGGCGCCACGCATTCCGGCAAATCAACGGCCAGCAAACTCATATCCGCGCTCATTTTCGGCGCTGAGAATCTTGAGAATCCCACCATTGCGGCCAACTACACCGAGGGCGCGAAACAGCCTCTCATCGTGATAGATAACATCGAGCTTAAAAACGCCACGGATGAATTCGTTCAGTTCCTGCTCACCGCAGTCACCGGCATCGTGCGCACCAAGCGCCGCCAGGGCACGGACACCGACACCGTTCGGGAATCTGTCCGGTGTCTCATCAACACGTCAGGCATTGAGCCTCTTGCCGGGCTGTCGGAGCTTACGACCCGCACGCTGCTTGTCGATTTCGACATCGCATGCTCGACTGTTGGTTATTTTCTTGACTCCGAGACACTTCAGCGCATCATGGACGCCCGCAATATCATGCTTTCCGCGATATTCAAAAAGACCCAGATGATTCTCAGACTGTTGCGAGATGGCGGACATCCCGTGATCATGAAGCTGTTCACCGATGAACTCGGGCAGCATCCCAAAAGGCGATGCAACGATTTTCTATCTCTCATGTACCTGATGCTGCTTGTCGGCATGAATGAGGCCGACATGAAGAAGTACATGGGTGCTGTGCACCCGGTATTCAAAACCATTCTGAGTGGCCAGCAACGACTTTCAGAAGCGCAGGAGATAGAGGCAAACCCGTTCGTCATGTTTGTCGCGCTGATCGTGAAGGAACGCCTTCTCGCCATCGCGGCGGACGACAATGGGCCATCCACGGGACATCTTGAGAACTTTAAGAAATCATACGGCCTGGCATTTTCAGGTGACTACACAATCGTGGAGGCGCAGGCGCGGGACCTGTTTTCCGCATTCAATACCTATGCCCGCGCAAAGGGCATGAAAGCGCCGTACATGAGTGCTGCGCAATTATCCAAGCGGCTCAGAAACGATCTTGGAACCATTGAGAAAGCCGGGTTGAGAATTGTTCAAAGCAAAAACAGAGACAAGTTCCTGCTCTTCACGATAACGGTGCCTGCATCTCTGGTATCCAGTGTTGATAGGGTAAATACCAGTATTGAATTCGAAGAGTAACCAGAAAAAGTGCGGATGTTGCGGATGTTGTGCGGATGTTGAAAAAACGAACATCCGCAGGAAAAAAGAACATGAACAAAGGAAGATTTATAAAAATGCGGATGTTGAGGATGTTAAAAAGAATTGTGTCTAATATAAGCTCTTTTTTCTTCTACAAATTGAAAGAGAGAAAAAAAGAAGATTCTTTAAGGGGGGTGGACTTTTCAGCCTCCAACATCCGCAACATCCGCAAAATGCAGAATATTCCTTTATTCATCGCGTTTTTTAGTGCGGATGTTGATGCGGATGTATAAAACAGCGCGGATGTTGTTCATCCGCAAAAGGAGCCTCCATGAGCTATCTCGACCTGTTTCAGAACCCAAGCCCTGAAAAACCCGCTCCCGCCCCGGTCATATTTGTGGCCACGGACATGACGGTTCTAAAAATCAGTGATTCACGCTCTTCCCTCAATACCGTCACTGAAAACGGAAAACACTATCGCCGTCTTACACCGGAATACTGGGCATGGTTCTATCACAAATACGGCCTCATGGAAAAAGCGCTTACGCACGGAAAGATAACAGAAAAGACGTTTGTGGAAATACTGAACAGGATTTCCGATATCTACAACCATGCGCTCGCCCTTCATGGCCGCGACGCCCTCAAACATGCCGAAGCGACTCTGGACTTCAAAGAATATGACAGCCGCCTGAAAAACAGCGGTACGCAATCCGGTCAATCTCGTTCATCCCAAATGCCTGCCAAGGCACCAAGTCTCGTGGTGTCGAGGTCGTAATATGAAATACAAACACGCAACCGACATCCTGCCCGCAAATCTTATCGCTCAAATCCAAAAACATTACCACAGCGGTGCGGTGTGGATTCCAGCACCATCAGAACACAAGACTGCTGGGCGCAAGGAACGACAGGAACGAGACGATCTGATTGTGAAACTTTATGAGAACGATATATCCATGAAAGAGATATCAAAAGTCGCCCAAATTACAGAAGAACGTGTCCGGCAAATCATCCAGAAGGCGAAAAAGAACCCAAATCCGAGTTAACTAAAAATTTGGGTTGCAAAAAAGGTCAAAAACCGCTGCGTATAAGTAGGGGACAAAATTTTAGGAGGATTGCGAGCCGGACAAAAGAGCGAAATTTCTCTATTTTGCGGTCTTCCGGCAGTTCCAGCAACCTCAAATCCGAACGATAAACCAAAATAAAAAATGCCATTAATTAATCAAAAAACACAATGCTCGGCGACGTCGAAGTCAACCGGTAAGCGCTGCCCTAATCCGGTGGTGACCGGCTATGACGTTTGCCGCGCTCACGGAGCGCACAAAAAGAAGTCCGGCGATCCGGCCAGAAAAACGACCAGCGGACGCGGATCACGTGTGTTCAAAGACTACAAAAAAAAGATCAAGGAAACAGCGGCGGAACTCGGAATCGAACTCCCTAAAGACCTGAAGCACGGTTTTCTGGGATTCAAGATTCTGGAAGAGAATGAGCGCGAGGAATTTCTCGCCATCGTTAACCGGCTACACGATGACTTTGAAATGAACAAGTCCTCGGACTTTTACGCCACGGAACTCGTCGCCACGTGTTTGATTATGTTTCGCCGGGCCGTGAAAAACGGCGATATGAAAACCATCGAAGGCTACGACCGGATGGTGAGAATGCACCTCGCCGATTTGAAGGCCACGAAGAGCGCCCGCGAGGGAGACACCATCAACGTGAAAACCACGCCCGCAGAATGGGCGGCTTCGATTCTGAAGAGAGTCGAAGAGGAAGAGGCCCTGGAACAGGCCGGCGGGGCCGGCGCCTTTTCTGAAGAATCGAAAAACAGCGTCGCATTTGATGAAGGCGATGATGCAAATAAGTCCGATGAAACCAAGACCTTTGACAAGCAAAGCGTCGCATTTGACGAAGTAAGCGACGGTGCCGGAGACGTCCGGGTATCCGGGACAGAGCCTCTGACATCGCCACAGAAACACACATAACGAGTAGTTCGGAACAGTCCGCCCCGGTCTGACGACTGCGGCGGGCATTGAACCTTGATAACCGAATCAAAGCAACCGCACCGTTTGCGCACGGTCGCGCACCGTTTCGCGCCTGTCGCGTTTTGTTGATGACATCGAAGCATTGATCGGCATCGCG
>Ga0209606_1005353_pt1 | contig 11179 bp, 8 predicted proteins | sample AD_UKC057_MetaG_FD_184412 | JGI IMG/M metagenome (GOLD analysis project Ga0209606, IMG submission 184412) | Active sludge microbial communities of municipal wastewater-treating anaerobic digesters from USA - AD_UKC057_MetaG (SPAdes) (version 2) | ecosystem: Engineered > Bioreactor > Anaerobic >...
CCCACGGCGTTTCCTATACTTTGCCGCGCCAAAATACGGATCAAGGATGCCTCGCCATGCCAAAACTTTCCCTGAAGCGAAAGATCATCGGTCTTGCCGTCGTGGCCGCCGTTTTGCCGGTTGTGGTTATGATGCTCCTCATGGGATCTTTCAAAACCTCCGTTTCGAATCTGGCCTCGAAAGAATTAGGCGACGTCGCCATGGCCAATATGTCCCAGATTGCCAGGGACGTGTATGGGCTGTGCGAAACCTCCAACGACCTGATGCAAAGAAAAATCAACAACGGCCTCAATGTAGCCAGAAGCATCCTGAAGCAGCACGGGGGCATTGATGTGGCCAGGGAAAAGGTCACCTGGGACGCCGTCAACCAGCTGACGCAGGAGACCCAGAAAGTCGAACTGCCCAAGATGACGGCGGGCGGCGTCTGGCTGGGCCAGAACCGCAGCCCGTCAACCCCCACGCCCGTCGTCGATGATATCAAGCGTCTCGTCGGCATCACCTGCACCATTTTTCAGCGCATGAACGAAAGCGGAGACATGCTGAGGGTGGCGACCAACGTGGAGGACCTGAACCATCGCCGGGCCATCGGCACCTACATTCCAAACCTTTTGCCGGACGGAAAAGTCAACCCGGTGACGGCGACGGTCCTGAAGGGACAGTCCTACCGGGGGCTTGCCTATGTCGTCAACACCTGGTATCTGACCGCCTATGAACCCATCACGGACCGCGGCGGAAAAATCATCGGCATGCTTTATGTAGGAGAAAAGCTGGAAGCTGTCGCGTCGCTTCGGAAAGCGATTATGAGCATGAAGGTGGGAAAGCTGGGCTATGTGGGCATCGTCGGGGGGAAAAACGAGCACCGGGGGCGATACGTCATTTCCAAAGACGGCAAGCGCGACGGGGAAAACATCTGGGAGCAGAAAGACGTTCACGGCAACCTCACCATCCAGACGCTGATTACCAAGGCGCTGGCCCAGCCAAAGGGCGAAGCCTTTTATCATGAATACATCTGGCAAAACCCCGGTGAGCCTCACCCGAGAAAAAAAATATCGTCCGTCATTTACTTTGAGCCCTTTGACTGGGTGATCGTGGCCGGAACCTACGAAGACGACTTCTTCGGCCCCATCGGCCACGTACATGACATGATCAGGTCCCTCTTTTTGAAGATGATCCTGGCGGGAGCGCTGATCATTTTTCTGTCCGTGCTCTTGGCCGTGGTTCTGGCCCGGCGTCTGACGGCGCCTCTGGAACTGACGACGTCGCTTGCCCAGAAGATCGCCACCGGAGACATTCAGCAAACCCGGGAAGAACTGGCAGGCGCCGGGTCAGCGCGGATCATTCAATCCGGAGACGAAACCGGAAAGCTTCTTGAGGCCTTTCAGGCCATGACTGGCAATCTCGATTCGCTTATCGGTCAGGTTCACCGGTCGGGCATCCAGGTCACCACATCCGCCACGGAAATCGCCGCTTCCGCGCGCGAACTCGAAGCGACCGTGGCCCAGCAGGCGGCGTCCACCACCGAAGTGACGGCCACCAGCCGGGAAATCGCCGCCACGGCGGACGATCTGGCCCAGACCATGGACGGGGTCAACGCGTCGCTCAACGAAACCATCGGCATGGCCGAGGAGGGCCGCAAGGACCTCTCCCAAATGGAGGCGGCCATGCGGGAACTGGCCAGAGCCACATCCTCCATCTCTTCAAAGTTGACCGTCATCAACGACCGGGCCAACCGGATTTCCCACGTCGTCACCACCATCAACAAGATTTCCGACCAGACCAATCTGCTGTCGTTAAACGCCGCCATCGAGGCGGAAAAAGCCGGTGAATTCGGAAGGGGCTTTTCGGTCGTCGCCCGTGAGATCAGCCGGCTGGCTGATCAGACGGCCATTGCCACGCAGGACATTCAGCAGGTCGTCTCTGAAATGCAGACGTCCGTCGCCACCGGTGTGATGGAGATGGACAAATTCAACGACGAGGTCCGGCGCGGCGTGGAAACCATGGCCGCACAGAGCGGGCAGCTTGCCCAAATCATTGATCAGGTGCGCATCCACGGCCCGCAGTTCACCAATGTAAAGGACGGCATGTACGGCCAGTCTCAGGGCGCACAGCAGATCAGCGAAGCCATGGGCCAGTTGTCGCTCGCGGCCGAGCAGACCAAGGCGTCGCTGCATGAATTCAAACTGGCAACGGAGCAGCTCAACGAGGCCATCGCGGGGCTTCAGTCAGAGGTCTCCCGGTTTAAAATCAGCTCCTGATCGGGAAACAACCTATGTTGCTACTTCAGTTTCAGGCAGGCGCCGACCGTTACGGCCTCGATATCGCGCAAATTATTGAAGTATCCTCCATGGTTTCCCTGAGGGCCGTTCCTCACGCGCCGCCGGAAGTCGCGGGAACGTTCAATTACCGGGGAACGCTCACGCCGGTGGTGGACCTGACCGTGCTTCTGACCGGATCCCCTTCCCGTCCCCGAATGAGCACGCGCATCATTCTGATCACCTATCAGGGAGAAGACAGCCGTTCCCACATTCTGGGCCTTCTGGCCGAAGCGGTGACGGAAATGATCGACTGCACAAAGGAAAGCCTCCAGCAGCCGGTGGTGACCGTCAGCGGCGCGCCCTATCTGGGAGACACGATGTTTGACGAGCGAGGCTCCATTCAGGTTCTGGACATGGAGCGGCTGCTGACCCGCGACCTGCTTTTCACCCTTTTCCCGCCGGAGGTCACCAACGGATGAACGGGCTTTCCGCCATCATGGAATTCCTCACCCATTCTTTGGGCATGGAGCCGGAATCCGCGGGCAAAGACGCCGTCCAGCGGGCCGTCGCTTCAGCCATGCGGCACGAAGGCATTTCGAATCCGCGGGTGTATGAAAAGCTGTTTGTGTCTTCTCCCGATGTGCGGCAGCGGTTGATTGATTCCGTCGTCGTCGGAGAGACCTGGTTCTTCCGCGACAGGGGGCCTTTTCTCTGCCTCGCCCGTCATGCCCGAACCTTGCACGAGGCGCGCCCGGAGAGCGTTTTGAATATTCTGTCCGCCCCTTGCGCGACCGGCGAGGAGCCCTACTCCATTGTCATGACCCTGCTGGCCGCCGGACTGCCGCCTTCGTCCTTCACGGTGGACGCAGTGGACGCGAGTGCCCTGGCCCTCGAAAAGGCCCGCCGCGCGTGCTATTTGAAAAGTTCATTTCGGGGAAACCTCGGCGAGGACGTCGCCCGCTTTTTCGAGACAACCCCTTCCGGCTCCAAAGTGACCGATGCCGTTGTCCGCCGGGTCGCCTTTCATCTCGAGAATCTGGCCTTGCCCGGAAGCCTTGCCGGACGAGGCCCGTATGCGATCATCTTCTGCAGAAACCTGCTCATCTATATGACCTCTGAGGCCCGCCTTCGGATTTTCGACCGAATGGACCGTCTCCTGATCCCGGGCGGGCTGCTCTTCACCGGCCATACGGAAACCAATTTCTGGCATCAGCGCGGCTATTCACCCCTTCCGTGGGATAGAGCCTTTGCCCTGACCAAACCCGCCCCTGCCGCCTCGCGTGGAACCGTTACTTCGCGAAATCCCGATCAACCGACTTCACCGGAGGGCAAGCGCAGAGAAACCGCTGTCCTTTCGACGGATACCGCGGTAAAGGGAAAAACACCGATTCGTCCGGAGGCCGGAGAGCGAAAGGCTCCCTTTGAGGAACGGCAGCAGCCTGCAAAACCCGGAGCAGCGTACGCGGATGTCAAAATCCCCCCGACGGATCTGCAGATTCAGGAAGCCCGGCGTCTGGCTGACGCAGGCGATACGGCAGGCGCCGCGCGCCTCTGCCGGGAATACACGCGCAAATTCGGACCGGCCGCCGAAGCCTATGGCCTGATGGGAATCCTCTCCATGGCCGCACAGGACTTAAGAGGCGCGGAAGAATACTTTTTAAAGGCACTCTACCTTGATCCCGGCCACTATGAAAGCCTGGTTCACATCAGTCTGATCTACCGGCAGAAAGGCAAGGAAAGCAAAGCGGCGCTTTACCGGGAGCGGGCGGAGCGAAAAGCACCCGTCAAAAAATAACCGCTGGATTACAGAAACGGCAAAACAGAACCTATGGCAAACGCTGCAAAATACTGCTGGAAGGTAAAAGGAATTTACGGCGACGGGACCTGCCCGGAGCTGGTGCGCCTGATTCACTGCCGCCGCTGCCCCGTTTTTGCCACCGCGGGCAGGCAGCATCTGGACCGGGATCTTCCGTCGGCCTACGTGGAGGAACGGGCCGCCGTGATGGCCCTGCCCAAGGAAACGGCCCGGCTGGGAACCCTGTCCGTAATGGTTTTCCGCCTGTGCGGCGAGAAGTTTGCCGTCAAAACCATCTATTTTCAGGAAGCGGCGGAACCGACTGTGGTCCACACGCTGCCGCTGAAGGTCAACCGGATCTTCCGCGGAATTGCCAATATCAACGGGGAGCTCCTGCTGTGCCTGTCCATCGCGGATCTTCTGGATTTGACCTTCGAAGCACAGGAAAACGCGCCCCCCGTCGTCTATGAGCGAATGCTGGTGGTCGGACGGGAAGGACAGCGCTTCGTTTTTCCCGTCGAACAGATTCTCGGAGTCCATCGGATTGCCCCGGAGGATCTCGGTGAAGTTCCCGCCACGCTCTCGCGCAGCGCGAGAGCGCTGACCCGGGGCATTTTCCTGCTCAATGGCCGCCCGGTCGGGCTTCTGGATGAAGAGCGGCTCTTTCCCGCCATGACAAGGAGTCTGAACCCATGACCACGGACGCAGCCCCCATCGATCCCCTGATGCTCGATCTGTTCCGCGTGGAGCTGGAAAATAACACCCGAATGCTGGAGGCCGGTCTGGTCACGGCGGAGCGCGACCAGACGCCGGAGCGCATCGAACCGCTGATGCGGGCCGCCCATTCCATCAAGGGGGCCGCCCGGATTGTGGGGTTGAACACAGCCGTCACCCTGGCTCACGCCATGGAGGACGTTTTGTCGGCGGCCCAGAACGGAAAACGGCCGCTGACCTCCACGGCGGTGGACCGGCTGCTCAAGGGCAATGATTTTTTTGCCGCTCTATCCCGTCTGGACATTCAGGAACTGCCCGCCGCCCTGGAAAAAGGAACCCAGGAAATTTCAGTCATGGCGGGCGAGCTGAGAAACTTTCTCTCGTCGCCTCAGGAAATTGCGCCCTCTCCGGCCGTGGCTGCCGCCGCGGAAGAAAAATCGGCCGGGGGCCTGCCGCCAAAGGAGCAGGAAGCAAAGGCCGCCGCGCCGCGCCCCGGGGAACCCGAATCTCAAAAGCCGCCGGAAGCAGCCGTTTTGGAAAACGCCTGCCCGGCGCCGCAAACCACGCCGCCCGCCGTCCGTTCCCGCCGCATGCAGGATCAGACAGAAGGGGGCCTGGTCCGCGTCCGGGCCGAAAATATGAACCGTCTGATGGCCCTGGCGGGCGAATGCCTCGTTCAGGCCCAGTCCGTCAAAACCGTCTATCAAAGCCTACTGGTCCTGAAAAAGGAAATCTTTGAAATCGAAAAGCCCCTGCGCGAATTCCTGGAGCGGCAGGAGGCAAACGAGCCCGACGAAGGAAAAGAAGACCTTCAGCAGACGCTGTCCGGCGCGGTCTCGGCCCAGCAGACCGTTTCCCGGGAAATTGTCCGGTTCGAGCGCTTTTCACGCCGTCTGGAACATCTGGCGCATCGCCTTTACAACGAAGTCATCTCGAGCCGCATGGTGCCTTTTTCGGACGGTCTCCACGGCTTTCCCCGTCTGGTCAGGGATCTGGCCCGGGAAACAGGGAAACAGATCCGCTTCGAAATTGCCGGAGCCGCAACGCCCGTGGACCGGGACATTCTGGAGCGCCTGGAGGCGCCCCTGTCCCATTTGATCCGCAATGCCATCGATCACGGCATGGAAACGCCCGAAGAACGCAAAGCGGCGGGCAAGCCGGAGGAAGGCACTCTCGTACTGGAAGCGCGCCACGTCGCGGGAATGCTGAACATTTCGATCACCGACGACGGCCGGGGAATCAACCCCGAGGATCTGCGGGGCAAGGTGGTTGAAAAAGGATATGTTTCACCGGACATGGCCGGAAGCTTAAGCCGCGCGGAACTTTTCGAGTTTCTGTTTCTGCCGGGATTTTCCACCGCCCGAAAGGTGACGGAAATTTCCGGCCGGGGGGTCGGTCTGGACGTCGTTTTCAACATGGCCCATGAAGTGGGCGGAACCGTGCGTGTTGACGCAGACGCAGGCCGGGGCGCCCGCTTTCACCTGCAGCTGCCGCTGACGCTTTCGGTGCTCAGAACCCTGCTGTTGTCGATTGCCGGCGAAGCGTATGCCCTGCCCCTTTCCCGCATCGACCGGGTTTTGTCTCTGGCCCCCGCCGACATTCGGGAAATCGAAGACCGACCCTACTGCACTTTGGACGGGGAGCATGTGGGCATTCTCGACGCGCGCCAGCTTTTCGGGCTGCCGCAGGCCGCCGCCCCGCCGGGAGGATTTTCCGTCGTCGTCATCAGCGACCGGCTGAACCGCTACGGCCTGGTGGTTGACCGCGTGATCGGGGAGGAAAATCTTGTGGTCCGGCCGCTGGACAGCCGCCTCGGAAAAGTTCCCAATGTCAGCGCCGGCGCCATTCTGGACGATGGTTCGCCCGTGGTCATTTTCGACGTGGACGATCTGGTCCGTTCCATTCACCAACTGCTGACCACCGGCAAGCTTCAGAAAATCGGCCGGGGACGGCAGGCCCTGAAAACGGGCAAAAAGCGCGTACTGGTGGTGGACGATTCCCTGACCGTGCGAGAAGTGGAGCGCAGACTTCTGGAAAACGCCGGATACGAGGTCACCACCGCCATTGACGGCGTGGACGGCTTAAACAAGCTGACGTCGCAATCCTTTGAACTGCTCGTTTCCGACGTGGACATGCCGCGCATGAACGGCATCGATCTGGTCCGGACGGTCAAAGCCGATCCGCAGCACCACGACATGCCGGTCATGATTGTCTCCTATAAAGACCGTGAAGAGGACCGGCTGCGGGGCCTGGAAGCCGGCGCCAATTACTATCTGACCAAGGGCAGCTTTCATGACGAAAGTCTGCTGACCGCCGTTCGCGACCTGATCGGAGGACCTGAATGACGCTCAAAATCGCCATTGCCCATCACGAGGAGAACGCCCTGAAAATTTTGCGCCAAATCATTGCTCCGAATGCCGGCTGCGCGGTCATCTGGACCACGGGACGCGGGAGCGATGTCATCCGGCAATGCCGTCATGGGCTGCCGGATATTCTGCTTGTCGATCTGGAACTTGCCGACGTCAACGGCGCGAAGCTGATCTGCGACGTGATGAAAGAAACCCCCTGCGCGATCCTGGTCCTTTCCAATGCCCGGCAACAGCAGGCGGGAAAAGTGTTCGAGGCCATGGGCTGCGGGGCGCTGGATGTCATTGCTACGCCCGTGCTTCATTCCAACGGGTTTCTGGAAGGTTCGGACGCTCTCATCAAAAAAATCGACACCATGGCCAGGCTTCTGGGAACCACGTCCCGAATGGAAAAACCGGCCGCGACCGTCCGACAAATGGAAAAAAAGCCGCAGCCGCAGCTCGTCGCCATCGGTTCTTCGACGGGAGGCCCCAAGGCCCTGGCCACGATTCTCGCCGGCCTCCCCGGGAATTTTCCCGCCGCGATCGTCATCTGCCAGCATGTTGATTCGCAGTTTGCCTCGGGCCTCGCCTCCTGGCTGAATTCCCAGACGCCGCTTGACGTAGCCATTGTCCGTGAAGGCATGCGGCCCCGGCCCGGCGCCGCTCTGGTGGCCCAAACCAACGATCACCTTGTCCTTGGACCGGACGGCGCGCTTCACTACACGGAGCATCCCCGGAATTATCCCTATCGCCCGTCCGTCAACGCGCTTTTTGAAAGTCTTCGGCAATACTGGCCGCAAAACGACGTGGCGGTCCTCCTCACCGGCATGGGACGGGACGGAGGAGAAGGCCTGTCGGCTCTTTTCAAAACCGGCTGGCACACCATCGTCCAGGATGAAAAGACCTCCGTCGTCTATGGCATGCCGGCGGCGGCCGTCGAACTAGGCGGCGCTTCGGAAATCCTGCCCCTGGACAGCATCGCCGAATCCATTGCAAAAAAAATCACCAACCGAAAAGGGAAACCATCATGACCGAAAAAGAAAATCAAAACCCCGCCCCGTCCGGAAGCCGGGACCCGGCAACCATTCTGACGGACCACAAAATCAAGGTCCTGCTCATCGACGATCAGGCGATTGTCGGCGCGGCGGTGAAAAGAATGCTCGAGCCGGAAACGGACATTGTTTTTCAGTTCTGCCAGGACCCCACACAGGCCATCCCCACCGCCGCCTCGTTTCAGCCGACGGTGATCCTTCAGGACCTGATTATGCCGGAGATCGACGGCCTGACGCTGGTGAAATTTTTCCGCGTCCATCCCCAGCTCAAGGACGTGCCCCTGATCGTTTTATCCTCCAAGGAAGAAGCGGTGACGAAGGCGGACGCCTTCGCGCTCGGGGCCAACGACTACCTGGTGAAGCTTCCCGACCGCATTGAACTCGTCGCCCGAATCCGCTACCATTCCCGGGGCTACATCAACCTGCTGCAGCGAAACGAAGCCTATGCCGCGCTGCTCGCCAGCCGGCAGGCGCTGGCCGCGGAGCTGGCCCAGGCGGCCGATTACGTGGTGTCGCTCATGCCGCCACCCCTTTCCGATCCGACCATCACGACGGCCTGGCGCTTTTTTCCCAGCGCCCAGCTGGGCGGCGACAGCTTCGGCTACCACTGGCTCGACGAAAACACGTTTGCCGTTTACTTGCTGGACGTCTGCGGGCACGGAGTCGGCTCGGCACTGCTTTCCGTTTCCGCCTTCAACGCCATCCGCTCCCAGACACTGCCCGACACGGATTTTCATTCCCCGGAACGGGTGCTGGCGGCGCTCAACAGCGCCTTTCAGATGGAGCATCACAACAACCTTTATTTCACCATCTGGTACGGCGTTTTCGACCGCCGGACCCGGGAGCTTCGCTTTGCCAGCGGCGGCCACCCCCCGGCTTTTCTCATTTCCAAAGAGGGAAGCCTGACCAAGCTCATGACGAACAACCTGTTCATCGGCGGCCTTCCGGAAAGCGCCTACCAGGGCAGTTCCGTCAATGTTCCGCCCGAAGCGAATCTTTACGTCTTTTCCGACGGCGTTTACGAAGTGGATCCTCCCGAAGGCAGCATGTGGACGCTGGATGAACTGGGGGAATATCTGCTGCAGCACAAGCTGGAAGCGGGCGAAGACATTGACGCCCTGTACCGGAAGATGCAGGACTACCACGGCCAGAAAATCCTGGAAGACGACTTTTCCATGCTGGCCGTTCATTTCACATAAAACGAGGGAATCTCAAATGGACCGGGCTTCCGGCGATTAGGCCTTCGCGACCGTGGCGGGAAACCTCACCGGCAAAGCGATTTAAGATTATTGATCACGACAACCGCATACAAAGCGACGATGAAGCCCAGGGTGTAAAAGGCAAACGGCCCGGCATACGCATAGGCAGCCCAGCAAACCGCCACGCCGAAGCATTTGGCCAGCACCAACCCCCGAACAATCCCAACCTTGCCGAACAGACGGCGCACAATGGGGTTTCGTTCCCTCACGCCTTGTTTTTGAAGGGCAAAATAGGTCGTCACGCCGTCGCCGATCTGCAAGGCTATGGCCAGGCCTAAAAGGATCTCATTCATACGAATTCCATCTTTGAGAGTTCTTCTCGGCAAGCCGAAAAGAACCGGAGAGTTCTAAATTATTTCGGCCTTCTTATTTTTCACAGCTTTCCATTGTCAGCTTCAGCGTCCAGAGCGACTTGATGTCTTTTGAATCGTGTATTCGGTACTTGATTTTCAGCGGCAGACCCTCCGGAGGAAGAATCTTCGAGTTTTTGATCCCCACGTTTATGAGCTTTTTGTCGGTGGTCGGCGGCTCGTCATTCCATGCCTGCTTGAAAGCCCTGGGAAAACCCTTTACAAATGCGCCGGCAATCGCGGCCGGTTTGTAAACCACCATCAAATTGTCACGGTACTTCCTGCATTGATCCACCGGCATGCCGTTGACGTGAACCTGAGCGCGAACATCATCGATGGTCGAAGCCTCCATATCATCGGCAATGTGATATTGGTTATTAGTGAGACGGCCCGACTCGATACGATAATTTCCCCCTACCAGCCAGGTCTCAGACGAGTTTTCCCGCTCGGAGAGATTCTTGAGAATTTCATTGTAGGCCCTGCTGTAGAAGGAATTTACTGTAACGCGGGCCTTCAGAATCACATCCACCTGAGTGGCGCCGATGCGCTTGATCTCGTAGCCTTCATAAATGACGCCGTATTTCTCATGAACCGGACGGCCGGCCAGAATCCTCATCATGTCCATAAGTTTTCGGATCTGGTCCTGCCGCTGGGTCACGTTGTTGTAATCGCGCAGGACATCCTCATAAGTGATCAGATGGACATTGTCGCGGACAATCCTTTCAATTTTTTCCTCCGCAAGACCGACATCCAGTGTGACGAGAACGAGGTCGTCAATCTTTGACGTCCTGATTATCCGGTATTTCTTCACATGGCCCAGCGAGGCGGCGACAATCTGATCTTTTCGGATTTGATAATTTTCGACATCCGTCACTCCGTAAACCAAAGCGCCGGTGTACATCTCTACCACATCCCGCAAACCGTTATGGATGGCTTCCTCTTTTGTCGATCCCGATCCTGTGACCACCACTGCCCAAGCGTTAGCAGTGATCAGACAAAAAAGAATGGTCAGGAGGAATATCTTTCTCATCGTCATGCCCTCATTCATCAGGAAGAAAAATGCGCTTTGAATATCGCCAAAATGCAGGCGCCAAAATGTCAATACACCGTCGGGCGGAAAAAGTAAAGATAAAAGATGAATATAATCCAATAGATGAAAACATTTTTCTATGGAAATAAACAATTTCTATATGAAATGTTTTCACCGGCGGAAGCCGGCCGATGAAACAGAAAAAGAGCCAAAAATATTTTTCATCATTTTTTGTTTTTCATTTTCAATTGTTCATTTCATAAAGCTAACAATATCAAAAACATAAGCAACATTTTTTAATATTCAGCGCCGTTCATATAGAAATTGTAATTTTTATATGAACATCGACATAAGATATTGATATTATTGATGAAAA
>Ga0209606_1005355_pt1 | contig 11176 bp, 7 predicted proteins | sample AD_UKC057_MetaG_FD_184412 | JGI IMG/M metagenome (GOLD analysis project Ga0209606, IMG submission 184412) | Active sludge microbial communities of municipal wastewater-treating anaerobic digesters from USA - AD_UKC057_MetaG (SPAdes) (version 2) | ecosystem: Engineered > Bioreactor > Anaerobic >...
TAAAATATTATTAAGTACCATGGTTTGGTCTTTTTGAATAGGTTTCAGATAAATGTATTTAATAAATGGATGCAAAGAATCTCTAGTCTCCATGAGTTCTATATGTTCACTATAAAAAAGATAATTTTCTGCACTTACATTTAGTGCATAAGATGTGCCAGTAGGTAAAGGTAATATAAATGTGCCATCATTATCTGTTTTTGCTTTTCCTTTTAATGAACCATCATTTAAAGAGTATAATTCTGCAACAGCATTGGTTATAGGATTATTATTGTTATTGTCTAATACTAAACCTTTGAAATATGTAACTGGATTAGAAATTATATTTTTAGGTAGCTCAAACATATAAATATCATAGCCACCAAAGCCACCTGACATTTCTGAAGCAAAAAAAGCTTTATTACCATTAGCATTTACAAATAAAAAAGCATCATCTTTATTTGTATTTATAGGATAGCCGATATTTATTGGATTTGTCCACAAAGTATCATTAATTTTCTGAGTATAAAAAATATCGTATTTGCCCATACCGCCATGTCCATCAGAAGCAAAAAATAATGTTTTACCATCAGGATGGATAAATGGTGTCAACTCTGATTTAGCAGTATTAATATTATTAGCTAATCTGGTCGGTTTATTCCACTTATTATTATCTAATAATTGTGAGGCATATATATCCATATTACCACTTCTAGCTGAAGCAAAATAAATTGTTTTACCATCGGCTGATAAACTTGGCTGGCTATCCCAGGTTTCTGAATTTAGCTCTTTCACATTCTCTGCTTTTGTCCATATATTGCCTCTTTTATAGCTTCTATAAATATCGCAACTACCATAACCATCACTTCTATTACAAGCTGTGAAATATATTATTTTACCATCAGCAGATATTGTATGAGCTCCTTCATTATTGTTAGTATTCAATTCCCCTTGCAGAGGCTCTGCTTTAGACCATTGTCCATTTTTTAATTTGATACTTTGGAAAAAATCTTCTTGTTCATTTTTATTATCTATGCTTGGTATTTTCCTAGTAAAGATTATTGTACTATCATCGATAGTCAATGCAGGTGAATATTCAGAATAATTAGAATTGACATTAACGCCTAAATTAACTGGAGTGAAAGGGACAGGATTATTGTATAATTCTAATGCTCCACGATATAAATCTAACTCCAACTCAGCTTTATTTTTTTGGAAATCCGATAATTTAGGATGATGATAATATTGCTCTTGATAGGTCACAGCATCAGAATATTTACCTGTCATATAGCTAATTTTAGCAATTATCATATATGCATTGGGGAAAAAATCTTTATCTATATCAATAGCTTTTTTATAATATACAATAGATGAATCATATATCTCTAAATCGCTATATATCTGAGCTACTAATAGATATGCCTCAATAAATTGTGAATCTATCTCTGTTGCTTTTTTGAATTTGTTTAAAGCATTTAAACTTTCATAATTCTCATAAAATTTTATTCCATCATTATAATATTTTATAGCTTTAGGATTATTAGAACTAAGATTTTGAGAAAATAATGCTATAGTAAATGATGATATACAAATTAATAAAATAAATTTTTTCATAATTGTTTAAAAATATCTTTTTTTGAAGTAGATAGAAATATCAAATCAAAAATCTGTCAAAATTATAATATTTTTGAGAAATAAAATTCAAAATAAAAATCTAAAAGGGATTAAGATTTTTTCTATTAATTTATCTAACATAGGTCTCTCTCGCCATCTATCATAATCAAACTCATTGCTATCTTGCTTCAATTCATCGAAATATTTATTTAATTCATTTACTACCACTGGATCCTTTGCTAGCATATTAATTTCGTGCATATACAGATAGCTTCTATAGTCATAATTACTACTACCTATCATATATTTTTCATTATCTATCAAAAGTAATTTGGCATGTAAATTAGTGGGTAAATAAAAAAATATTTTTATACCAGCTTTCCACAATTTTCCTAAATAATAATTTCTAAGAACATCCATAGAGTTAACATCACTTCTGAAAGGTAAATAAATTTCAGTATAAACTCCACGTGTAGCAGCATCTATCAATGCATCAATAGTAGAACCCATAGGTAGGAAATATGGTGTAGCTATTTGAATAGATTTATTAGCATTATCTATGAGCCAATTAAGTTTTTTTCTAACACGTTGTTTCCAGATGGATGGTATATCACGTATCAGCTCCATCCCATTTACATTATGAATACTATGAAATTTTTTCTGATTAAAAGTATATGTTTTATAATGTTTGAAATTTAGTTTTACAAAGTAGATTAATCTATTAGCTAATTTGGGATCATTAAACTTAAAAATGCTTTCTCTCCATCCAAGAGAATAGTTAGAAATATTCGCTGAACCCAAGTAAGATATCTGGTCAATTATGATAATTTTTCTATGATTTCTACGATGAGCTTCTGAAAAAATAGCTAATGAAATAGGAATAGGTGTAAAAAAACGAACCATTCCCCCAGCATCTAACAAAGGTTTAAAAAAATTTGTATCTGATTTAGCACCATAGCTATCTACAAGCACGTAAATTTTTACTTTTTCTTTAGCTTTTTCTACTAAGGCGTCTCTAACTCTGATACCTGTAGGGTCATTAACAAATCTATAAATTTCAATATATATCCAATTTTTTGCTAGATTAATTTCATTTATGAGATCATCGATCCAATCTTTAGGATATCTAAATAAAGCTACAAAATTACTTTCTCGCATCATTTATTTTTTAGGTAAGACAAAATTATCTTTATTTTTTGGAATAACATCCTTTAAGATTTCAATAAAAGGTAGCATATCCTTGTCATAATCCCCAGTTGGATGAAATGCAGGCAAAACATGTGCTACTTTTTTGTCATAATCTAAAAAAGAAGGAATGATTGGGATATCAGTTTTCTGAGCAATATAATAAAATCCCTTTTTCCAATGATAGACGGGTTTTCTAGTGCCTTCTGGTGTTATTATTAACCACATATTAGACGATTTGTCTATTATATTTATTAATTCTATAGGTAATTTTTTAGGATTTTCCCTATCTACTGGTAATGCTCCTAAAGACTTTAATATTACAGATAGTGGGAAAAAAAATAATTCTTTTTTAATAATAAATTTAGCTTTTACATTTAATTTTTTTAGTGCTAACCAACCAATGATAAAGTCATTATTTGAAGTATGTGGCGACATGATGAGAACAGCCTTGTCATATTTGCTTATATCTTCATCTGTTACCACTCTCCATCCTATTATTCTCAATAATAAATTAGCTAAAGACATTTTTTATCAAAATTAATAATTTTTAGTATGCCAGTGGGAGAAAAAATACTAAATAAAATATTTATAAATAAATGTTTAGATAATAATTTTTCTTATAATTTTGAAAAGCAATATTTCAAACTAAATTAATCATTTAATTTAGTTTGAAAAAAACAAAGTTTAATTTAATGCAGGATTTTCTGGAATATGTTGCCAAAATTCATAATCTGCACCTAATTTTTCTACACATTTATTCCACATAAATCTTATTGGCATTTCAAAGATTTCATCTATATCAAGCTCTGTGACAGCCCAATAATTTTTTTTCATTTCTTCTTTCAGCTGCATAGGTGCCCAAGAGCTATATCCTTGAAAAATTCTAAGATTATTATCATTGGCAATGCCACTATTTATCAAATCATATAATACTCTTGTATCGCCACCCCACCAAAGCCCTGGGATTATTTCTATACTTTTAGGAACTATTTCACCTAATCTATGTAATACAAAAATTTTATTTTCTTTAACTGGTCCGCCTAAATAAACTGGAGCATCAACTTTAAATTTTGTTTTTAAAATTAAACTTTTCAGATTATTATTAAGCTTTTTATTAATTATTACACCTTCTGCTCCATCTTTATTATTGCTTAGTAATAATACTACTGATCTACTAAAAAAATAATCATAAGTAGTGGGCTCTGCTATTAACAATCTACCTACAGCAGGCTCAATGTCATTTCTCCTAATTTTTAGCTTATATTCCATATTCATTTTATGAAGATTTTTTATTATTTTTGACAAAAATTATGCCGAAAAGTTTACAAATTAACTAAAAAAATTATGAATAATTATATAGAATTAACAAAAAAATATCCAATTTTTAATTACAATAAATTTAATATATCTATCGATGATAAGAGGTTAAATATTTCTTTTGATTTTGATAATGGAGAGTATTCATTCATACCAAGCTCATCTTGGAAATTTAACAACGTGATAAATCCTCGTAGAGTCAATATTAATGAGCTATCTCCATTTGTATTTAACATTGGAATGATAGAATTAATCAGTTATTGGAAAGCTACATGCTCTGGATTAGTAAATATATATCCTGCTTTTATAAATGATTTTCAGTCACATTGGTGGAGAAATTTATATTATAATGGATTAGGTGAATTTTTTTATAAAAACAACATTAATGTTAATATAGATGAATTCATGCATTTGGGAATTAAAAATTTTGATACTTTACCAAAACAAAATTTCAGATCATTACAAGAAAAAAGGGTAATAGTACCTATAGGCGGTGGCAAAGATTCAATAGTTACATTAGAGTTATTGAAAAAATCAGATTTTGAGGTTATACCATTGATAATAAATCCCAATGCTGCTACATTAAGAATTATAGACATAGCCATGATACCCAGAGCTAATATAATAGAAATACACCGTGAGATAGATCCTACACTATTAGAATTGAATAAAAAAGGTTTCTTAAATGGTCATACACCTTTCAGTGCTATGCTTGCTTTCTATAGCTTTATGAGCGCATACATCATAGGAGCCAAATATATAGCTCTGAGTAATGAATTTAGTGCTAATGAAAGTACAATCATTAATAGTAATGTAAATCATCAATATTCAAAAACTATAAGTTTCGAAAGTGATTTCAGATATTATACAAAAATGTTTTTGAATAACGACATAGAATATTTTAGCTTTATTAGGCCATTACATGAATTGCAAGTAGCTAAATTATTTTCTCATTACCCACAGTATTTTACTGCTTTTCGTAGTTGTAATGTAGGAAGTAAAGATGATAAATGGTGTGGAAATTGCCCTAAATGTTTATTTGTAGCTCTAATGCTCGCTCCATATATCAATCATGATGAATTAGAAAATATATTTGGTAAAGATATTTTCTCTAATTTAGAATTAAAAAATACCTTAGAAGAATTATTAGGATTAAAAATGACAAAACCATTTGAATGCATTGGCACAGTAGATGAGGTAAGAGCAGTAGTTAATCAATTAATTACTGATGAATATTACTCTAAAAAACCATTATTTGCAAATATAACTCCATTACCTGCACCATCATTAAAAACAATTGAAGAATCCTGGAATGATATTCATTTTTTACCTTTAGATTTTGAGAAAATTTTAAAAAAAGAATTTAATTAAAAAGTGGAATAAACTAAATGAAATAGCGATGAGAAAATTTTTGTTTTGTTTAATATTATTTTTGAATTTTGTATCATCATATGCTCAATATAAAGATACACTAAAATTAATATTTATCGGAGATATAATGCAACATGGGCCACAAATTACTTCTGCATGGAATGGAGAATTTTATGATTATTCTGATAATTTTCAATATTTATTACCATTATTTAATTATGCAGATTTTGTAATAGGTAATTTAGAAACCACATTTAATGGGGCACCATATACTGGTTACCCAGCTTTTAGTGCACCAGATGATTTCGCTAAAGCTCTGAAAGACGCATCAATAGATATTTTAGTTACTGCTAATAATCATAGTTTTGATAAAGGAGTTAGTGGAGTAGTGCGAACAATAAAAGTGTTAGATAGCTTATATATCAATCATACAGGCACATTTAAAAATTTTGAAGATTTTAAAAAAAATAACCCATTAATAATTCAAAAAGGTAATATTAGATTAGCTTTGCTAAATTACACCTATGGTACTAATCTAGGTATATCTAAATCAAGTGTATTAATTAATATTATCGATACAAATGAAATAAGAGATGATATTTTACTAGCTAAATCATACAATCCTGATGGAATAATAATTTTTTTTCACTGGGGCGAGGAATATCACAGATTACCTAATGCTTCACAGACAGAGGTTGCTAATTTTTGTTTTAGGAATGGAGCTAATTATCTGATAGGTTCGCATCCGCATGTTATCCAGCCAATGATTAAAAACGTATTAGATAGCTCTAATAATGTAGAATCCGTAGTTTATTATTCTTTAGGTAATTTTATTTCTAATCAGAGAGATATTAATACCGACGGCGGTGCTATAGCTTATTTAGAATTTACTAAAAATCAAAACAAAATACACATCAACCGAGCTGGTTATCTTTTGTCGTGGACATGGAAAAAAATTGTTGATGATAAATATGTTTACATCAGTTTACCATCTTGGGAATTCAATAAATTAGATCCAAATTCTTCTTATCAAAATGCAATGAAAATTTTTTTAGATAGCTCCAGAAATTTATTACATAAATATAATGTTGGCATTAAAGAATATTACTTTGATAATAACAAAAATAATTTATTCCCTATTGATACTAAAACATTTGAGTAAAAATAAAAATATTATAACTGAATATTAAGACCAAAACGCATTTTATCTCATAAAATGAAAAATAATTTTTAAAAATTAAGTTTAAAAATTAATAAATTTTGCATAATAATTTAATAATTGATTAATCAATTATTATTAGGTGCTTTGCCACAAAGCTGTATCAAGGATATTATTAAAAAATATCATTTACATAAATTTTATAGTAATAAATTTTAAAATTTACAGTTTATATTAATACATTAAATTTGTAAAATAATTAGATTTATTAAAATCAATGAATGCAAAACCATTTTTACATATTGCCCTACTAATCAATTTTTTAATAGTTATAACATCATGTCATCCCAAAGAGGAATTTGATACTAGTAGTACATTAAAATTTTCTACAGATAGTATATTTATTGATACAAGTTTTACTACAGTTACCACTATAACAAGGGTGATAAACATTTATAATAATTCATCATTGCCTGTTTTAATAGAAAAAATTTTTTTAGGAAATGGGAGTAATTCTATGTTTCGTTTTAATATAGATGGAGAGCCAGGACCAGTAGTAGAAGATATAGAAATAATGGCACATGATAGTTTATTTTTATTTCTTAATGCTACTATAGATCCTAATGATGCGAATACACCTTTTATCATTGATGACAGTATAATATTTTTGGTAAATGGTAAAACACAAAAAATAAAATTGGCTGCATTAGGTCAAAATGCATATTTTCATACACCTAATCATCCAGCTACACAATATTTACCTGCATATAGTATAGTATCAGGCGTATGGAATAATGACAAGCCTCATGTAATATATGGAGTAGCTGTAGTAGATGAAGATTGCACATTAGTAATACCTGCTGGCACTAAAGTTTATATGCATAATGATGCAATGCTATGGGTTTATAAAGGTGGCAGTTTAAAAATTAAAGGAGAACCTAATAATCGAGTATTAATTACTAGCGATAGATTAGATCCTTATTATAGAGAACAAGCGGGTATGTGGGATAGAATTTGGTTATCAGCACTTAGCAAAGATAATGAAATAGATTGGGCAATAATACAAAATGGGAATGTAGGCATTCATGCAGATACAGTTGCCAATAATAATCCCACTCTTAAAATTTCTAATACAATAATCCGAAATATGTCTGCTGCTAGTCTTTTTGCTCAAGGAGCTAAAATAGAAGCTGTTAATTGCCTATTTTCAAACGCAAAATACTATTCTGCATTGCTCTCTATAGGTGGTGAATATATCTTTCGTAATTGCACTTTTGCAAATTTTTGGAATTCTTCAACTAGAACAACATCCTTGCTAGCTCTTAATAATTATTATAAGGATGTGAATGGTAACACCCAAGTAAGGCCTATCAGTATTTATCTAGGTAATTGCATAGTTTATGGAGATCAAGAAGAAGAAATTTTAATAGATAAATTCCCAGGTTCTAATGATTTTTATTTGACAGCAGAAAATAGTTTACTAAAAACTAAATATAATCTAGGAGATTCTATTTTTGTCAATTGTAAATTAAATGTTGATCCTAAATTTAGAAATACATCATTAGAAGATTTTAGACTACAATCTACTTCTCCAGGAATAGATAATGGCAAATCAGAAATCATATGGGGCATAAATTATGATTTATCAGGTGGACCAAGAATCATAAATGGTAATCCAGATATGGGTGCATATGAGCTATATTAGGATTGGTAAGAAGGGTAAATTTGTCCTAGAATTCTCAAAATAATTAAATAGTATCAATCACATCATTACAACAGCTGAAAAAATCTAAATAAACTGAAAAAAATAGATAAATAGCTTGTACAATTATAGCAAATCAATTATTGTAAAACTAAAATTATAAAAATTAGTAACAAACATTAATTAGAATTGTCTTAATTATCAAATGCTATATCAATAGTAACAAATAAAGTATTAAAAAAAATAAAAAATTAGTTTAATTTTTATTTTGTAGTATAATTTTCTTTATTATTTTTACTTTATCACTAATAATTGTAAAATAATAAACACCATCAGATAGATTATGTAGATCAACATAAGGAGTATTATGATAAGTAGATACTAATCTGCCCATGGGGTCATTAATGAAAATATTATAATCATCATTAGTATTATATTTTAAATAAACTATACCATCAGTTGGATTAGGGAAAATAGAGAAATCATTATTTAGATTATTACCAATAATTTCATTAATAATTTCAGAGCACCCAGTAAAGCCTACAATAGAGTCCCATAGATTACATTCTGCTGTTCTAATTCCACAATTAGATCCATTAGGAGTAGCTTTTATTTCTAAATAACAATCATTTAAAGCGTCAAATTGTGGCCAATTGACGAGATTTTGTCCATTAGGATTTCCACTATAAGCAAAGTTTACCCAATAGTTAAGCATATTATTTTGCATGCTATCATCTTGTAGGGTAAAATCAGTAGGGGGAACGGAATTTTCAAAAGTATTAAAAATATAGTATTGATCCATGCCATGGTAAGCACCAGCAGAAGTAAAATATGGTATGGGACAAACATAAGTTAAAAAATAACGCCAAACAGGTTGCTCTTGATTTTCATTTATACATTTTGCAAATCTGCGAGCTGGAGCTGTAAATTGCATATCAGCTAGCATTTTAATTAAACTCTCTCTAGCTTCTTCATTATTATCACCTGGTGCATATAATTGAAGTGCTAATGGTATATACTGCTGAGGGATTAAACTATTAATTGAATCAATTACTTGATTGGGAGTGATAGTTCCTAACATGACACCGAGCTCATTAGCAGTAGAGCCAATTATTAATGGGACATGATTAAAATTACCTGATTGTATTGATTCTATTAAATTACTAGGTAAAACATACCCATCATTCACAGGTCCCCAGTTTGTGGTAACAACCCCACCAATAATGGAAGGCTCCATGTTCCAAAGTAATGTGTCAAGTGGCAGATTGCGAGCATAAGAAATTTTTTCAGCATCAGTACCACTATTAATGTATCCATTAATATAATTAATACTATAATTTTTCAAATCTTGATATTCAAAAAAACCTGGTGCAGGACTTTGCATTGCTGCTCTTTGAAATAAATTTGAAGCGAGTGGACTCAATATTAATGTGCCAACATCTAATCCACCTGCACTACAACCAAAAATCATTACTTTATTAGGATCTCCACCAAAATTAGCTATATTGTCTTTTACCCACTGTAATGCCATTATTTGGTCTAATAAACCGTAATTTCCAGAAGTATTGTAAGAATTTTCAATTTCTAATCCAGGATGTACTAAAAAGCCTAATGGTCCAATACGATAATTTATAGAAACTACAACTACATTACCACGTTCTGCAAGATTTTTACCATCCATTATAGGATCAGTATTACATCCTTCTTGATTTGCACCACCATGTATGTAAAACATTACTGGCAAAGAACCTGTCAAATTTGGTGACCAAATATTTAAGTATAAACAATCTTCATTACCTTGAACGATATCATCTGGAATACCTCTGTCACAATAGGGACAACACTCTGCATAACTAGTTGCAGATCTTATGCCAGTCCAAGCATCTGGTGCAACAGGAGGTTTCCATCTTAAATTTCCTATTGGCGGTTTAGCATATGGGACTCCTAAAAATCTATATACATTCCCTATAGTCATACCTTCCACCTGTCCATATTGAGTATTAACAACTTGACAGCTTAATTGTTGAGCTAGTAATAAAAAAACTGACAATAATAAAATTCTCATAATTCTCATATTTTTTTTGTAAAATTAATAAATTTTTTTTAACAATTTCATTTTTTAACATGTTAACATAAAAAAAGTGTATCATGGACAGAAAAACCTTTGGAGAAGGATACAGCAGAGAAAAATAATATAATAATATAAGGAGAATAATTAGAACATAAAAGACAAAGACTATAAAAGTAGTTAAAACATAATAAAATTTTAATTATGTATAAAATTTTATATGCTATTATTTTGAATATTTATTATCTTTGCAACAAATTTGATTTAATTATGAAAAATATCGTTTCTAACCTTCAAGAACACCTATCGCAGGGCAAACAGCTTAACTTAGAATTTCTCAATAATCTCTACAATAAGATGAAACTTCAAGGCAACGACGTAGTAGATTATCAACATCTAAAAGCTCAAAGTGTCTCTCCACAATGCCCTAATTGTAAAAGCATTCATATTAAGAAAAATGGGCACCAGCAAGATCAACAGATGTATAAATGCAAAAATTGTGGTAAAAATTTTCGTGAAACTACTGGTACTTTTGTCTACTACCTGCATAAAAAAGAATTAATGCTAGACTACATTCGCCTGATGCTTGAAGGCAACACTTTACGTCAATGCTCTAAAGAACTTCGTATCTCCCTACCTACAAGTTTCGAATGGAGACATCGCATTATATCTGCTCTCAGAAGCTTCGAAAATAATGTAAACTTCTTTGGTATTATGGAAATAGACGAATTGCAATTGAAATATTCTGAGAAAGGACGCAGATATAAAACGTTAGAAG
>Ga0209606_1005376_pt1 | contig 11139 bp, 6 predicted proteins | sample AD_UKC057_MetaG_FD_184412 | JGI IMG/M metagenome (GOLD analysis project Ga0209606, IMG submission 184412) | Active sludge microbial communities of municipal wastewater-treating anaerobic digesters from USA - AD_UKC057_MetaG (SPAdes) (version 2) | ecosystem: Engineered > Bioreactor > Anaerobic >...
TACTTGTCCGCTGGAGCAAGATGCGCGGTCGAGCCGTCGCCGGGCAGGTTAAGGTTCAGCTTGTTGAGTTTGTTGCGATCATACCATTCCGTAATCCAACGGCGGTCGTCGTCGTTGGTGGGCTGCCACCCGCTGTACCAGATATCGCGGACGCGGAATGAAGGATTTTCCGTGCGATCTGTATCGTTGATTCGCACGGTCTGCATCGCCGGAATGACTTCGCCGAAGGGACCGGGGAAGAACCACCGGCAGCCCAGCTCCTGCTCGAGAAAGTCATATACGGCGAAGAACGTGCCGCGGTAGGGGCCGTCTTCATTGCCCGCCAGGATAAGGTCGTTGCCGAGGGTCTTGACCAAAAAACCTTCTTCATTCAGTTGCGGCGTGTATCCGGACGGCAACTGGATTCCCGTGGCGTCCACAGCGGCACTGCGCCCAACAAGCACACGTACCCCTTGCGCAGGGTTGCTGTCGGATTGGATGGGGAGGCGAACGCCGCTGATTCTCTCGACATTTTCCTGGAGCACTCGGGCGGCCTCTTCCGCTTGAGGACTCGGGTCTGCTCCAATGACGATCACGGCGCGAGGTTGACCGCCGTCAACGAGCACTACATCGGCGCGGACGCTGATGCAGGCAGCGACCAGTCCCCATGCAGCTGCAGCAACAGCAAGCCGTTTTGCGAAGCCCATGATTTTTTCTCCCCGTTACTCTGACCAGAATAGCAGAAAGCGCGTTAGACAGTCGCGGCAATCGTGCGAGGAAGAACCCGAAACAACTTACAACATCGATCGGATATTTTGACCACACGGAGAAAGGGGCGTGACCTTGAAAACACGCGCGGCTCAGTTCTCGGGACGCACACCCGATATCCTGATTCCCGTCATGGCGTTTTGACAGCCGGTCCTGTTCCTCAAACTCAAGGAGTGATTGCTTCTCTATACGCGGTCTCGGGACCGGCCCCGTCCGCTACTTCCACGGGGAAACCCTCCGCGCCTGGTTCAATGCCGAAGAAGTTGTCGTGTTCGTTGCAGGTCTCCGTTCGGTTCTGCACGCGGTTGTTGTAGTTCATGGGCGTCGCGACGCGATACACCGCGTTACCCGTGATTTCGATGAACCCGCTTCCCTCATCCAGATAGATGCCGCCTGGCCCGCCCGGCCCGTTATCGTGAATGTGGTTGCCGCGAATGACCGTTCCCGGCTGGTTCGAGAGGGTGTAAACGCCTCCCCCATCGTTCCGGGCCTGCATCACGTGGTGAATGTGGTTGTTTTCGATGCGATTGTTCGCGCACGGCGTACCCTTTTCATACTTGTATGGCGTGGGGTATCCGCCCCCGCCGGCGTCCGGCTCTCCCCATCCCCAACCCACCGAAATGCCGCTGTACGGCAGATCGCGGATCTCATTGTGCGCTATAACGGTGCCCTCCGTATACCCTGCAAACACCCCGATGCTGTCTTGGAACTCCACACCGATGTCGTGAATGAAGTTGTTCGTGATTCGGTTGTCCTTAACCACGAGTCGAGGGTCGTCCGGATGATGGTCGTCCCGGGTGACGTCCCCAACTTGGACCGCGCTTCCCGAGATATCGTGAAATTCACATCCGTTGACGACGTTCTCTTGCGAACCGCGCTCGATGTCGATTCCGGCGCCGCCAAGCCTGGCAAAGGAGCAGCGCTCGAACGAACACCCCACGGCGCCGTGAAGCACGACGTTGGCCGGGCTCTTGCGGTGTTCGTTCTGCACGTTGACCAGCGTTCCGCCGCGGGGAAAGAGGTTGGTGTCATCACATATGAAATTCGCTTGCACGTCGGCATGTCCGCTGCGGTTCGGCCGCAACCACGTTGCCTCCGCGAAGGCAACGCCTTCAAACCGGATATCGTGCGCCGGGTTCCCGACAGCGCCCTCGATGCGCAGAAGGGTCTCCAGCCTGGGCACGATGACTTCCGCCCCCGCCATATCCTGGCCCTCTCGCGGCATATAGTAGAGCGTCTTGGCGGGCCGGTCGAAATACCACTCCCCGGGTTCATCGAGTAGCTCAAACGCGTTCTCGATGTACGCCGGCGACTGCGCCTGCACCCCCTCCTTCATCGAGGCCAGAAAGAACCAGGGCCGCTGCATGTGATATACCGCGCGGCCTTGTTCGTCCGCCGTGATCGACTCCACTTTGCAGATCATGTGGCTCCAGGAGTTATAGTAGCCCAGCTCGATGTCACCGTGATTGCGCCATCGGGCCATGTCCCCTGTTCCCTGCGGGAAGACATGTCCGGCGTCCGCGTCAATGAACTCCATCGCGCCGAACCGTTCGACGCCTTCCGGACAATCGCCGCGCGCGCGAACGGCCCGGCGGCCGTCCACAAAGAGCTGGCGGCAATCCGCCAGGTCCACGGCGGCGGTCCAGAGCCCACGTTCGCCCTGGCGCCAGCTCGTGACGCGAATCCCGCCGCTCAGGACGGGCTTCTCACCGGCATAGGCCTTGTACACGACCTGGTGCCCGTTCATGCCCGAGTCTTCGGACGCGAGGCGGAATGGCTGTTCAAGCCGGTAGACCCCATCGCGAAGCCACACCACTATGTCCTCGGACATGCCGCCGTTCAGCGCCCTCACGGCGTCCCGGGCGCGTTCCAGAGACCGAAAAGGCGCCTTTTCCGTGCCCCGCCCGTCGTCGCGGCCGTCGGGCGACACGTAGAACTCGGCGCCTGACGCGTGAAGAGTGGTAACCAGCGAGAAGGTTGTCAGTATTGCCGCGCATGCGGCGCTGCGTTTCAGGACGGTTCTCATGCGTTGCCCCCCATTCTTCAGATCGGATTGCCTAGCCCGCATCTCAAACACTGATCACAGAATCGAGTTACTGTACCTGATACGCGCCTATTCTTTCACTGTCCTTCTCGAGGATCTGTCCGGCGTGCGAGATCACTACTCCTGGTCGCAGTGTTGCGGTGCATGCCGTCAGCGAAAGTGGGACAGATCCAGGGTTTGGGCTAAGGTATAGGTTGAGGATGGCCGGGGGCGTCGGTTAACGTCCGGGTCATCACCATCTTGAGCGCGAAGGAGTTCTCTGGCAGCTCTCGGAGCTTGATGCCCCAAGCTGGCTGGCGGGAGATTCCAGGGCTTGGCCGCAAGAGCCAGTTGCTCATACTCCTTGGAAGAAATTGTGCATGTTTTGTATCCGTCCGGTGAAGTACAGGGTGCATTGGTCGCGGGGTGGTGTGCGGTGCGGAGATCCCCCGCAAGAGCTCGTTGACAAAACACTCCACTGGATACACAATGGGAGAGAGCATGTTGCGCTGTTGACCCGCCGCCCGGTGTATCTCTTGACCGTCGCAGTCATGTCGGCGGGAAGACAGAGGTGCCAAACCGTATCTTGCACGGCAAATCACTCAGAGCCGGGAAGCAGAATACCTTGGCCACCAGACAGCAAGGGCTTTCAAGACGTAAGGTTCGTCCAAGTTCTCATGCAGACGCCGGGGCAATTCTCAGGTATGTGGGTCAGATACCGGGGAAACGAAAGGGATTCTTGCTCACTTCATTGGCCGGACAAGAAAAAACTGGGCCATATCAAGGCCGCACTCCTGAGGCTCTGCGAAGGCTGCTTGATGAATGCCGCCACTTTCTTGGAGAGAAGGGAGTTGTGCCATGAACACGCGCGTGAAGAGCATCGTGTCAGGAGTCGTCATGTTGCTGCCGGCATTCCTCTCTATGAGCTGTCCCGACGTCACCACTCCCTGCATCTCCGGTACGGACGTCCGGAACGTGGACGACACGGATGTTCCAGAATGGATCAAGGAGCGAATCCTTTGGGATCCTGGTCGTACCGTCGGCCGATTCTACGTTTCGGACCAGGACGGTTCTGTCCTGGAGAATCCTGACTATCCAAGCGGAAAACTGGTTGTGATTCGAGTCGCACCGAGCGATTGGCCGAAGAACACGGCGGTGACGGTGTCGTATATCAACGCCATCTTCTTTGAGCTAAACTTCTTTGAACCCGTCCCCTCCAAATCCGTCGCGAGCTACTATGCGGAGAACTCATATGGGGCGTTTCTTTGCACGTCCGGCGGGGTCCCCGAGTGGGTGAACCTTGTGAGCCTGACTTACTATGGGGACGTTGAGACCAGCATTACGTTCCTTCTGCATATATTGCGGGCTGCCGATGTGGATTGGCCTGCGCTTGACACCAACGGCGACAACGCCATTTCGCGGGCAGAGGCCCAGATTGTCATCCTGATACCCGATGGCAGCATGTCCAGCGGATTTGCCAGCACGCGTTACCGAACGATTGGCCTGGCGCCGACCGCAAGCGGAGAATGGTATGACTTCGGCACGCGTCCGATTATCTACTTCAGCCTGAAGGCGGAGTCACTGTCTGACGCTCATGTGAACCCTATCCGGTATCACGCCAGCGTGATTCACGAATTGCATCACGCGTTCTTCAACCTGCCGGATCGATATGGCTCGAACACTGGCACCGGCATGTACGATCACATGTCCAGAGATCGGAGTTGGCTGCATCTCACTCTGTTTGACAAGATGAAGATCGGATGGGTGCACCCCAGGATAGTAAACAAGCATCTAGAGACGTGCTTGCATTTTCCCGCGTCGGAATCGGAAGCCGCGGGGCTGGTGCTCGTCCCGCCCGAGGTCCTGCTTGACCCGGAGGCGCCGCTCGAGTACTGGGTCGTCGAAAACCGACATCGGGCCTATGCCGAAGTAGGGTACGACGACGACCTGCCCGAGAACGGTCTTGCCATTTGGTATGTCAGCGAAGGCACATATTCCAACGGCTGCGACGACGTTCGCCTTGTCAACGCCTCGTTACCGGACCAGGATCCCGATCTCTATAACAACCCTGGGTATGGAGCATTCTTCACTTATGTTCCAGACGAACCGGAACGTCTTCTGATGATGTCGGGGGGGCCGTGGTCGTTTCTGTATTTCCGGCGAGTCTCAAACCCAGGATACCAAATGACTGTGGAGTTCTAGACCCACTGCCCGCGGTACGTTGTCAGAAACCTTGGATGTTTGCCGGCCGGAGACGCCAATCCTTCCCTCGTTAAGAAGGCAATGTCTCTCATCTGCCACGGGGACCGCTTACCCCGGCCGTTCACGGGTCGCCTATTGAGTCCAGCCGTTTCGGAGCTTACCCTGTGGTTTTCCTTTTCTGTTCTTGACGGGTCGGTAGATTTTGTAGGAAGGGAGCAGGTTCCTATTTTGGCATTTCTTTTTGGGGCTTGAGATCGGGCCTATCTGTGTGTAATTACCTGCAGATGAACGGGAAGCCCAAAGGAAACGAGGCGGCGCGTTTGCGGCAGCGCAAGTTCAAGGCCTTGGAGGAACTTCGGATTCCTGCCGAGGCATTGCCGGGGTCGTTGTCGTTGACGCATCGCCGATGTGGAAAGGCCAATTGCCGGTGCGCCCAAGGCGAAGGCCATCCTATCTGGACGCTTACGTTCATGGACCATGGCAGGAAGCGCGTAGAACGCATTCCGGAGCAATGGGTGGAAGAGGTGCGCCAGCGCGTGGAGGCCGGCCGACAGTTCAAGCAGGCCCTGGCGGAGGTCCTGACGGCCAACGCACGGCTGTTGGCTTTGCGGCGCAAACAGCAGAAACGGTGAGCGGGGCCTCGCCGCGAGCCATCCAGCGTTATGCCCGCAGGACCCTGCGTCTTGAACGGTACTTGCGGCAGCCCGGTGACGGTCGCAGGCGGCCTGCCCTTCCGGCGAGCATCTTGTTGTGGGCCCCTATGGGCTGCCTCTCGCTCCACAAACCAAAATGCATAAAGCCGCCCAATTGCAGTCACTTCCATGCGCAGACTCACGCAAAGCTCAGAGAATGGCTGGTTTCCGTTTCGAATCATTGATTCTTCTCCGCCAATTCTGTAAGGTGGGAACGTCTATGAGTGCACCATGCGCGCTGTTGATTAACCCTAAGGCAGGACTCGTCATGAGCGACCCGGATGGCAGTCAAAGCTGCCCGAAAATGCCCCAGGAAATGATCCAAGAAGAATCTGAAGATCCTGGACCGCGACGCTTGCGCTGCGCGACTTGTGACGTGAACGGCCGGCGCTGCCTCCGAGCATAGCCCGCCGGTTCGCCTCCGGTCGCGTCCGTCCTCTGCTCGTGGCCGAAACGGAGGTGAACCGTGAAGACCAAGAACCCACTCCTTGTCCTCGAGCTGTGCGTGCTCGCCACCGGGAACTTGTCCGGCCCTGAAGACGCTATTCCTCTGAGCTGCCGGGCTGGTTGCCAGCGAGCCAGAAACCGCAAGCCCTTTGAGTAAGTAGGAGGGTTGCGCCATGAGAAAGGTCCAGTTCAACAACGGTTCAAATCGCAATGGCGTCACACCATCCACGATGTCGAGCGAGCATGAACGCCGTCTGGTGGAACTGTGCACCGCTCCCATCAATGAAGCGGTGGGTGCGCTAGAGACAACGCTTCAGGGCCTGAGTACAAAGGAGCTTGGTCAACGTCTGGACAAATTCGGGCTCAATGAGCTCACGCATCTAAAGCGCCTTGGATTCTGGGCCGACATGTTCCACCGCCTCAAAAACCCCCTGGTAGTTCAGCTCCTGGTAATCGCCCTCGTATCGGCAGCCATAGGCGAAATGAAATCCGCTGTCATCGTTGGCGCGATGATTATACTAAGCGTCGGCTTGTCTTATGTCCTCGACCGCCGATCCAGCCAGGCCGTGGAGAATCTCGGCAAGCGCGTTCAGTCCCGCACATTTGTCTTAAGAGATGGCGCGGAATCGGAGATCCGAATATCAGAAGTTGTTCCTGGCGACATCGTGCTCTTGCGGGCCGGTTCCATCGTTCCGGCCGACCTGCGATTGATCAGTGCCAAGGATTTCTTCGTCAGCGAGTCTGCGTTGACTGGAGAATCCATGCCCGTGGAAAAGACAATTGCGACCGCCGGTCTCCAAGCGTCTTCGGCCCTGGATCTGCCGAACGCCTGTTTTTGGGGGAGCTCGGTTACCAGCGGCACCGCCCGGGGCCTCGTCATCAATACCGGCGTCCGTACCTTGGTCGGAGCAATATCGGAACGATTGGCGCAAAAGAGTGAAGAGACCGATTTCGACCGGGGCATGCGGTCCTTTACTTGGCTCATGATCCGGTTCATGCTGGTCATGGTTTGCGCGGTGTTCTTCATCGTGGGCATGACCAAAGGCAACTGGCTGCAAGCCCTCTTGTTCGGCACCTCCATCGCCGTGGGTCTTACCCCTGAAATGCTGCCCATGATCGTCACCGTCAACTTGGCCAAAGGCGCTCTGACCATGGCCAAGCAAAAGGTCATTGTCAAACGCTTGCCGTCCATTCAGAACTTGGGGGCCATTGATATCTTGTGCACGGATAAAACCGGAACACTCACACAAGACCGGGTGGTCCTGGAACAGCACGTCGACATCTTGGGGCACCCCAGCGAGGAAGTGCTCAATTACGCCTATCTCAACAGCCATTTTCAGACCGGTCTGCACAATCTGATCGACCGCGCCGTTCTGGAATATGCCGACCTGGACACTGGACAATGTCGATTGGTGGATGAACTGCCCTTCGATTTCCAGCGCCGGCGGATGTCCGTGGTTGTGGCTTACGAGGGAGACCATGTGCTCATCTGCAAGGGAGCGGTTGAGGAAATCTATGCGTGCTGCAACCGGTATCAGATCGACGAAGAGGTTTACCCTTTGGTAAACATGATCCGCGGAGACCTCTTCGAAGAGGTGGAGAAATTCAACCGCGACGGGTTTCGGGTTCTCGGCATTGCTTATCGTGAGTTTCCAAGCGACAAGACCACGTTTTCGACCCAGGACGAATCCCAGCTCATCCTGTTGGGGTACATCGCATTCTTCGATTCGCCCAAGGCCACGGCCAACGAGGCGCTCAAACTGCTTGACGCAGTTGGCGTCAAAGTCAAGGTGCTAACCGGCGACAACGGGCTGGTGACGGAAAAAGTCTGTGGGGATGTGGGGCTCAGCGTGGTTCGGATGGTCACCGGAGCCGAGTTGGGCGCACTTTCTGCGGAACAATTCTCCAAAACGGTTCGGGAGGGCAATGTTTTCGTCAAGCTGTCCCCGTCGCAAAAGGAGGAGATCGTCAAGGATTTGCGACGCAACGGTCATGTGGTCGGGTTCATGGGAGACGGCATCAACGACGCACCGGCGCTCAAGGCTGCCGACGTGGGCATCTCGGTGGATTCCGCAGTGGATGTGGCCAAGGAAGCAGCCGATATCGTCCTCTTGGAAAAAAGCCTTCTGGTATTGGAAGAGGGCATCATGGAGGGCCGACGCGTTTTCGCCAATATCATCAAATACATCCGCATGGGGGCCAGTTCCAATTTCGGTAACATGTTCAGCGTGGTGGGGGCGAGCTACTTGTTGCCCTTCCTTCCCATGCAGCCCGTGCAGATCCTCACAAACAACCTGCTTTACGATTTCTCTCAGACCGGCATTCCCAGCGATACGGTAGACGAGGAACTGGTCGCCAAACCGCTCAAATGGAATATCGGTAACATCAAGCGCTTCATGGTCTTCATCGGGCCGATTAGCTCCGTCTTCGATTATGCTGCCTTCGCCCTGATGTGGTTCTTTTTCCACTGCAACGCCTTTCTCGATCCAGGGGCCACGGCGGTGCAAAAGGAAAGCCTGGCAAGACTCTTTCAGACCGGGTGGTTTGTGGAATCGCTGCTTACTCAAACACTGATCGTGCATATAATCCGGACAAGGCGCATTCCCTTTTTCGGCAGCCGTGCATCCATTCATATGACCATGACGACATTGATCGTAATGGCTATAGGTGCTTGGCTGCCCTACTCACCATTCGCCGACGATTTAGGGATGGTGCCATTGCCTGCGGTCTATTGGGCTTGGATTGCGCTTTTCCTTGCAGGCTACTCGGTACTGACCCATTGGGTGAAGACCTGGTTTTTCAACCGCTACGGAGGTGATTGATCATGGATACGATTCTAGACGCCCTCCAGGAGGGAATGCTTTTTGAGCTCCCCGATAACGACAAAACAGACGCGCTTCAGTTTTTGGCGCATGTCATTGAGGCCTTTCCGGAGGTTCCGGCCGGAACGGACGTCGTCGGGCACGTGATGGAGAGAGAGAGGGCGACCAATACTGCCTTGGGCAAGGGCTGGGCGTGTCCCCACGCGCGTGTGCCATTTGATGAAGATCTCTTGTGCGTTATCGGCTGGAGCCCCTCAGGCATCGATTACGGCGCGCCGGATGGAAGGCCCGTGACGTTGGTTGTCATGTATCTCGTGCCGGAAAACCAGCGCAACCATTATCTGCGTGAAATATCGTTGCTGGCCAGGGCCCTCGAGACCTATCCTGGGCTTGATGATTTTAGGAACGTAAAGGACCTGGATGATATCCGTAACTACCTTCTCGACCTTGTTGATTTCACAAAGGAATCGTCCGGCCCGGATGCCCGGGCGAGGATGATTCGGCTTCAAGCCAAAGCCGCTCCTGAGGCTTTGGCCTTTCGAGACCTATCGAACCTGATTGTGGAGCCGGTTACCCTTGTCGCCGCCCCGGAGATGAAACCTGTGGCTCTCACGCAGAATCCAGACCTGTTGCCGTGGCTCGATTCCGCAAAGGACCTTATTGGCAAGATAGACGCCGATGGTTCTTATCAAAACGGCGGATGGCGCATTTTACGGCGCAGCGCCGTTACCTATCTGGGGGGGCGCGTAATCTATGATTGCATAGCGGTCAGATTGGTCCCCGGCAATTCGGGACAGCGGGCCTCGTCATGCCTCCGCGAAAGCGACAGTTCTTGATGGTCTTCTATGCGGAGTTGCCGAGCGGGCACGCATCGGCAAGAAAGGATCGAAAGAAAGGTTAAGTTCAATCACTTCACATAATTGGTGGCTCCACCGAGGGGTACTTATGTCAAGTGTCACATAAGCATCCCGACTTTCTCCTCCCCGAATGCGGCATCTACATCGAATACTGCGGCCGGACCGGTGATCCGGACCACGACCGCGGCATCATCGAAAAAACCGCCGCCTACGAAGCCAGCGGCCTCGAAGTCATCCCCGTACACCCCCACCATCTCACCCACGCATGGCCCAACTACCTCGCACAAGAAATTGAGGAAATCACATAGGACCGAGCAAACGCAATGGCGGCCACGCTGGACCCCCGCCCCTCCTGTTCCAAAGCCGGCCGCTTCCAGGTGACCGCGCCAGGACCGCGGTGAATAGCGCGGGGGCCATAGGAGGCAAGGCCGCTTCTGAATGAACCCGTCTATCTGCTGATTGGTAACTAGCTTAGGCATGCTGCGCATAGGGGACGGACGAGGTTTTTCGACGGACGTGCACGAACTCTACCGACAGGAAATTCCCGCGCACGAACCACCATGAAGAAAGGTCTACACAATTGGGCGCGCAATACGGACAAGCCCAGAGGCACGGGAGACAGCCGGTGGACCTCCCGGCGGCACGAGTCCTTCGTGTAATGCGTGCCCTCCCCCGCGGTGTCTTTCGCGGATTCGCCTTCTGATGTGCTGCAATTCTGGAAATCGCATGGCGGGAGTCTCCAGATTTGGACAAACTATCCAAATTTGAGGCTATCAGAACGGGCGAAAGACGCAAGCGCGAACGCCGAAAAGGCCTGTAAACATTGGCTAAAATAAATGGTCGGGGCGGCCGGATTCGAACCGGCGACCTCCTGCTCCCAAAGATAAAACAGTTACACAAGTAGGACAGTAAAAGCCAATGTTTACAGGCCTTTTACGAGATCGCCGTTTCCTAAATTGTACCCTAAAACTGCCTGTTTAAGGCTGTTCAAGGGTATTTACCCTTGCGAGTAAATAGACGGTGGGGGTGAAACAAGATGCAATTTGCACCTTGATCGCGGTGCGTCCTCGCGCGCGTGGGGGTAACAGAAACCCCAAATTGGGGTTTCTGCTCCTAAGCGGTGTGCCCTCGCGCGCGTGAGGCGTTTTATACGATCAAGCCGCAGATCTGCGGCTTGATCACGGCGCCTCCTCGCGCGCGTGGGGGTAACACTTTCGCGCAAATTTGCGCTAATGTACATATTTCGGCACGAGTAGGCCATTGGATACGGCTCAACGCGGCCAGGGAATTCGGCAGTGCGCGGCCACCTGTTACGGTCGCGGCCGGGTAGTCCGAAGGAAGGTGCTGGT
>Ga0209606_1005378_pt1 | contig 11137 bp, 10 predicted proteins | sample AD_UKC057_MetaG_FD_184412 | JGI IMG/M metagenome (GOLD analysis project Ga0209606, IMG submission 184412) | Active sludge microbial communities of municipal wastewater-treating anaerobic digesters from USA - AD_UKC057_MetaG (SPAdes) (version 2) | ecosystem: Engineered > Bioreactor > Anaerobic >...
TTTTAATTCAATAACTTCTTTTATTGGGCTTAGCCTTTTAATAAAAACAGGAATTAAAGATAAGATAAATAAATAACCAGCTGGTTCAAAATTAAGGCCTCCTTTAAAAGAAATAAATATACCTACCATTAAAGAGATGATTGTTCCAATTGAAGCAGTCCAAATAAAAGCAAAGAAAATAGTGGGGATTAAAGCAATAAACAAAGTTTTAGGAGAAATGATAAGAAGAGCGCCCATTAAGGTTCCTAATCCTCTGCCTCCTTTAAAATTCATGAATATTGACCAATTGTGTCCTATTATTGTCATGAGCCCACAAAGAACTTCCATTGTTACTCCTAATTGAAAATATTGTGCTAAATAAACAGCAAGACTGGCTTTACCAACATCTAAAAACATTGTTAATGCTCCTTGAATAAGACCAATATTTTTAGTGACATTGGATCCTGAGCTTTTTTTCCATCCAACTTCGTAAATGTTTTTTCCAGAGCTAATTTTAGTTACAATATAAGCAAAAGGAATTGATCCTAAGACATAAGACAGAAAAAGAAAAGCAATATTAATAATAAGTTGATTAATCATTTAAGTATGTTTTATCTTTTATCTTTTTAAGTTGTTCGTCTAGGCGGTCTTTGTGAGCAATCAAAATTAATGGCGTAGCAACAAGAGCTGGGAAGAACAATATATTATGATACAAATAAAGATAGAAAAGAGCAAGCACTTCGCCAGTTAGTCTTCCTAGTATTTGATCAGAAACAGCATGTTTTAAGAATTTTTTATTTACTTTCCTTTTGGCAAAAAATTCAAATAAAATCATAGACAAGATAATTACAAGCATCCAACCAATAAAAGCTTTCCAATCTAAATAAAGTAATATTCCTAAAAAACTTGCTGCTCCCCTGCCTCCTTTAAATTTAAGAAAAAGAGAGTAGTTGTGTCCTAAAATAACAAAAAAGGTTGCTAAAGTAATTCCTAAAATATTATTAGTTAACAATTGAGCAATTGCAATTGATAATGCTGCTTTGCCAGCATCTAAAAGAAAAACACAAAGAAAAGCAATAATCCCAATGCCTTTACCTTTTTCTTTTGAAGCAGTTCTTAAGGTATTAAGAGCCCCAGTGTTCTTAGAACCAAAGGTTCTAATGTCTTGCTTGAAGAATAATCTATTTATAATCAAAGCAAAAGGAATTGACCCTAAGATGTATGAAATTAAGCTGATGATTAAATATTTTTCCATCATATTTTTATTTTAATCTTCTAATGCGCAAACAATCAAGGTTCCTGGACCACCGTGAGCACCAATCACAGTACTTACCAGGTTAATAAACTCAATCTTAGATTCAGGAAGATCTTTTTCAATTAATGATTTTAATATTAAAGCTTCTTCTAGATTATCTGCATGAGTAATAGAAAGCCTTAGTTTTTGATTTTTTAATCCCTTTATTTCTTTTAACAAAGCTTCAGCAGTATCTTTAGCTTGCATTTTTAATGTTGTTGGTTTGATTAACCCGTCTTTTAATCCTAGAACAGGTCTCATGCCAATGCTCTGCATTTTTTCTAAAAGGCTAGCAACAGTAGAGTTTAATCTTCCTCCAGCTTCTAGCCATCTAGGACTTTCTACCATTCCGAACAAATGGATTTTGGAAATATCTAATGAATTAAAAATGTTTTCCGCACTCTCCCCTTTTTGTGCTAATTCGGAAGCTTTAATTGCTACCAAAGCCTCTGTTGCATCTGCATTCATTGTGTCAAAGATAAAGACTTTTTTCTGATCTGCTTCGCTTAACATCTTTTTTGCTTGAATAGCAGAATTATATGTCCCAGATATTTGAGAAGAAATAGTTATGCAAACGATTTCTTGTCCTTGGCTTAAAACTTCATCAAATGCTTTTTTGTATACTCCAATTGACGGTTGAGAGGTTTTAGGAAAGGTTTTCATTCCTTTTTTCTTGCCATCTCTCATTTTTTCAAAGATGTTTTTACCTTCGTAAAGCATGCCTTCTTCCCAATCCATGACAAAAGGAACTAATTTGATTTGATTTTTTTGAGCAAGCTCTAAAGGAATTGACGAGCTTTCGCCTGCTATAATTGTTGTTTTCATATGTGTTTATTCTTGACTCCAAGAAAGAACTAATGCTCCAGGACCAATGTGCCCTCCAATAGGCAAGCAAACCAAACTGCAAAAAGCAACATTAATATTTTTACTAATTAATAGTTCCTTTAATTTATTTGCTTCAGGCAAATCGTCAGCATGAGTAATTCCCGCTGTTATTTTTTTATTAAAATCTGCTTTTTTATTGAACTCTTCGAATAAAAGGGCAGAAAGTTCTTTGACTTTTTTTAAGGCAACAATTTTTAGTTTTCCGTTTGCTTCCAACCATTTTCCATTTTCATAAACGCCAACTAAAGTAATGTTCTTAAGATTGTTAGATAATATGTTTAATATTTCTTTGGTTTGCAGATTTTGCTTTATTAATTCTACGGCTTTAAGAACAGTTAATCCTTCGCCAGCACTTCCATTTAAAGTGTCGAAAATATGAACTTTTTCACTAAGTTCTTTGGAAAGAAATTTCTTTGCTTGAATAGCAGAATTATATGTTCCTGAAACTTTTGAAGAAATTGTAAAGCAAATTATTTCTTTATATTCTTTCAATTTTTCATTAAAAGCTTTGGCAAAATCATTTATGGATGGTTGAGAAGTTTTAACAAACTTTGTTTCACCAGCCTTCTCAGAGGCTCTCATTTTTTCATATATATTCCCTGGATATTTTCCCAAGTCTCCTATATCAAGTTTAAACCTGACAAGAGAAATATCGTGTTCTTTTGCTAAATCATCTCCTAAATCAATTGCTTCGTCAGCAACAATACCAATATTTTTTTCTTGCATTTTTATTTTACAATCCATCCCACTATTAAGCTTTCTGGACAAGCATTAATACTGGTTACGGGATCAGTAATTGTTACAAAAGAGATATCAGCTCTCTTATATTTTTTAAGGTATGCTTTAAGCTGTTCTGCTTGGTTCTCTTCTCCGCCATGAGCAATAACAGCTCTTATTCTTCCTCCTTTTTCTAGTTCTTTTTTTGTGACATGATTAATTCTTTTAAAAAGAATTTCAGCAAAATTATTACTTCTAGCTGGTCCAATTTTTACAATCCTGCCATCTTTGACTTGAGCTAAAATATGTTTATAGTCAAGCTTTTTCTTAAACCAACTATTGAACCATCGTTCTTCTTCCAAAACAAAACAAGTGTTTATTTTTGTTATTGTTTTTTCTAATTTTGTTTTTATTTCTTTTACATTTCTATGTTCTTTTATCAGTTCAATTGCTTCAAGAATAAGGAGGGATTGACCAGCACTAATGTTTTTAGAATCGATTATAAAAACCTTTTCCTGGTCAATTTGATTTAACATCGTTTTCGCTCTAAGGGCCGATTTATAATTATTCGAATATTTAGAGCTCGATACAATACACAAGACCTTTTCAAACTTTTCTAATTGATTTTTGTAAGATTCAAAGAAAAATTCAGGAGAAATAGACTCTATTTTTGGCTTTTGAATTAATCCTTGTTTTTTCGCTTCTTTTATTTTTTCACAAACAGTATTGCCTGGCAAATTTTCTCCTTCCGGCCAGCTAATTTTAAAAGGAATTACTTCAATATCATAATGATCTATTATCTTTGAAGTAAGGCCTGCTCTTTCATCAATTATTATACCAATAGAAACATCTTCAATCGATTTTTCTCCAATAACCTCTCTGGCCATATCCTGTATTTTTAAATTTTCAATATCCCCTATCTCCTTTATAATATCTCTTACTTCGTAAGGGCTATCAGTGTGAATATGTATTTTTGTTTTGTTTTTAATCTGAATTATATCTAGACAGTTCCCCAGATAATTCAATTTGTTTTTAATTGTTTTTTCATTTTCATCTACGTTTTTTAGAAGAGCTACAACTTCATAACGATTAGAAAGAATCTGAATAAATCTTTTTGTTCCAACTTCTTGTTTCTCAAAAGAAAATACTTTGGGAGAAGAGATGTCCTCTTGTTCTTTTAAAATATCTAAATATGTTTCTAAAATCATCAAAAAACCGAGGCCACCTGCATCGACAACCCCAGCTTTTTTAAGCAATTCCATTTTGTTAGGAGTATCTTCCAAAGCTTTATTAGCTTGCTCTAAGGATTTATAGAAAATATTAACAATATCTTTTTCTTTTTCAGATTCTTTTTTAAAAGACAGAGCAAAAGCTTCTACTACATCCAAAATAGTTCCTGCTCTTGGGTTTTGAATAGAGTCTTTAGCTCTTTCAAATCCTTTTTCAAAAGCAATGCCAATTGTTTTAGCATCAACTGTTTTTTCGTTTCCTAGAGCAGGGAAAAAACCAGCTAAAAATCCAGTATATATAATACCTGCATTACCCTGAGCTCCAGTTAAAGCTCCCTCTAAAACACTATTTGTTAATTCTTCAATTGAAGAAAACTCCTTATTTTCAATCTGTTCTTTTATGCCTTTTAATGTTGCGGCTAAATTATTTCCAGTATCTTGATCAGGAACTGGGAAAACATTAATTTTGTTGATTTGAGCCTTGTCTCTCTCTATTCTTTCACAGGAAAAGAGAATCATTTTTTTAAGCTCGTTTTGGTTTATTTCTTGCATAAGTTAAAAAGAATACAACTGTATTGTTTAAGAATTTAGTATTATTTAATCTTTTTTTCTATGTCTTCAAGGATTCTAGCAGCAAGGTCTTTTCCTCCTAATCCAAAAGATAGTCCTAGGAATAAAACAATAAAAGCAATAAAGCCAATAAATGCAGCTAAAATTAATTCAGGAACTATTTTTAATTGATATAATATTGCTAAAACAGCTAAAATCCATGCTCCTGAAGAAATAATGTCTCCAAGAATGCTAGAATAAGCTATTTTTTCTTTTTCCAAGCTTACAACAACGATTTTTTTAGAGAAATCAGCCAAGAATACAGCGCAAATAAAAATAATCATGGCAATAAAGATGTTGGGAAAGTAATTTATAATCTCTTGGACAAAAGCATTCATTTGTTTTAAAGCTAAAATATCAAGAGAAATAGTTAAAAACAATAGGATAATAAAAGAATAAACTAAGTCTCCAAAAAATTTAGAAACATTAATCTGAGTATTATAACGGTCAAAAAAATCTTCCCAGCCTAATGTTTTAAGCATTTGATTTAGTCTAAGCCTTTTCAAGAATTCAATTGTGTAGTCTTTTATTTTAATTCCTACAAGGGTACCCAAAAGAAGAATTAAAATAGCCCAGATTAGATTGGGCAAACTAAGAATCATGTTTTCAATAAAAGAGTTTATTAAATCTTGCATAAACATAAAATTAATATGTAATTATTCTTACATATTAATTCTATACTACCATTTGGCATTATGCAAGCCCAAATTATACCCAGTTCTATTAAAGAAAATATGTATGAAAAATGTCAAGACACACAAAGATAGCCAAAATTTTAATTCAAATTGCAATAATGGTTGAGTAAATATAAAAGCTCCGATTACATAATTAATTTGATCAAAAGGAACAAACATTGCTCCTGGTTTTAAGTTTAAGCGTCTTTTAATAAAAGCAAAAGATAAGTCGCCAAAAATAATACCTAGAGACAATAAAAATCCCAAGAAAAAGCCATTTATTTGGTCAAATGCATTAAATCCAATGGCTTGATAATGCTCTAGACCTAAGAATTCATGGGTTTTTATTAAAAGTGGCATTAAAGTTGTGCAAACAATTATTTCTGAAGCAACCCCTCTCCATGTTTTATGATCCCCTAAAATAGGCTTATTATTCAACATCTTGCCCCCATCAATTGGTTTTCCTAATGATTTTAATATATTAAACCTATATGCTAAAGGAGGAGAAGCATTTCCTAAATAAGCTGCGCCAAAAAAATACATGCAAGATAATAAATAATATAACATATGTTATTTAATAAACTTAGGTTCTGTGCCTTGTATTAATCTTTTAATATTTTCTCTATGTGCCCACCATATTAATATTATATATAGGAAGCTTAATATTAAGTATGCATAAGAATGAGTTTTCATCCAAAACAAAAAAGGTAGAGCAAGAACAATAATCAAGTTATTTAAGCTTATAATCTTAATTAACAAAAGCATTATTATCCATAATCCTAGAAAAATTAATGAATACTTTAATCCTAATATCATAAATAATGTAGCAGCAACAGTTGAAACGCCTTTCCCTCCTTTAAAATTAAGCCAAACAGGGAAAATATGGCCAATTACTGGACATATTGATATTATTGCCATTTCCCATCCATAAATAGGAAAATACGGGGTTGCTATATATATAGGAAGAATAGCTTTAGAAACATCAAGTATTCCTACTAATATTCCATATTTTAATCCAAGATTTCTGGCAACATTCGTTCCTCCAATATTGCCACTCCCCTTTTTTCTAACATCAATATTCTTTAATTTACCTATAATATAACCAAAAGGAATCGATCCTATTAAATAAGAAGCAATAATAAATACTAATAACATTGTTTGGTTTTGCATATTCTATATTATTTTTATTTTAATGTTTCACGTGAAACGCTGGTCGGGATGCTGGGAATTGAACCCAGATAACAGACTCCCGAAGCCTGCATAATGCCATTATATTACATCCCGTGATTCTGGCCAAAATATTTGTCCACATTGGCCAGAATAATGAATGTGGACATAATGTGGACACAATGTGGACATGATGAGAATTGAACTCATGTATCTGCTATGCGAAAGCAGTATTCTGCCACTGAATTACATGCCCTTTGCGTTTCACGTGAAACGCTGATTATTAGGCTAGCTAATGTTTCACGTGAAACATTAAGTAACCCAATATTTTTCCTTTGTCATTTTATCCTCTTTAATTTCAACCTTTTCTATTTCTTTTTTAGCTTTTTTAGCTAATTCTGTAAGCTTTTCCTCTGTTAATATACTTAATTCTAATACTTGTTTGTTTAAATATTGCTTTGTGTTGTTTTTGGGCTCTTTTAATACTTGTTCTAATAAAATATCAAGAATTTGTCCTATTTTAGGCCCAGGCTCTATTTCGAGCATTTTTATAACATCATTACCATTAATTTTAAGAGTTTTAACAGAAATAGGGTCTTTAGATACTTTTTCGATCATATACTTTAAGTGCCTTAATTTGTATGGTTCTGCTTTTGGGCACCCAGATCCAATTCTATCAGCCATTCTTAGTTTTAATAAATCATCCATGTTCTCAATCCCAGCGTTTTTAATTAATCTTCTTACTGAAGACTCTCCTACTTCTTCTACATTATAATAAAATAAATGATATCTTATTAAATTAACTATTCTATCAATGTCTTTTTTAGGGAATTTTAAGTTATTTAATGCTTTTTGAGCCATTTTAGAACTAATTATCTCATGATTATAAAAGGTAGCATTTTCCCCAGATCCTTTTTTAGTGCTTGGTTTGCCTATATCATGTAATAAAGCAGCCATTCTAATATATAAATTAAATGATTTTTTGGCTGAATAATTTAAGCATTCTAGATTATGTTTATATACATCATAAACATGATGCTTGTTTTGTGTAATATTAACACCTAGTTCTAGTTCTGGTAATATGTATTTTAATAGCTTTAATTTTCTTAATGATTCTATGCCTTTTGCTGCATTTTCATGCATGATTATCTTGATTAATTCGTCTTTTACTCTTTCTTTTGCTGATTTTTCTAATAAATAACTATACTTAATTATTGCTTTTTCAGTATCTTTATGGATTTTCCAATTATTGCCTAATGTACATTCAAATCTAATAGCTCTCATCATTCTCAAATAATCTTCAGAAAATCTTTGTTCTGCTAATCCTACAGTTCTGATTAATTTGTTTTCAATGTCTTTTTGACCATTAAATAAATCAATTATTTCATAAAAATCCCTAGAAATAGGGGAAATAGCAATAGCATTTATAGTAAAATCCCTACGTTTTAAGTCCTCGGCAATTGTTTTTGACCACTTTACTTGATCTGGATGCCTAGAATCAGAATATGTAGATTCAGATCTATATGTAGTTATTTCAATAATTTCGTTTTGTTTTTTGTTTATAGGGAAAACAACGCCTACTGTGCCAAATTCATTTTCATAGAAAGTTTTAATACTCTTATTTTCAAAAATATCTTGAATTTGCTTTGGAACAGCATTTGTAGCAATATCCCAATCAGAAGGCTCTTTTTGCATTAATATATCTCTTGTGCAACCTCCAACAATATATGCTTCAAAATCAGCTTTTTTAAGTATATCTATGCACAAAAGAACGTGTTTAGGAATATTTAATTTTATTTTCTTAGTTTCCATTGATTAGTATAAAAGTATTTTATCTTAAAATTCATTACTTGACAATCCCTTGTTTTTCTAATAGAATAAATTCACATTAGAAATGAATGAATTATTGTCGGATTGAATCCCGACTTTTTTAATAAAAATAAAGAAAAAAACATATGGATATGCAAAATTTTTTATCAGCAATTAGTCAATTAGCAGAAGAAAAAGGACTAGAACAAGAAAAGGTTTTAGAAACAGTAGAACATGCTTTAGCTTCTGCATATAAAAAAGAATATGGCAAAAAAGGCCAGATTATAAAAGCAAAAATCAATCCTAAAACAGGGGATATAGAATTCTGGAGAGAAAAATTAGTTGTTGATGATTCAATGGTATATATTCCAGAAAATCCTGAAGAAGATGTAAAAATAAAGAAATCTTATCTTCCTAAGCAAGAAGAATTAGTTTCTGGAGAAGAAAACGAAATAGAAGTAGGTAAAAGAACAAAGTATAATGTAGAAAGGCACGTTTTAATTGAAGATTTAGAAGAAGATTCTAAATTAAAACCAGGAGAAGAACAAATAATTCCTTTAGAAAAAAAGCAGGATTTTGGTAGAATAGCAGCTCAAACAGCTAAACAAGTTGTATTACAGAAAATAAGAGAAGCTGAAAAAGAAAACATCCTAGAAGAGTACAAGTCAAAAGAAGGAGAAATAGTATCAGGAATAGTTCAAAGAATTGAAGGAAACAATGTATATTTTGATATTGGTAAAAGTTTAGGTATATTACCAAAAGAAGAACAAATAAGAGGCGAGTTCTATAAAGAAGGCCAAAGACTTAAGCTATATGTATTAAAGGTTGATACAACTCCAAAAGGACCAATTATTATTCTTTCTAGAGCATATCCTAAGTTAATATCTAAATTATTTGAATTAGAAGTTCCAGAAATAGGCTCAAATCAAATAGAAATCAAATCAATTGCTAGAGAACCAGGATCTAGAACTAAAATATCTGTTGACTCATTAGCAGAAGGAGTTGATCCCATTGGAGCAATGGTTGGTCAGCGTGGAGTAAGAGTAGCTGCAGTAATATCTGAATTAGGAGGAGAAAAGATTGATGTTATTGAATATTCTGATGATCCAGTAAAGTATATTACTAACGCTTTATCTCCAGTAAAAGTAATTGATGTTAAAATAATGCCTAAGAATACAGGCTTAGTGATTGTTCCTCATGATCAATTATCCTTAGCCATTGGAAAAGAAGGCCAAAACGTTAGATTATCATCTAAACTAACTGGTTGGAAAATAGACGTAAAGAGCGATGAACAAATAAAGAATGAAGAAGAAGAGCTAGATATTGATGAAGAAGAAGATAAAGAATAAAAAAAATACAATGAAAACTGAAATAAAAGACGTTTCTTCAACAAAAAAGAAAGTGCAAATTGAGATTAATGCTCAAGAATTCAATGTTTTTTACGAAAAAGCTTTAAAGGAAATGATTAAGGAATTGGAAATGCCGGGATTTAGAAAAGGCATGGTTCCTGAATCAATAGCCAAGGAGAAGATAAGCGAAAACAATATTTTAGGCTATGGTGCTGAACTAGCAGTTAAGGAAAAATGGGATGAATTTCTTGAAACTACTGATTTAGAGATTATTTCTCAGCCAGCAATTGAGGTAATGAAAGTAGCTAAAGACAATGAATTCATATTTTCAGCAGAAGTAGAAGTATTAAGTGAAATAACCCTGCCAGACTATATATCAATAGCTAAATCCATTAATAAAGAAAAGGCCGAAGTGTCAGAAAAAGAAATAGAAGATGCTTTAAAATGGCTTCAACAATCAAGAGCAAAGTTTGCAAACAAGCAAGGCCCAGTTGAAAAAGGTGATTATATTGAAATTACAGTTGTTAATAATAATTTAAAAGATGCTTTTATGGTTAATGAAGGGGAATCTTTTATTAATATGAATATTAATGAAGAAAAACAAGTTAATGATAGTAAAATAAGGGTGGATGCAATTAAAAAAGTTGAATTACCTGAAATCAATGATGAATTAGCAAAGACATTAGGTAAGTTTGATACTTTAGAATCATTAAAAAATAATATTAAAGAGGGTATCCAGCAAGAAAAAGACATTGCTCTAAAGCAAAAACAAAGAGGGGAAGCTTTAGAAAAGATTGCTAGTAAAACAAAAATAGAGGTTCCAGAGTCTTTGATTCAAAGAGAATGTTCAGGATTAATTAATAATCTTCAGAATAGGGTTAAAAATGAATTAAATATTAGTTTTGAAGAATATTTAGCTCAAACCAAGAAAACTAAAGAACAAGTTGAACAAGAATTTAGGAAAATAGGGGAACAAAGAGTAAGGAATTTCTTGATAATAAGGCAAATCATTAAAAACCAAGACATTAAGCTTACAAATGAAGAGATAGAAGCTAGAATGAATGAGATTTTAGCTAATTATCCAGATAAAAGTCAGATTGACTTAGAGAGAATTAAGCTATATATTGAAGATGAGCTTAAAAATGAGAAAGTATTTGAATTATTAGGCATTTAATATTAAAAATATGAACTTAATCCCAACAGTTATTGAAAGAACACAGCATGGAGAAAGGGCTTATGACATATATTCCATGCTTTTAAAAGAAAGAATTATCTTTTTAGCAGGCGTATTTGATGATGCAATGGCTAATTCAATAGTAGCCCAGCTATTATTTTTAGCTTCAAAAGACAGTGAAAAGGATATTCAGCTATATATTAACAGTCCTGGAGGTTCAGTTACAGCTGGTTTAGCTATTTATGATACAA
>Ga0209606_1005382_pt1 | contig 11128 bp, 9 predicted proteins | sample AD_UKC057_MetaG_FD_184412 | JGI IMG/M metagenome (GOLD analysis project Ga0209606, IMG submission 184412) | Active sludge microbial communities of municipal wastewater-treating anaerobic digesters from USA - AD_UKC057_MetaG (SPAdes) (version 2) | ecosystem: Engineered > Bioreactor > Anaerobic >...
TAGCTCAGGTGGTTAGAGCGCTACGTTGACATCGTAGAGGTCACTGGTTCAAGTCCAGTATCGTCCACAATATTGAATTAGTTGCCTCGCCTAATTTTTTGTCTCATTCCCCGCAAGATGTTTTCCCTTAAATTGTCGGTGAGTATTTCGTTTGTTCGAAAGCGACACTCAACATAAATTTTTTTGTAGTGTGGCTGTAAACTAAAAAGTGAGGAATTTTAGCGAGGTGATTTTATTGGTATCAATAAGATAAATTATTCGTCCGCCGTTTATTGAATTTCTGGCCAATCTGTCGGGATTCCATGCTAAAATTCCCGAAGCGTTGCCTTTATGTTTTTATTGATGCTTCAAATCTTTGCGGTTTTATTTACTGGAGATTCTGATTTTCTAGCATTGGTGACTTATTTGCATAAGAAACATAAAAAGGTTTATATCTTTTCTTCTAAAAATAATATTTCCAAAGAATTACGCACGGGCGGCGATGGTTATTGTGATGTGTTAACTATTAAAGATGATATATGGGGAAGAGCATTAAAACATCGTCCAAAATAAAAGTAACCCTCCGCGAGGAAGGTTACCCTAGGATGTAATACCCTTTCAGTTTTATAGATAAAACCGAAAGACATGATCAGTATAGCAGATCAACATAGCTTGTCTAGATTGTATCAGTTCGCCTCATTTTGGATACGAAGTTATTATTAATTAAATAATCCATAGGGAGTTTAAATTCAGACTTCAGTTACAGCGTTTAGTATTATACCAAACCAGCCAATCCGTTAACTTTTTGTTGAATACATTTACATTATCCACAAATACTTCGTTCCAGTTAATAAATTCCTTCTGAATGGTGCGGTTATATTTTTTGCTATGCCCTGCTTATAAGGCCGGGATAATTGCAATAGCGTTTGATGCGTTGCTCCAGCAAATACTCGCGAAAATATTTATGGAATTCTGATATCGGTCTGGACAGCCTTGATCGGACAAGGGGAGACCGTTTGTAGTTTTTGGATAAAGCCCCGAGCGAAGCGACTAATTTAATATAGTGGTGTCTGCTGGACGATGTCAGATTTTCTTTGAGCAGAATCCAGGCGCTTACTGACCTGCCAAGCGATTTTTTGGACGGCGGGACTGAAGGAGGAAAAGAAGGAGAGTTCGCCCCTGTCTCAGTCCTCCCGTGCGCGGGCGACAACAAGTAATTCCCTTAAAATTCGTTGACCTTTTTAGCTTTTTCGTATAGCATAGTAATAGAAGGGATACATATATTATATTATAATCCTTATATTTTAATAATATATTCCGTAAACAATTATGTCAACGATTGGTAAAAATATAAAAAGGTTAAGACAGGAAAAGGGAATTTCGCAGGATAAGCTCTCAAAACTGGCGGATATTTCGCTTAATACCGTCGTCAAAATGGAACTTAACCAAAGCCCAAACCCCACCCTTGAAACGATCCAAAAGCTCGCCAAAGCTCTTGACGTTTCGCTTGATGATTTGGTCAATAAATAAAATTATGCAAAAAGAAGCCAAGGCTAGAATAAAAATCAATGAGTTGCTTCAAAATGCCGGTTGGAGATTTTTTGACGACGAAAATAAAAAGGCCAATATTGTTTTGGAAAATAATACCAAAATTACCAAGCAAGCCGTAGATGAATTTGGCAATGATTTTGAAAAAACAAAAAAAGGATTTATTGATTTTTTATTGCTTGATGACAAAGGATTTCCGTTTGTAGTTTTAGAAGCAAAATCGGAAGACAAAAACCCGCTTGACGGAAAAGAACAAGCCCGCCGTTATGCCCAATCGCAAAACGTTCGTTTTATCATACTTTCAAACGGCAACCTTCATTATTTTTGGGATTTGGAACGAGGCAATCCGGCAATTATCACCACTTTTCCGACTTTTGAATCCTTGAAGCATTTAGAAACTTTTAAACCGAGTTTTTCCACACTTTCAGAGGAAAAAGTTGAAAACGATTATATTGTCCAAACCCAAAACCCAAACTACAAAAAAGACCCCTGCTGGATTGATGAAACGCAAAGGCCTGATTTTATTAAAGACCAAGATTTGAAATTTTTGCGACCCTATCAGCTTGCTGCAATTCATGCCTTGCAAAGTTCGGCGAAAAAAGGAAACGACCGCTATCTTTTTGAAATGGCGACCGGAGCGGGGAAAACCCTTGTTTCCGCTGGCGTGATTAAACTTTTTTTGAAAACAGGCAACGCCAAAAGGATTTTGTTTTTAGTTGATCGATTGGAGCTAGAGGACCAAGCATATAAAAATTTCAAAAAAATCCTGCATAACGATTTTACCAGCGTGATTTACAAAGAAAATCGCAACGACTGGAGAAGAGCGGAAATTGTCGTTTCTACCGTTCAAAGTTTATCTTTTAACAATAAATACAAAAAACTTTTTTCGCCCACCGATTTTGACCTGATAATTTCCGACGAAGCCCACCGCTCAATCGGCGGAAATAGCCGCGCTGTTTTTGAGTATTTTGTCGGCTATAAATTGGGGCTTACTGCCACGCCGAAAGATTATCTTAAAAGAATTGACCTCCAGAAAATTAGCGAAAAAGACCCGCGAGCGTGGGAACGCCGCCAGCTTTTGGACACCTATATGACTTTTGGTTGTCCTTCCGGCGAGCCGACTTTCCGTTATAGTTTGCTGGACGGCGTAAAAGACGGCTATCTTGTTAATCCGGTTGTTGCTGATGCAAGAACAGAAATTACTACCGAGCTTTTGTCTGAAAAAGGATATTCTTTAATGGTTGAAAACGAGGAAGGCGTAGAAGAAGAACAAACTTTTTTCCAAAAAGATTTTGAACGGAAGTTTTTCTCGGAAAAAACGAATTATATTTTCTGCAAAACATTTTTGGAAAACGCACTTAAAGACCCAATTAGCGGCGAGACTGGCAAGAGCATTGTCTTTTGTGTCAGCCAAAATCATGCCTCAAAAATCACTCAAATTCTAAATCAACTCGCCGACCAACTTTGGCCCGGAAAATATAATTCCGATTTTGCCGTGCAGGTAACATCAAATATCCCCGACGCCCAGCAATTTACTATCAATTATTCAAACAATAAGTTGAATGGCCAAACAAAATGGCTGGTGGGCTATAAATCCAGCAAAACCAGAGTTTGTGTAACCGTCGGTATGATGACAACCGGCTATGACTGTCCAGATATTTTGAACCTTTGTTTAATGCGTCCAATTTTTTCGCCAACTGATTTTATCCAAATAAAAGGGCGAGGGACAAGAAAATATACTTTCAGCTACAAAGATGCGGACAACGAACAAATCAAAGCGGAAAAAGAAACTTTTAAGCTCTTTGATTTCTTTGCCAACTGCGAATATTTTGAGGAAAAATATAACTACGACGAAGTTTTAAAACTGCCGACTAAATCCGGAACTGGCGAGGGCAGTGGTGAAGGTATTATCATGGAAAAAGTAAGTATTTTCAATCCCGACCCGCTCAAAACTTTTTCGGAAAAAGCCGTCGGCCTTGCCGGTATGAAAGTTGATTGGAAATTTTTTGAAAAGTTTGAGCATGTTGTTAAAAGTGATCCAGTTGTCAAACAAAAATATGAGCAGGGTGATGTCAAAGGCGCGGAAGAATATGTTAAAACGAAAATTTTTGATAAGCCCGAGGATTATTTCAATTTAGATAAATTGCGCAAAGCAGTAAAAGCTGACCGCCGCATAACGCTCAAAGAATTTATTGAAAAGATTTTTGGCGGCATAAATAAATTCAAAACCAAAGACGAACTTTTAGAAGAAGAATTTGAAAAGTTTATCTCAATCTATAAGCCAGAAAGCAAATATGTGCCGTATATTAAAAATTATTTAAAGGCCTATATTACCGACCCAGAAATTCGTGATATTGTGGAAACTAAAGAATACAGCCGTTTTGCCACCAATCCAAAAATTACGATGAAAGATTTTCGCGACTTGAACGGCTGGCGCGAAGTCGTGCCAGAATATGTCAAAGATTATGTTTCTATTAACGCTTTTATGTAGGAAAAATATGCTTACTCAAGAAACAAAACAAAAAATTGACTCTGCCCGCCAGATTTTGGTTGGTAAAGTGCCGGACCCAAAAGCGCAAGTTGAGCAAATCACCACCGCGTTGATTTACAAGTTTATGGACGATATGGACAAAGAGGCGCAGGAACTTGGCGGCAAGGCGCGTTTTTTTACCAACGACTACCAAAAATACGCGTGGACAAAATTAATGGACACAAAACTTGGCGGGCAAGATCGCTTGAATCTTTATCTTGAAGCCATTACCACATTAAGCCAAAATCCTTACTTGCCCCAACTTTTCCGCGATATTTTTAAAGACGCTTTTCTGCCATATCGCGACCCGGAAACCTTAAATTTATTTTTAAAAGAAATTAACGGGTTTACCTATGAACACAGCGAGGATTTAGGCGATGCTTATGAGTATCTTCTTTCGATTATGGGAAGTCAAGGCGACGCGGGAATGTTCAGAACGCCCCGCCATATTATTGATTTTATTGTGGCGGCGGTTGACCCGAAAAAAGACGAAACAATTTGCGATCCCGCTTGCGGCACCGCTGGATTTTTGATTTCTGCTTTTAAACATATTCTCAAAGAAAATAAAGAAAAACCTTTAACACCGGACGAACGAAAAAATTTAATGGATCATTTTGTCGGCTATGATATTTCGCCGGATATGGTGCGGCTTTCCAAAGTTAATTTGTATCTGCACGGCTTCCCGAGCCCGACTATTTTTGAATACGACACGCTTTCCAGCGAGGAAAAATGGGACGAAAATTTTGACGTAATGCTTGCCAATCCGCCATTTATGTCGCCAAAGGGCGGTATTCGTCCGCATAAACGATTTTCCGTGCAAGCCAACCGTTCCGAAGTTTTGTTTGTTGATTATATTTTAGAACATTTGCGGCCTAACGGACGAGCCGGCATTATCGTGCCAGAAGGAATTATTTTTAAATCTGCCACAGCATATAAAGCGCTCAGAAAATTATTGATTGAAGACGGGCTTTTGGCGGTTGTATCGCTCCCCGCCGGAGTTTTCAATCCTTATGCCGGAGTGAAAACCAGTATTTTGCTTTTTGACAACGGCCTTGCCAAGAAAACAGAAGATATTCTGTTTTTGAAAATTCAAAATGACGGTTATGATCTTGGCGCACAAAGGCGAAAAATAGATAAAAATGATTTGCCGCAGGCGTTGGAAATAATCAAAAAATATAAAACCGCTTTGAAAGAAAATAAAAAATTCAAGTTAAACGAAGAGCAAGCCAAAATCGCCCATCTTGTCGCCAAAGAAAAAATCGCTGAAAGCGGCGACTATAACCTTTCAAGTGATAGATACATAAAAGCGGTTCATTTTGATAATCAAAAATGGCCAATGGTAGAGTTGGGGGAGATCTGTGAATTTATAGGTAAGGGTAGAAGACCTGCATCTTTCGCAACTGAAAACGGAAAAACACCTTTTGTTGTTTCTTCTTTGGAACAAAAAAGATGTGATTCTGCAGATTATGAAATGGAAGCATTAGTTATAGGTGATGGTGGTTCTGCAAATATTCATTATTTAGACGGTCGATTTTCAGCTTCTGATCATACTTATATTTTGAAAAATAAAAATGAAGCAAATGTCTCTTTAAGATGCATTTATTTGATTATAAGAAATAATTTAGAATTTATTGAAAACGGTTTTCAAGGTCAAGGACTGAAAAATGTTTCAAAAAAATATCTTCAATCAATCAAAATCCCGCTTCCGCCACTGGAAGTCCAAAAAGAAATTGTTGAGCAGATTGAAGTTAAACAAAAAGCCATTGAAGCCGCTAAAGCGGTGATTGAGAATTTAGAGAGAGAGAGACGTTATTTTGGTCAAGAGATTAGAAAAATAAAAGATGTTGGGTGGGCAAAACTTGGTGATGTATGTAAAATAAAATCAGGAGGTACGCCGCTCAAAAACAAACGCGAATACTATGAAAACGGCACTATCCCGTGGCTCAAGAGTGGTGAAGTCGATCAAGGATTGATCTATAAATCAGAAGAAATGATAACGGAAAAAGGACTGAAAAATTCATCGGCAAAATTATTTCCCGTAAACACTGTTTTGGTGGCGATGTATGGAGCAACGGCGGGCAAGGTTGGGCTACTGCAATTTGAATCAACAACTAATCAGGCGGTCTGCGGGATTTTACCGAACGACAGATTTATACCAGAATTTTTGTATATGTATTTGAGAACAAAAACAGGTGAAATGGTGAAATTAAGTGGTGGTGGCGCGCAGCCAAATATTTCTCAAACAATCATTAAAGTACTTGAAATCCCGCTTCCGCCGATTGAAATCCAAAAACAACTCGTCGCGGAAATGGAAGAGCAGGAAAAAATTATTGAAGCCAACAAGAAACTTATTGGCATAATGGAGCAAAAAATCGCCAAAGTTTTAAGTGAAATATAGTTATATTTATCAAATTCCTGACAATCAAAAATTATTAGATGATTTGTAAAGTTTTTGGCATAGACTACTTTACGATTTATGACAATGACAAGAAGGAAGATGATGAACCGACAAACGAAAATATGGCGATTGAAAAGAACACTAAAAACGGAAAGAAGACAAAATTTTCAACAAGTTTTGAAGCAAAACTTGAAGTAACCGGAAATAATAAGTTTCAAAAGTTGGTGAAAAAGATTGATGGATTGAGCGACAAAAATTCGTTGGATCAAGAGATTAAAAATTGCGTAAGCAATCTAAAAAATTTATTGAAAGCTAAAATTCTGACAGAATATAATTACTAACCCTATCCACCGCCCAATTTGATGTCCCGCTGCCGTCCGAAAAAATCGCTGGGTAGGTCAGTCAGCGTCTGGATTTTACTCAAAGAAAGTTTTGACATCGTCCAGCAGACACCACTATTTGGGGGACTATTTTCCGTCTAGTGTTTCCGTCCGCCGTCATCTTAGTTAACTAAAAAATTAGTGGAATTAGGCAAGATTTAGGGGATTGAAGTAGTTAATTATGCTATTATTACTAAAGATTAATTTTTTAGTTTTTAAAAATGAGGGCTTATCTAAAATGGAGATATAATATGATATATTTCCAAAATTTTAGTAAAATGACAATATAATAAACTAGATTGTCAAACTTATGGAAAATTTTAAAGTGGGAATATATAAACAGCAATATCAATATAAAAGTTTTAGTCCATCTTTTATTAATTGAGATTTTGCATGGCAGGAGATTATTGGTATTAATTTAACTAACATTTTTGGCCTTAGAAAGCCAATAAGCTAAGCCACCAATTATACCAGCAATTAATAGCCCTCCTAGCCAAGTAAATGGCGAGGCAGTTTTAGCGGTGGTTGCAGTAGCTAAATCTAGGGTAGTAGTAGCCGCAGTGGTAGCTGGCTGAATAATTTTCTGGACATCACTTATTTGACGAGGTACCAGACGTCGGCCATTGTTGTCTATAATAAGACCCACTATTCTATATCTTTCTCCCACGGTAAAATTACTATTTTTAAGATCAGTGCCAGTTTTTAGCTGGATAAGTATTTCGCCAAAATCGTCAGTTAAATAAATCGTTGACTGATTCTTAGCTGCCACCTTGCCCTTAATGACCACCAATTGTCCGGGCATTAGAGTATTAATATCTTGCGTAGTAATTTCTTTAACCTTCAATTGGTTATTGCTAGATATTATCTTAATATCTTGTGGGCCTTTAATATTTAATTTAATTTCTTGGGTGGTTGAAACTAGGGTACCGTTTATCTCAATTAAGTCGCCTAACTTCAATTGGGGCCAGAGCTTGTAATAGCAATAAATTTTTAATCCACTAGTATTATCCGGGGAGGTAATATAAAAATATTGACTAGATAGTTGGTAGGGCAGGGCGCTAACTATGCCCCGAGCTTTATCTAAAGTAGTTGTCGTTTGACTGGCTGGAGGGGTAGTGGCTTCTTGGACTATGGAGGTAGTAGAGCTTGGATTCATAGTATTTTCTATCCACTCCCAGTTATTTTCATAGCGGCGGTAAATAGCGCCACTAGGAGCTTTAGTATAATTTAAAGAATCGGCCAAGGTACCATCAGGTTGCCATAGATATAAAGTTTCTGCTTCGTTATTTAAGCTAAGACCAAGGGTTTTTGTGTCAATGTGCCAAATTTGCCCTGGAGCCAGAAGATAATCAGGTAGAGGGCTAGGTTGATCGCGTTTAGCTTCATCGGCAATATGCCAGCCAGCCGAGCTTATATTTTCTTGGCTTAAGTTAACAATTTCTAAATATTCTACTTCATTGCTAGTCGGCCGTGGCAATAATTCTCGGAATGCTAATGTTTGCGCCTGGACAGAGGGCGGTAGGTAAAATAAACAGCCGCTGGTTATTAACCAGGTTAAGATTTTTTTTCGGCTAAAAATTAGCCGAAGCCCCTCCTTAATAGTCATATTATTTAAGTTAAAAAATTAAGCCAGTTCTTTTTTGAATAAGTCTACCCAAGGGATTTTAGCCGGATCTACTTCATTAAGCAAGCCCAAATAATAACTAAGCCAACTGCCAAAAGCCAGTATTTCTAGGGCCCCTCCTAGACGGCTAGTAGATTGTACCTGATAAGTTAATACCGGTAATTTATTTTGTTTAAAAATTTTATCAGTAAGATAAAGCCGTTGTTCTAGACGTTCAGACAGACCCTTAATTTTAAAAGATAGAATAATAATTATTTCTGGCAGATTAGGCGGAAATGAGAGTCCTTCCATTGCATAGTGATTTAACTCTGGGACGGTTAAATAATTAGCTAGGTTCTTAGCTGTTTCATTTAATTGATTGCGTAAAATATGAAGATTGCCGCTAAGGCAGTCAGGCCCAATTAGCCAGATTTGACGACCATATAATTGGGTGGCCAATTTTTTAGCTTTATTTTTGCTAGTTGGTCTTTCCGGTAGCCAAGTTTCATTAAGTTTAGTCAGTTCTTTTACTAATTGTTGAGCGCCCTTGATGTCTAAAGGATAAAGTTGTAATTGATGAAGCAATCCCAGGAGTCCAAAGGTGGCATACCCTAAGCCTAGGCGAGGTTGTCCACAAGGGTTGTAGCGGGGGTTAAAAATATAAGCTGGCCAATTATTGCGGCGAGCTAGATGAGCGAGGGGATTATTAGAAGAGTCGGCGGTAATAGCGGCTATTTGACAATGCCGTTTTTTAAGCTGAGGGATAACGCTTAGTGGTTCTTCGGTGGTTCCTGAATAACTGCTAATAATATAGAGAGTTTCACGGTCAACATAGCCGGGGACAGTATAGCCTGGTTCTATTAGCAGGGGCAGAGGTAATTTTTCGGCCAAGATTGAAGCAATAAGGCGAGCCCCTAAATTAGAACCACCCATCCCATTGACTATAATTTTATTCACTGATGAAGTTAATTTATGCTGGGGCTGTTTTTTAATGTCATCTAAAACCTGAGTTAATTGGTTAGGCAGTAGAGCAATAGACTCGCCGACTTTATGGCTATCTAGAACTAGACGCTTAGTAGGGTTATCAAGAATAGACATAATTTATTAGTTATTAAGTTTCATTATTATAGCAAGATTATTGCTCTTTATCAAAAAGTGTGGTAATTTAGAATTAAGCTTATTACTATTCAAAGATTTTTTATGTCTGGACATTCTAAATGGGCGACTACTAAACGTCAAAAAGCTGTAGTTGATGCCAAGCGTGGCGCTATTTTTACTAAACTAGGCAATTTAATTAGCATAGCGGCTCGTGATAAAGGTGGAGACCCGGCTACTAATTTTACTTTACGCATGGCGATTGAAAAAGCCAAACAGGCCAACATGCCTAAAGAAAACATTGAAAGAGCCATAAAACGAGGGACTGGAGGCGGCGAAGGACAGCAAATTGAAGAGTTGATTTATGAAGGTAAAGGGCCAGCTGGTAGTCAGTTTATTGTTAAATGTCTTACCGATAACCGCAATCGTACCGCGGCTACTATCCGCCATCTTTTTTCTAGGGTGGGCGGCAGCTTGGCTCCAGTAATGTGGAATTTTACTCCCCGAGGGGTCATCCAAATAGCCAGTGAATCATTAAAAGATAAAATAGCAGATTGGGATGATTTAGAGCTTCAGCTTATTGATCAAGGAGCGGAAGATATTTTTAAAGAAGATGAAGGTGTAACTATTTATACTAAACCAGAAGATTTGCAGAAAGTTAAGACTTTTTTAGAGGGGTTATCAATTAATACTGAGGTAGCCGAATTACAGCAGATAGCCAAAGAAAAAATTATTATTCATGATGCTGCCGATAAAGAAAAATTGGAGAACTTTATTGAATTATTAGAAGAATGCGAGGATGTTAGTGATTATTATACCAATATTGAATGGGATTAATAGCTAAACAACATTATATTATTGTAGGTTTTGACCCCGGCCTAGCTGATACTGGCTTTGGGGTTATTGAAGTTAAAGGAGATAAATTAACTTGTCTTGACTATGGTTCATTAAGGACGCCAGCCAAGGTTGATTTAACCAAGAGGCTTTCTTTGCTATATCACAAGGCAGAAGAGGTATTAAATAAGTACAAGCCAGATTTAGTTGGTATTGAACAATTGTTTTTTTGCCGCAATGTTACCACTGCTTTTGGGGTAGGGCAGGCCCGCGGGGTAGTGATGTTAGCTATTGGTCAACGCTCTATCCCTTATTTAGAGTTTACCCCCCTACAGGTTAAGCAAGCAGTGGTTGGCTATGGGCAGGGCAGTAAACAGCAAGTTCAAAGGATGGTTAAATTAATACTTAATCTTAAAACTATCCCTAAACCCGATGATGCCGCTGATGGTTTAGCTATAGCCTTATGTGCGGCGCAGAGCCGGACAACTTTGTTAGTTTAATTTTATGAGCAAGATAATAAACATTGCTAGCATTTCTTCAGAAGTAGCGCCTTTTAGCAAGACTGGCGGGCTAGCTGATGTGGCCCGAAGTTTGCCTAAGGCGCTTAGCCGCTTAGGCCATAAAGTCATAGTAATTACTCCATTATATAACCAGATTATAGATAAGGCAGCTTTTAAGCTTAAAGAAATTTATCATAATATTTGTCTGGATATCGGTGGTCAGACGGTGAGCGTCAATTATTGGCAGGGTTATTTAATGGA
>Ga0209606_1005385_pt1 | contig 11124 bp, 10 predicted proteins | sample AD_UKC057_MetaG_FD_184412 | JGI IMG/M metagenome (GOLD analysis project Ga0209606, IMG submission 184412) | Active sludge microbial communities of municipal wastewater-treating anaerobic digesters from USA - AD_UKC057_MetaG (SPAdes) (version 2) | ecosystem: Engineered > Bioreactor > Anaerobic >...
TATGTCTACGTCTTGTGAGCTAATTATGGCATTGTGCACATCAATAAATCTTGACGTGAATAACCCTGTCTCGGAGTCATATGGCAGCATAAGCACTGTATTAGTACCGCTCTTTTCAGCATATGCCAGTAAGGGAGACTTGGCATAAATAGTTGGCTGACTAAGCAGTAATGCGCTGGTGTCAGAAGATTGGTCTACTATGGTCACGTATTTATCATAATTTTGATACCCAGATATTATACCCACAATATCGCCTAAGGTTGATAGGATGTTCCCTCCGGCATCTGTCTCTGGCGATATTTTAATTGAGCATATATCAGGAACCGATGTATCTATATTCATGTCCAATGATTGTGATGGATCATCAGATGCTATGGTAACGACCATGTTATAATTGTCTCGCACGCTCTCAAGCAGAATATACCCATCATTCGCAAAGGCGATTGATGCTTGTGTTGGGATAACACCAGACGAAACGGTGAGAGAGTTACCTACCGTCCCCGCTTGCTTTGCCTTAAGGAAGAGCTTGTTCGCCCCAGACGAAGGGACGTAAACACTTGCCGCAGTTGCATCGTATGATGCCGTGACCGGACGATGTAGCTGGATAACACTATCCAAAGGATAGTGGTACACCTCAAGAGGAGTTATCATATCGTCATCATAGAGCCTTATCTTGTCCATGTCCTGATTATCCCAGTCAAGACCCTTAAGAAACAGTGCGTCATTGGGGCGTGTGCCGTATTCATCGTATAAGTCTATTGTTATAAATCTGTTTACATAGTTATACTTATTGGCATTAAAAATGCGCAATTCCCATATCCTCTCGGCATTATCAATTAGCGGAGTGCCTTGCACCGAGTTCCCAATATACGTTACACCATCCACCAAAGTAATTGTGTCACCCTTAGTAGAAACGTTATTGTCGTGGCTCACCTCTAAATCAGATAAGGGAACGTTAACAGATATACTCTTTGTGTCTGGGGAACCATATATTGGTCTGGACAAGGCTAACCTCATCTCCGCTAATGGGGCTATTGTTTCAACTCCATTTACGTCAGACAGATATATGTTCACCCTTTTAACGGAAGCGCTGTCTATCGGGATGGTCAAAAGTATGCTGTCTATTGACCCAGTTAATTCTTGTGTATATACATATTCGCCGCCAGTAACAGGGTAATAGTATATCTCCCCATCTTTAGAAAAGTGCCCACGCGCCTGCCTTTGCACACTGTCTAATATAAGGGTAGGCGAAGGATTGCTCTCTTCCTCTCTGTCGTTTACATATGTGTAGCAGATGGCAAGGCAATGCCCACGCTTTATGCGAGTGCCAACGTCCCTTTCGCTTGTTAATACTACGTTTTCAAATATTGGTCTGGTTGTCGGAGGCGTCGAACCCATATCTGACCCGACGATGCTTCCATCGGTTTCTATGACTATGCGCTTTGCACGCTTTCCGTTGATGCCATCAACAAAAAGAAACTGTGTTGCGTCCAGCGTGTAAACATAAGCGGAATCATCCACTCCGGTAAATACCGTCTCGGTATTCCACGCCTCTGGAGTTGCCACAGTTCGCCATACCAGCATGACTCTTCCATCAGTATTAATTACTACATATACATAATCATCAATGCAAGACGTAGGTAAAGCGAAGGGCTTCCATTTGGCTACCCTGACAGCGTTGGCAAAATGTGTCTCACTTAAGTCAAGCAATTCTTTGGCTTTATGTATGTCTTTCCACACTCCACTCTCGTCAAGATATAGGCAGGTTATCTCTTCGGCATATCCATCGTTCATGAGGTGTACATCGGCAACGTTGTTCATGCCCTTTGATATATCTATGGCTTTTATCATGCCGCTATTTCCCGCTTTAGCTCTTCCGTGGACAGCATGATCGCCTTCTCTAACATATTCGTAGAGAAATAGCTTTCGAGGCTAATAGTGCTTGCCGTGCTTGACAGCTCTGCTCTCCACCCGATAGCACGTACAACAAGTTTAAGCGCCGGATCTTCTTGCGTTTCAACAATGCGAATAATCCCACCAACTTCTTTTTCTCCCTCATAAATATAGTGCCACACATTATCGTCAAGCAATTCAGGTCTAAGCTTAGATACCTCATATTGTTGTGGAGTTATTCTTTCAAGCGGTTGCTGATTTAATTCAATGGATAATATCTTGGCATCAGATAAATCGAGTGCGGTATATATTTTTGATAGCAATATCCCACCAGTTGTGTCATAATTCTCGTCAGTAAAAGTGGCACATAGCCCGGGCGCGTCAAGGTCTGGGGACATTGATGTGTTCAGAAGGGCAAGTACGGCTGACTTGAAGTGAGCCAATGCACGAGCAGTATAATTCTGGTATCCCTCTCCGGCACGACTACATATCTCGGCAGCAAGCTGTGTAACGGTCATTAGTATAGCCTCCCGTTTCTCCGCATATATTTTGTTTGTGTGGCAGGGCTTACGGTATAAGCCTTACTATCCATAGCCTTGCGTGAATAAACTGCATAGGCATCAGGATCTTTATATTCATGCGAAACAAGACCTGCAATTATGGAATTTGATAGATATGGTATCCATTTATCAGGTAGAGTATCGGTGGTGTGCCCGCCAAACGACCCCATGATAATAATGGTTTCGCCATCTGCAAGATCAAAAGATAAATACATCTCTCCGGTGTTGGTTATATAATATGAATAGCCATAATTCGTTTCGCTTACCATTTGTGCCGTGTCCATCTCTTTGATCTGATTTCCAGAGTAAAATATCTTCTCAACAAGCACAACCTCAGATGGGAGAATAAAACACTTTTCGGTGGGATAATAATTAAAGGATTGCGTATGTTTTCTTTCGGATACTGTCCCGTATTCGGCCACTACGGGGTAAACTATCTCATACTTGCGGATGGACTCGATTCCACTGGCATTAATCGCATCAATCTCTGCCAGAAGGTACTTATTCATTTCTACCAATGTTGCATCGGGGACAGCAAGCCTCACATTGGCATATACACTATTTATGTTCATGGTCGCTTTCTCTTATGCGGGCTATAATGTCAACCTTCTTCCCGTTGGCGGGAAGGCCCCTTGATTTGCACATCTGGACAAGAGACGCATAGTCCATGTCGTCATAATTGTCTGATCCCACAACGCTATCGCTATCCTCTTTCTTGGAAGTAGAATTGCTTATTTCCCTTACCGTTTTGTTAAATGTCTTTGACTGCCTTAATCTTGCAGCTATTTCCTCATCGTTGGTTTCAAATACGTCGCCGACAAATTTGCAGCCGTCTATGTTTCCACACTCTTGCCGCTCCTTGATGAATGTATACTTTGTCATAATATCTCCTTAAATATGGGGGAGAGAAAAGGAGATGAAAACTCTCCCCCGGCTTAGTGCTGTTGAGGAGGCGTTATCGCCCAAAGCAGAAGGTAGTCTTGATAGCTCCTGCTGTAATTTTCCTGGTAGTTGTTCCGTCAGATTGATATGCTTTCCACACCGCACGAACATAAGGCATAAGCAAATCGGTCATATCGACTACGTATGGCGTCTTTGCCCCTGTGGTCAGGGCTGCTGCCGCCGTTGCAATGGCTGGCGTGATTGCAGTTTTGGGTGAGTCAACAAAGTTAACTCCATCCATCGAATATTGTATTGTTACCCCAAGCTTAGCTGAAGTTGCTTCAAGCGTAAGCTCAGTTGTCACCTCTGGCTGAACAAGAACTGTCTTGCCAACCATCCCCTCGGTCTCGAAAGCCTCGGAGGTGATTACATTAGACGCTGCGGTTACAGCTTCGTCAGTTACGGTTGCTATGCTCGGAGAGACTGATTTAGTTGTCTTTGCCATCTTTTCCTCCTATACCATGAACCACAGGCTATGGGCTTCAGGAAGATAGACTCTAAGTCCAACATCCCATCTCATTTCCCATTTCTTGGCAGTTCTATTGGTGACAAGCGGTTTTGAATACATCGGGATAAGCTGACGCAATTGGATCTGATTCATGTCAACCATGAACATAGCATTGTCAAGGCGTCCCTTCATCCCCTTGTGTATCACGATGTCAAGATCCTGATAAGGAGTAATATACTTCTTCAGTTTCATGCCATACATCGTGTCGCCGGGCTCAAGTTTGTATTGGCTGTTGCGTCTTGCCATTGAGCTGAGAGCCGCCACAAATCCCGCCCCTGCGAAGCAGAGGTGATTGCTTCCATATCTGGTAGCATCGATCACATTTTGGTCGAAGATATCCGGGGTTACTGTAGCCGAAGTCATTTTGAAGAGGCGACTGCCTCCGATGCCAACGGTTTCTCCAGCTCGGATAGCCTGCTCCATCGATACAGATGTTCTGATTATCTCCCCATCTTTGTTAAGCAGGGGAGCACTGCCTGGAGCTGCGAATGGATTGGTTGCATTGATACGCTGAGAAGCATACAGGAGCATACGGTCAACGTCTTTAAGCAGGCGCATCTGTGCCCATGATAGCTGCTTGAGCATCTCATTGCCATATACGATTTGAGTGCTTGCGGCAAGTTGGTCGGTGATAGAGTAGCTTTCTTTGAAAGACCCAATCTCATTCCAACAGGTTACGGGCTTCTCGTAGCGAGCCTCAGATTCCTCTGCTCCTTCAGCAAAGGCTCTGCCAACATGATAAAGCTTTGTTGCGTTTGCAGCATTAGCAACAATGTCAAAGCCCGGAGTAGAAGTCAAAAGCTTGAACTTAATCTCGTCGGTGTCGTCTATATCCGACATAATAATGGTTGCTGTCTTGGTCTCGTCAACTGTGTCAACAAGAACCATCACGTCGCCCTTTTTGAACGGGTGAGGGCTAATCGCATTGCCAGCGGGAGTCAGCGATACTGACAGCCCACTGTATTCTGCCGCATTTGCATTAAGTGCGGCGATAGCGGTGGTATCTGACGCCTTTACAAAGAAAAGCGGATCATTTATATAGCTTCCTCGGTGCTCTACATAGCTTTCAAGATCGCCAGAGGCTTTCTTTTTAGCAGTTTTCATCCCCAAAAGGACGGTTAGAAACGGGTTCGCTGATGGCTCAAGCTCGTGGAGCTTCGCCTCGTCATCAAAGAATACTCTTTGAGAATCGAGCCCGTCAATCAGTTGTGTGCGTGAAGTAATATCCACGCCATATGTCAAGCCAGATTTAGGCATTTTAACCTCTCATATGTTGGTGGACACAGAGGTTAGTCATTTATTTCCTTATACATATCTCTGAGTCCTATTGCTTTTTTAGATTCTTTTGGTTCAACCGATCCCTTGGGAACGATCTTCACCGCCTTCTTCTGTATATCAGCAAGGCTAAATCCCTTTGGCTTCTCACTTACTCGCTTATAATAGTCAAAGGCAACATCAAGGTTAGCTATACCTTTTGCCTTTGCAAACGCCGCTACCGTTGACGGGTTGTATCCCTCGTCCATAATGGTCTTATTAAGAGACTCATTGCGAAGTCTGATATAAGCATCCTGGGCTGCTATCTCGGCATTATACCGGGCAAGCCCTCTGTGATATTCTTCCGGGTTCTCGACCTGAAGCTGTGAAACCTCATCCCACGTTTCAACGCCAAACGCTTTTAGTATGGCGTTATCGTTTGTGACGTTACTTCCCCTCAGAGAATGCAGGGATTCTTTTTCCTTGCGGAGCCGCTCTCGCTCAAGCTCAAGCTCTTCTCGCTCACGCCTTAAATCCTCTCGCTCTCGGTTTGCTTCCATTGCTTTCCGCTTTGCCGAGGCAAGGGTATGCTTGAACTCCTCTGCTTTCTTCTCAATCTTGGTTCGCTTCTCTTCAGGCATATCGTCGGGGACAATAATGTCAATGCTGTCGTCCGTTTCACGGAAATCGAACTGCTCCCCGTCAATCTCTAAAGTTCTGATATCAGTATCTACGTTGTCATTGGGAGAACTACCATTGCTCCCGTTGGGACTTACTTCGTCACGTGTCGTCATTATTCCTCCAATGGAGTTTCAAAGAATTGCTCCATCTTTATTTGTGTATATTATTTAGCCATTGTGTTTTCTGTCAAGAGTTTTCTTCATTTCTTTGATTTTCTTGCTCATTATTCTCTTCGGATGGCTCTCCAGTCCCCTCAGTATTGCCAACTCCAGACATTACTGCGTTCATTATGTCAGGGTTGTCATTGAGGAATTTAGCAAGCTGCATGACATTGTTCTCGTTTATCCGGTTCTGCTCAAGCTGCATTGCGTTGGGGTAGTCGAGCATCCTTAACATATCGATATTGCTTATAGCTCCCATGCCCTTAAGCTGGATCGCCTCTTGACGCCTCAGCTGCTTTATTGTCTCAGGAGTGTTCTCTATAATCGGTATCGGATAATATAACTCCCAGTCCCAGTCCGCTATATTGTTTTCATTTATGGTTATGGTCTCGTCTTCGCCAACCTCGTTTACGCCCCTGAGGCTGTGCTCGTATATGCGGTATTCACCAATATATTGTAATAGCAATTCTGACACCTGGCGGAGATAGTCCCTGAAACTAAGCTCATCCTGCTTTGTGTATATTGCGGCAGCGGATTGCAGCTGCGCTGTTTGCACTCCACTCTGCCCAGAATATTCCGCTTCGCCACGTGCAGAGTCTATCGCCCCGGTGCTGGTTTTTATCGCCTCAGTGATATAATTGTTCAGCACCATCATTACATTTGGATCAAACCTGCCCTCAGCGAAGGATATCGGCTTTTCTCCGGGATGCATCCTTGCCCAGTCCTCAGATATTTCCGCCACATAATCAAGGCTGTTGCGCTGCTCCTTGAACTCTTGCATATTCTTTATAGCATTCTCTTGTACCAATGGCATCGGGTTTCCGTTCTTTATAGCCTGAACTGCGGCAAGGGTCATGGCAACCGTCTTAATGTCAAGAAGATCAGACAAGAGATATGTCCAGCTTGTTGGGTAAACATCGTTACCCATCTTCATCCCCCACAATATCTGGAAGTGACCCCTGTCACCAATATACTCTATGTCGGTGAGCATTTCCGATATGTCAGGACTAAAGAAGAACTGAAACCAGCACTCTCGCTCTATGGTATATCTGTCGCCTATGTATATGTTGTCTGGAGGGTCGGTTAATTCCGAGCCATTTGCAAGATAGTCTTCAATTTCTTTGTAGAATACTTGCTCCACGTGCTCTTGACCACCGTCTATCCACGTCACGTCAACCATATCGACTCGGATATTACTTCTATATTGACACAAATATACGTCAAATAGGTCTCGCTTGTGTTCGCTGTCACCATGATCCGGATTATCCATCATCTCTACTATCTTCTCTGCGTGCTCAGGATACATTTCCTTCGCCTCGTCAACGTCAATGGGGAACTTGGCAAATTGCCATCTCCGGTTCTTCCAACCACTATGGTTTGAACTCTCGTCTACCCAGAAAGACTTGCATGGGTGATAGCGAAACTCAGGGACTCCGGTGCGCCAATTCTTGTCAGCCTTCATTGTGTTCCACGGTAGGTAGGACACACCGTATCCATACCAAATCCAGTCAGAGACAGTGTCAGGAGTATCGTTTATCATGTCGAACTCATCCATCGTATAGTTAAGCTCCATCTCAAGAAACTCACGATTTCTGTCGTCCATGTCTGTCGACGCCCTGCTCTTAAGCTCAACAATTATATCGGCAGCCCTGATATAGCTTTCCTTCCACACATTGGACTTCATTATCCAGTTATCACGATAAAATTTATCCGTAAACTCAGGCAACTCGCTGCCGGCGTCCATTAACGGGATATCGTTATGCCTTATCCTGTCGCAGATTATGGTTCGCTTATCCCAATCTTGTCTGCCCATCTGGGCAAAGTTAAGCCTGTCAAGCCAATTCTCTAAACGATTACGCTTAAGCCCACGCTCTCGCTTTTCCAAAAACTCTTTTAAGGTCATCATTGCCTCGCTTTTCTCATTTGGCGACCCAATACCTTATATATATTGCGACTGCCATTTACTTGGTGATATGGAACACTTCTGTTCCGCTTAGATACCTCGTTCTCTTCGCTCTCGTTTTTTAGCTCGATATAACTCTTTGTCATATTTACTGCCGTAAAATATCGGAGAACATCGTTGAAGTCCTTATATCTCTCAATAATCTTGCTCTCGCCCACGGCTATTTCATTACCGTTCCTATTGGTTAACCGCTTGCGAATATAGTGGGTCATGCCATTCTTTGTGTGATAACAATTATTCCATACTACCAAACCCGGTTTCCCATCCTCAAGCACATCAAGAGCCTTGTTAACCAAGTTGTGACCATAGGATATTTCGCCCAAACCATCACTGTCCGTAGACCGTAAATCATAGCTTGGCTCATAGACAAACCGCTTGTTGGCGTGGAAAGCTGAATTTAATTCCTTGCCAGCGTTAGCGTAAATACTTGCAATGTTGCTACTTAGCTTAGTCTGGAAGCCATACCGCTTGTCTATGACTCTCCGATGCACAGCATATATGCCAAGCTCATCCTCATACTCAGCCCACTGCTGAGGCTCTTCATCAAGGCGCATACTTCTGTACATCTCCCAATACGGCTGGCTCTGGTCACGAGGGGTCTCGGCAAAGATAACTCTACGCACCTGCTGATACGCAGTGCCTTCACGTATCTTGCGCTTATAATCCTCGCTATGCTCAATAAACTGGAGCGCACCATAAATACAGGCTGTTGGTCTGCTGTCATGAGGGTCAACCGTCTGGACAATATAGTCCTTCGCAAAATCGACCGGATAATCCTCAGGATTAACAAAGTGGACAGAAGGATCAAGCGCAGTCCATATCTTTTCACGGAAATACATAAACTCACCATAAACACGAGCCTGCTTCTCGTCCTCAGGATATTTCTCCACCATCTCATCAATGATCTGAGGATCAAGGTGCCCACGTACTCCACGCTCCTCACACGCATCATAAATACTTGCGGTGACACGTGCATATAGGTTGTCATTCTTGTTCCTGTCTATTTCGTCAAGGATATAAGGCTCAACATTTAGCGGAGTCATTGGAAGCAAATACAAGCAGCCCATACGACCACGAGACTTTACCGCCTTCCATATCGACTCTGGTGCCGGCTCGTCAATAATAATAAGCCCGACACTTGCAGACTCCATCTGGTCAACTCCAACGTCCATAGTAAAAAACCTAAGCTCCCACCCATTTTCAAAGTGTATAGCACGCTCAACCGCAGCACCCATCTTGGAAAACTCGTATGTGCCAGCAGGGAATAGCCTCTTTATCTCAGGAATTAATACATCCGTAAGCCCAGTCTTTGTCGTTATATACCACGCTACCTTCGGATTGTTCCACGCTAAAAACGGCCTGTGTAAAAACCACCCATTCTGAGCACCATAAATAATGTTGCCAAGAATGTTAACACTCCCATTCGTCTTGCCTAAACCATTGGCCGCAGAAAATAATACAGTCGGTGTCCTGCTCCTCTCCATCCTGTCGACTATGGTCAGTATTAACTCCTCCTGCTTCCCATTCGGACACCACCACCGCATAGGTTCCGCAAGAGCCGCCTGCATTATCGAAAGCCTAATGTCCTCGTCATCAATGCTGTGCATTAACTTCTTTAGCTGGACGTTAAGCTTTAAATACTCGTTGCCACGATACTCCAGTATCTCAACCATGTTACCAAGTGACGAGTCAATAATATTATTCTTCATGAACTATCCTCTTACCCACACCAAGAACCTCCAAAGCATTCATCGCCTTCTGCTGAATCAAGATGATATTATTCGTCGTACCACGATCTCCTTCACTTAATATGCCCATACTCTTACCCTTCATCTCAAGTATCTGCTTCATGCTCTTTACGTCATCCTCACTCTTCACCTTAGAATATAAATACGTGACCTCATCCCAGAAATCATCAACCGACCAGTCACCTAAGTTCTTTATCCCTAAAGGATTATCTCTTGATACCGGAACACTCGGAGACTCGCTTATCTTGCTGCGGTCAATCGCAGGATCATCATACGCAGACCTCGCAAGACCAACCCTGTCATTCATGTTCGCAGAAAGATACTCATGCCACTGTACCGCAAAACCTTTGCTGTTAGAACGCCACCAACTCTCATAATCAGAAACAATCCGAAGCTCCATGTCGTTAAGACTCGACCACGCACTGTCCAAAGACTCATTGAAATCCAAAGCCTTATACTTCTGAGGACGTAACTCACCCCCAGGAAACATCCTGAATACACGAAACCACGCCATGCCCCAAAGACAAAGCAAACCAGTAAGACGACTCCACTCATCTATCGTTAAATCAGATGTATTGAAATAAGGAAAATCATACTCCACTATACCAGTACCAGGATTGAACGGAAAAAGAGGTGTACTCAACATACTAAACGCCTTGTCAACATGCTTGCAACTCTCTCGCATTACATAAAACTGCTGACCATAACACACCAGTAGACGCTGAATATCCTGACTCGCACACTTATACCTATACAATAAAAACGCAGTACCTTGCATCAAATGTACCCAAAAATCACCAACACGATTACCAAAATGTGCCACATACTCTCGCCATAGAGATGACTTCACACTCTTACCATACTCAGGCTTCATCGTACTCTTAAACACTACACTCGGTGGAATACTGCTGCTGAATATGTTGCTCGGACGCAATACTGGCCTTAACTCGCTCGGCGTAAATTCATTTGGATCATTTATCATCTCTTACCTCTGTGTAAGTAATTATAGAACAGCTGTTTTTAGTCAAGAAAAATTTTTGAGATAGGGAATAAAATAACAATAGGGGGGGGAATAGCGCTTACGAGGTGGATTATATGGATGGTGATCGGCGGATTCCTTGTGGGGGTAGCCTGGGGTGCCTTCCTGACCTTCTTCTGCTCGGTTTCTGCTTCGTGTTCGGCTCGAGGTCTTCTTCTTTCGCATTGGCTCGATATCTGTGTGGCATACCATCCGCTCCGGCTTCCTGCATGATCGCTGTATCTACTTCGCCGCATGATAGCTGCATGATAAAGACCGGCACCCGTTTCGGCACCGGATCCGCGAAATTGGGCTGAAATAAATTATCCGCCGAATTAGCCAATCCCGTATATTACTGCGGCTCACACAGATAGATAGGCTTCTTGCCATTATTTA
>Ga0209606_1005388_pt1 | contig 11116 bp, 5 predicted proteins | sample AD_UKC057_MetaG_FD_184412 | JGI IMG/M metagenome (GOLD analysis project Ga0209606, IMG submission 184412) | Active sludge microbial communities of municipal wastewater-treating anaerobic digesters from USA - AD_UKC057_MetaG (SPAdes) (version 2) | ecosystem: Engineered > Bioreactor > Anaerobic >...
TCGACGTGGTCGAGCCTACCAATCTAAACCGCCAGCAGTACTTTGCCGACCAGCTGGGCCTGTTGAAGACGGAAGCCCTTTTGGACACCTTAACCCGTATCAACCCTTACGGCTGTTATGAAACCCATGCTGTAAAACTGACCCCTGAAAATATCCCTGTCCTTTTCAAAACGTGCGACGTCATCGTCGAAGCGTTCGACCTGGAGGAGGAAAAGGCGATGCTGGTCGAAACGGTTTTGAACTGTTTCCCCGGGGTGCCCATGGTAGCTGCCTCGGGTATGGCGGGCTTTGGCAGCGCCAATACCATTCGCAGTACCAAAATAGGGAACAGGCTGTATGTTTGCGGTGACAGCGTTTCCGCCTCGGAGCCGGGGCATGGCCTGATGGCCCCGCGCGTCGGTGTCACGGCGCACCATCAGGCGAATTTGGTGCTCCGGCTGCTGCTAGGGGAAACAGAAGCGTAGGTGCTTACGATGATTCCGTGGACAAAAAATTATGAGTTCTGTTTGTTACCAAGAGGAGCGTTATGTTCTGGTTTAGTTCAAGAATCCACAAACAACGCGTCATTCCGGTTTTCGCGGTGGGAAAATGACGTATATCGAAGAGGGTGCCAGACCGCGAAAAGACCGGAATCCAGTTCCGGAAGCCGTGGGGGAGGAACAGCCTGCGTTCGCTTTATTTTTTGAGAAGGGTCTTGGGTATTCATTACAGCGGGCCGAATCTAGATTCCGGTCTTTTTCGCGTTGTCCGGTACCGTGCTTCGACCCAAGTCGACCTTCGCGAAAAAACCGGAATGACAGTGGTTAGCGTTGTTTGTAATGAAAGACGATGGTACAATTTTGTTGCGCCGAAGGCGCCTCTTCTTCCGGGCGAAGTCCCGGACGAAGCGTAGAAACTTGGGGTCGGTTTCCGTGCCGTTCCGAATAAACCGGGCACATGGGGATGCGGTCTCAGGCACGGTTTGACAGGTTTTCTGTTTTCATCGAGGAGAGGCCGCATACGGGAGGTGCCTTTACCTGGCCCTTTCTTCCGGTCCGGCCCCCCTCTGAACATCTTTTTTTTTGACTTCCTATCCGCTGTTACTCCAAGAAGTTATAGGGATATTATCAGGGAAAAACCACATTATATGGTGGTTATTAGCAAAATATACACTTGACTTTGTGGTCGGTATCGGTTACAATGGCTATTGTTTTCCAGTGAGCGCTTGCGGGCGCCAGGTGGATGGTGACAGTAAACAGGAATGATAAATGCGGGAGGATTGTGTGCCATGTCGATGTTGGAAACCGTGCCGATAGCCTGTAGCGAACCGGGGGTGTTCATTTCTCAAATCGAAAAGCGTGATGGCCGAAAGGTACCTTTTGATACCAAGAAAATAGCCGCTGCGCTTTTCAAAGCCGGAAAATCCACGGGGGAATTCGGGGAAGAAACGGCACGGCAGCTTACCATGCGCGTACTGGGCCTTTATCAGCAGATGGACCGTTCCTCGACACCGACTGTCGAGGCCATACAGGATGTTGTTGAAGAAATCCTGCTGATGTCACCCTTCAAAAAGACCGCCAAGGCTTATATTTTGTATCGTGACCAGCATGCGCGGGTGCGGGAACTGATCAACAAGGCCGATGTGGAACTGATTGATCGCTATCTCGATCGCATGGACTGGAAAGTGCGCGAGAACAGTAATATGGGCTATTCACTCCAGGGATTGAACAATTATATTTCGAGTGAAGTCAGCAAGACCTATTGGCTCAATAAAATCTACACGGCCAATATTCGCGAAGCCCATGCGAGCGGTGATTTGCATATCCATGACCTGGGGCTGCTGTCGGTTTATTGCGTCGGGTGGGACTTGCAGGATTTGCTGCGCTGCGGTTTTTGCGGCGCCCCGGGCAAGTCGGAAAGTTCACCCGCCCGCCATTTCAGTACCGCCCTGGGCCAGGTCGTCAATTTCTTTTATACGCTTCAGGGCGAGGCTGCGGGCGCCCAGGCCTTCAGCAATTTCGACACACTTCTGGCGCCTTTTATTCGTCATGACGGCATTACGTATAAACAAGTGAAACAGAAGTTGCAGGAATTCGTTTTTAATTTGAATGTGGCTACGCGGGTCGGTTTTCAAACTCCCTTCACCAACCTGACCATGGACTTGGTGCCCCCTCGTTCGCTTGCGGACCAGAATGTCATCCTCGGGGGGGAAGTGCTGGACACGACCTATGGCGATTATGCGGAAGAAATGGTGATGCTCAACTGCGCCTTCCTTGAAGTGCTTTCCGAAGGGGATGCCAAGGGGCGTGTTTTCAGTTTCCCGATACCCACGTATAACATCACCCCGGAATTTGACTGGGATGCCCCGGGGTTGGACCGCCTGTGGGAAGTAACCGCGCGCTATGGTATTCCCTACTTTGCCAATTTTATAAATTCCGAAATGTCCGCCGATGATGCACGCAGCATGTGCTGCCGGCTCCGTCTCGACATGCGTGCCCTTGAAAAACGCGGCGGCGGGCTGTTCGGCGCCAATCCGCTCACCGGTTCCGTCGGCGTGGTAACCATCAATATGCCCCGTCTAGGATACGTGTGTGAAGATGAGCAAACGTTCATGAAAAGGCTCTATGCTCTCATGGATGTGGCTCGGGACAGCCTTGAAACCAAGCGCCGCATCCTGGAAGCCTTTACGGATAAATATTTATATCCGTACACGCGCTTCTATCTTCGCGACATGCATAAACGCCATGGGACCTATTGGCACAACCATTTCTCCACCATCGGGCTCGTGGGTATGAATGAGGCGTGCATGAATCTGCTGGGTTGCGACGTGGGAACCGAGGAGGGGCGGGCCTTCGCCGCCCGCGTCCTGGATGGCATGCGGGACCGTTTGGCCGAGTATCACGAAGAAACCGGCAATCTGTATAACCTGGAAGCGACCCCGGCCGAGGGGACTTCCTACCGGCTTGCCCGTCTTGATCAGGAACGGTATCCGGGAATTATTTTTGCCAATCAGGAGAAGGTGGAACAGGGTGCGGAACCCTTCTATACCAATTCCACACAGCTGCCGGTCGACTATACCGACGATATTTTCACCTTGTTGGACTTGCAGGATGACTTGCAGACCAAGTATACGGGGGGCACCGTGCTGCATTTCTTTCTTGGCGAGTCCGTTGCGGACCCGAAGGCGGTGAAGCAATTCGTAAAATTGGTGTGCGAGAAGTACCGCCTGCCTTATTTCACACTGTCGCCGAGTTTTTCGGTTTGTCCCCAGCACGGTTATCTGCTCGGGGAACAGCCTTGCTGCCCTCACTGTGATTTGGAGACGGAGATTTATTCCAGAATAGTCGGGTACCTGCGGCCGGTCAACCAGTGGAACGAAGGAAAACAGGCCGAATTCAAAATGCGCACCCGTTATTCGCTCGATCCGGTGCCGGACCCTGAATCGGCACTTATGGTTACAAACAGCGCATGAAATACATCTGAAACGCTTGAGGCGCTGCCATGTGGTTCGGAGGCTTTCAGCCTTTTACTTTAAGCGATTACCCCGCCTGTGTCGCGGCAATCGCGTTTGCACAGGGGTGTAATTTCCGTTGCCGGTTTTGCCATAACACCACCTTGCTGCATGCTCCTGTTCCCGGCACCGGTCTTATGTCAGATGATTTTGTCGTGAAGGAACTGGAAAATCGCAGGGGCAGGCTGAAAGGGCTTGTGGTGAGCGGGGGAGAGCCAACACTACAAGAGGACCTGCCTCACTTCCTGTCGCGGATAAAGGAATTGGGGTACAAGGTGAAATTGGATACCAACGGCAGTCGCCCCGGCGTTATTCAGCGCTTGCTGAAGCAAGAACTGCTGGATTATGTTGCCATGGATGTGAAATCAGCCATGGAAGGCTATGCGGGGCTGTGCGGGGTGCCTGTTTCCACCAATGACATCCAGGCAAGTATTGCGTTGATTGCCGCCTCAGGGATATCTCATCATTTTCGCACCACATTCGGGGCACCCTTTATGACAGAGGAAGCGTTGATGCAAATAAAATCACTTATACCCCCGGGTTCATCCCATGTAATCCAGACGTTTAAACCCGAGTTCGCCCTTGACCCGGAACTGCGGCGCGGCCGCCAGTCTCAATAAAGCATGGGTCTCCCTTCACGGCGTGAGGATGGTGGTGAGACTGCCGGTTCGAGATGCCCTCGGTGCGGTGGGCTGGCATGCTCGCGGTTCTGGAAACAGGTTCATTGGCGTTCATCGCGGACTGTTTCCATGGTTATCGGCCCTGTGATCTGTATCTCTTCGATGTCGGCGCCTTCAAATCCCTCATCCACGGAATCGCAAATCAAGACACCGGCATGGACCTCTTTTTGTTGCGATTCGACTTGGATACGCTTCATTCCGATTGAGGCGGCGTTTTCAATCACGATTGCGGCGGTTTTTTTCGGCACAACGCTGTTCTCCGCATAGGAGATATGGAGGGCATTAATGTGTATGTCCCGGGCTGCTCCAATATAAAGCGCCGGTCCGGGAGGGTTCTCAATACGGTTGTTTTTCAGGGTGATGTCATGGATTGCCCGTTCCTTTGCCAGGCGGCCCCGTTCCGCATGGGTTGTTATCTGCAGGGCGGCAGCCATGCTGTCAACACCATACCAGCGGGAACGCCCCACCTCCCGGATATGATTGCCGGATAGGCTCAAGTCGTAAGGAACGATCCCTTCGGGCGTTTCCGCATCGTTCCCGACAACAATTCCATAACCGCCAAGAGATTCCATCACATTGTCCTCTATTACGCCCTGTGGCGCTTTTATCACCATGCCATGACGACGGTGATTGCGGAAGGTGTTTTTCCGTATGATGAAATCAGCGCCGCAGCGTGAAACGTTATGGAGGCTGAGGCCGTGTACCGCTCCCACTTCCAGTTCCGGAAGGGCTTTGTCCAGGGTCACCCGGTATTCGTTATCCGGCCCGGGTACGACGGATTCCGCCTTCGTTTCAAGCGCGATGCGCCCTTCCATCGCGTCGAAAAGTTGTAACCGGTCCCCCGGTTCGATGATGCCGCTGCGGTCGGTTCGCACTGCCGTTTCCGATACAATGGAAGTTACGATATTTGAAGGATAGTAAATGTTGATGCCATCGTCCGCCATACTTTCAAAAAGGCATTCTTCAATAACCGGGCCGCGGAGGTTCTGCTGGATGTGAACGGCGTCCGCGTTGGTGCTCACCAGTCGGTCTGTGTCGGGTTTCCTGAAAACGGAGAGGTGAGAGACTGTAATGCGGTCGGCGCTGACGGCCCCGACCGCAACGCTTTGCGAGGCATAAATGTGCACGTTTCTGACGCCGCTTTCAACGCAGCGCCAGAAAAACACGGCCCCGCCTTTTCCGTGGCGCGCCAGTTGTACAAAACGATCACCCATTCGCAGGTCCGCCAGGCGTTGGGTGTGCTCGGCGGGCGGGTACAGGCGCCAGGCGCGTTTCCCAAGTTGTTCCCATTTTTCAATGTAAAGGAAATCAGACGCTCCTTGCTTGATTTCTGGGGCTTCGGCGCTGAAAATCATTCCCCATTTACCGTCCGGTTCGGGGGCGTTGGCGAACCAGGGTTCCGACAAAAGGGCGTATCCGGGGTCTATTGCGAGGTCGAACCAGCCATTGCGCGGATTCACAACAAGAACACGTCCCTGTGTATAGGGCAGCGGGTCATAGTCGATGGACAGGTCTTCAACCCATAGGTCTTGTCCGGAGGAAAAGAAAAACGTGCCGAGGGAGGGGCGTCCCACGATTAGACGTGTCTCCGGGCCTTCTCCCCGGACAATCAGGTGTTGTGCATTGTCGACCATGAATATGGAATGGTCACACCCCTTGCCGTCAAGGTAATACGTCCCTTTTTCGAGCTGTATTATCGCGGGAGTTTGTTCCTTAATGATCTGGTGGATTAACGCGGAAAGAGGAGCACCCATATCTTCGCCGGTGTCGGGCGTTACCTGAAATTCCCGGGCGGAAACGGTCTTATAGGACAGGCCGGAAGCCTTTGTCTCGTCTGGAGACGGCGTTTCTTCCGCTGTCGAAATTACCGATAATGAAACTATATACACAAAAAAAAGTGTTTTGTACACGAGAATGACCTTCTCCTGAGAAAGTAAAACCTCATACAGTGTACCATAGGCCTGCCTTTACATAACGAATGACCGCCTCATTTGTCTAACGCGGGTGTTACCCGAAACCTAAAAAAGTAACACTACCTGAGCATAATATGGGACTTCCGGCGCGCCTAAGAACCATGAACGGTGTATTTAATCTTGAATAGCGCCGGTGGCTGTCCCGAATTTTATGCGGACGAGGTGCACAAGACCGAAAAAATGAGGGAAAAGTCCCATTTTTTCCCCGCCCCGGCATTTAACTTCTTTTTAGTATGAAGGTATTTGAACGCTTAGGTACAGACATCCGAGTTGACATAGTTCCCTTCTAAGGGCATACTACCTTAAAGCAAGGAGGCCAATCCTATGAGCACGCTGTCTCGTCGTTCTTTCACACTTGCGGGTCTGGCATCTTCTCTGGCATTTGCCGTATCCGGTGTTTCTGAGAAATCATCGGAAACCTCAAAAGCAAAGCGGCCACCCAACCTGATTTTTCTTCTTACCGATGACCATCGTTGGGATGGTGTCGGATTCATGGGTAATTCCCAAATCCATACGCCCTGCCTGGATGCCTTGGCGGCTGACGGCATGGTATTCAATAATGCCTACGTGACAACCTCCATTTGCGCGGCAAGCCGCGCCACGATTCTCTCCGGGCAATATGTATGCCGGCACGGCATCGATAACTTCAAAAAAACCTTCACCGACGAACAATTCGAAAACACCTATCCCGTTCAACTGCGCAACACGGGCTATACTACCGGATTCATCGGTAAATACGGCGTTGGAACAACCCTGCCGGAAACGGCTTTTGACTACTGGTGCGGTTTCGCCGGCCAGGGACACTATGAGCAACAGGACGAAAAGGGCTGTTATAAACACCTGACCCGTATCCAGGAAGAACAGGCGCTGCAGTTTCTAGACCGGTATGGCAAGGAGGGGTCTTTCTGTTTATCCGTAAGTTTTAAGGCGCCCCACTGCCAGGACGGTGACCCGCGCCAATTCCTCTATGACCCGGAATATGAGTCCCTGTACAATGACACGACTATTCCACAGCCCGACTATTTGACCGATACTTTCTCGGAGCGTTTTCCCGCCTTTTTTCGAAAAAATAATGAAGGAAGGAAACGGTGGGAAATGCGTTTTTCCACCCCGGAGCAATTTCAGAAAATGGTCAAGGCCTATTACCGCCTTATCACCGGCGTGGACCATGTGATTGGCGCCCTCCGCCAACGCCTGGAAGCACTAGGCATTGCTGATAACACCATTCTTATATTTACGGGGGATAACGGTTTCTTCCTGGGCGACCACGGCCTTGCGGGCAAGTGGTTCGGGTACGAGTCTTCCATACGCGTACCCTTTGTCGTTTATGATCCCCGTCTGCCTCGGGAACTGCGGGGAGCACGCCGTGATGATATTGTGTTGAATCTGGATGTTGCGCCTACCCTGCTCAGCCTGGCGGGCATCACCCCGCCCGAAGGGATGCAGGGCCGGGATATTTCGCCGTTGCTGTCCGGCGAAAAGGTTCCCTGGCGGGAAGACTTTTTCTATGAACACACCTTTGACCATGGGGGTATTCCGAAATCGGAGGGTGTCGTTTCCCGAAGCATCAAGTACCTGCGCTATATCGACCAGAATCCAGTGTATGAGGAATTACTCGACCTTCAAAATGACCCCCATGAAAGCACTAATCTCGTTGCTGATAAGGCGTATGCGGATACGCTGCAACGCATGCGCATCCGTTACCGGGAATTACGGGCGAATGCCTGCGGCTGAGCCCGGTATCGCCCGACAGCAAGACGCTTTCTGTGCATGGCGGGAATTTACATCCGGTAAAAATCGTTATAGCGGAGCACGTGTGCGACTTACTGCAACGAAACGATAAAGGGAGATTCCCGCCTGCCATGACATCTGATGTTTCATCCCCGGAAAAAACCTTTCCCGACGAGCCCCGCGGCAAGAGGATGAACCGCCTTGCCCGTGAAACCAGTCCCTACCTCTTGCAGCATGCCGGCAATCCCGTGGACTGGCATCCGTGGGATGAAGAGGCGCTTGCATTGGCCCGGAATGAGAACAAGCCGATTTTTCTTTCCATCGGTTATTCGGCCTGTCACTGGTGTCATGTCATGGAGCGGGAGTCCTTTGAGAATGAAGTGCTCGCTTCCTTTATGAATGCCCATTTTGTCAACATCAAGGTGGACCGGGAGGAACGTCCCGACCTGGATGATATCTATATGAATGCCGTGACCGCGATGACGGGAAACGGGGGATGGCCGTTGAGTGTTTTCCTGACGCCAGACCTGAAGCCCTTTTACGGCGGCACCTATTTTCCTCCCCTTGGCCGGTACGGCATGCCTTCTTTCCTTGATGTGCTGCAGCAAGTCGTCCATATTTGGCATAAGGAACCGTCCCGGGCCCTGACGGCTGCGGAACAACTTACCGCTCATTTACGGGAACGTTTTGTCATCCCGTCGGCCGGGTCGAATCTACCCGTGGACCAAATGCGCCAGCAGGCCGCATCGCAACTGGAATCCTCTTTCGACAAACAATGGGGGGGCTGGGGCGGCGCTCCCAAATTCCCGTCGCCGGCGTCCGTCAGTTTTCTTCTGCGCCAGCATCAGCGCACCGGTGACCGTTTATTGCTGGATATGGCATTGGCCACACTGCGAAACATGGCGTCGGGCGGCTTGTACGACCATGTCGGGGGCGGTTTCCATCGTTATTCCACCGATGAGAAATGGCGGGTGCCCCATTTCGAGAAAATGCTGTATGACAATGCACAGCTGCCTGTCGCTTACCTGGAAGCCTGGCAGGTTGCCGGGGATCCGTTCTTCAAGGTGGTGGCCTGTGAGACGCTGGATTATGTGCTGCGGGACTTGCGGGATCCCGAAGGCGGGTTCTATTCGTCTGAAGACGCGGACAGCGAAAGAGAAGAAGGGCGGTTTTATCTCTGGACCCGGCAGGAGATTCTGGCGCATCTCGGACCGCGGGATGCTGATGAATTCTGCCGTGTATACTCCATATCGGAGGAAGGCAATTTTGATTCCCATGAGCCCAGTCACCACAAACGGAATATTTTGTACAGAAACGTCCTGGAAAACGATTGCGAAAACGGGGGGGAAGGCCGGTATACCGCTCTGAGAGCGGCGCTTCAAAGCGCGCGCAATCTGCGTGTCCGTCCTGCCCGCGACGATAAAATCATTACCGCCTGGAACGCCCTTATGATTTCCGCCCTCGCCAGGGCCGCTTTCGCCTGGAAGATCCCGGCATTCAAGGAGGCCGCATGCAAAGCGGCGGCGTTTATTGAAGGCGTCATGCTTTCCGGGGACGCCTTGTATCGCACCTGGCGGCGCGGCAGCGTTCGCCACACGGGGTATCTGGACGACTACGCCTTCACAGCAAACGCTTTCATCGACCTGTATGAATGTACGGCGGACGTGCACTGGCTGGAAACGGCGAAGCGGCTGGCCGACCTGCTGAAAAACCGTTTTACGGACCCCCAAAGCGGCGGTTTTTACAGCACAGATGCGTCTCATTCAGGCCTGCTGGTACGCGTACGAGCCTTGCATGACACGGCGGAACCTTCCCCCAACGCCCTGGCTGCGCTTGCCCTGGCGCGGCTTGGCCGTCATTTTAGCCTTCCGGAAGTAACCGCTCTCGCGGAAAAGAGTGTCGCCGCCGATTCCGGCACGGCCAAACGCATGCCGCTGGCATGCCTGCACACCCTTCTGGCGGCGGATTATCTGGAGCAATCTACCGTCGATATCGTGTTTTGCGGCCAGCCGGACAGCGAAGACATGGAATCGCTGAAAGAAGTTTTGTCCACCTATTTCGTTCCCAGCCGGGTTATCGCCTACACCGATGCTGCCGGGGATCCCCTCCAGCGTCCCTTGTGCGCGTCAAAAACAATGCTTGACAACCGGGCCACAGTGTATGTCTGCCGTAACAACCGGTGCCTCCCGCCGGTGAATACTCCTGCGGCATTCGAACGGTTGTTATCGGAACTTCTGTAACCGAAAACCGTGTCCACAAAGGCGGACTAGGAATTTCTTTCCACCTCGTACTTTTTCAGCCGGTATTGCAGGGTTTTATAGGACAAGCCCAGAAGTTCCGCCGCCTCCTTGATTCTTCCGCCGGAACGTTCCATGGCCTGCCGGATGAGATCCTGTTCCAGTTCCTCCAGGACAAGGCCGCCGGAAGGCAGCGCGATTTCTCCCGTCTGCGGCTCCCGGATGAGCAATTTCGCGGGCAGATCCTCAAGTTGGATTTTGGGGCCGGATGACAGGATAAAAATTTCTTCCAGGGTGTTTTCGAGTTCACGCACATTGCCGGGCCAGCGGTAACGGCGAAGAGCGTCCATAACTTCCGGGCCGATCTGGGGGACTTCCATCTGTAATTTCTTGCCGATTTTTTCGCGAAAATGGGACACAAGCAGGGGTAGGTCATCCATGCGGTCGCGCAAGGGCGGCAGGTCGATGGACAAGACTTCCAACCGGTAATACAGGTCTTTGCGGAAGGTGCCTTCCTCGACACAGAGCCGCAGGTTCCGGTTGGTGGCGACAATCGTTCTCACATCCACGGTTCGGGTCTTGGTGCCGCCCACCCGTTCAATGACCCCGTCCTGCAACACGCGCAGCAGTTTCGCCTGGCTGTCCAGGCGCATATCGCCGATTTCATCAAGGAACAGCGTGCCGCCATCAGCCAGTTCGAACTTGCCCGGCCGGGCCGCTTCCGCCCCCGTAAACGCTCCCTTTTCATGACCGAACAGTTCGGATTCCACGAGGGTCTCGGGGATGGCGGCACAGTTGACCACGATAAAGGGTTTTTGTGCCCGCGCCCCCTTGAAGTGAATGTGCCTGGCGATAAGTTCCTTGCCCGTGCCGGATTCGCCCTGGATGAGAACCGTACTCGATACCGCCACCGCGCGCCGGGTCCGTTCATAGACGTGGTGCATGACCGTGCTCTTGCCGATTATATTTCCCAGGGAAACCGACTCATCCACCAGTTTGGCCAGC
>Ga0209606_1005389_pt1 | contig 11115 bp, 7 predicted proteins | sample AD_UKC057_MetaG_FD_184412 | JGI IMG/M metagenome (GOLD analysis project Ga0209606, IMG submission 184412) | Active sludge microbial communities of municipal wastewater-treating anaerobic digesters from USA - AD_UKC057_MetaG (SPAdes) (version 2) | ecosystem: Engineered > Bioreactor > Anaerobic >...
CAGCAAATCCCTGCGTATGCAGCTGATCAAGCAGGAACTGCTCGATCTCAGGGAGAGGTACGGCGATAACCGGCGGACGCTGATTGTGACGCGCAGCGGAGATGGCGAACAGTCCCTGCAGGAGATGGTCTCCGATGAGGAGTTCATCCTGGCCCTGACCAGCAAGGGGCGCATCGGCCGCTTCAGCCCTCAGGATTATAACAGCGAGGCCGTCTCTTCGCTCCTGGGCGAAAAGGATTATCTTCGCTTCGCATTCCGGTCGGTTAGCAGCCAGCTGCTGGTTTTCGTCTGCCGCTCCGGACGTGCCTACCTGTCGCGGACCAGTTTTATCCCCTTCGCCACAGATGAGGTCAAGGGGGGCGAGATCAGCCGGCTTCTTCATTTCAGGAGTGAAGAAGAGATCATCGCCTGCTTCGATATGCCCAGGGAGAGCAGCGAGCGGTATCTCTTTCTGGCGACCCGCCAGGGGCTGGTCAAGAAGGTCAGTTTCTCCGAGCTGCAGCGCATCAAGGAGGGCGGCATGATGGTGATCGGCATGCGCGAAGACGATGCCCTGGCCGGAGCGGAGATGACGGATGGCAAGATGGAACTGCTCCTGGCCTCTCGGCAGGGCAAGAGCATCCGTTTCTCGGAAGAGGATGTCCGTGAAATGGGATCGGCTGCAGGCGGCATCAAAGGCATCGAGCTGGAGTCGGACGATCATGTCGTCAGCGTGGTGCTGCTGGTGCGGGAGGCGGCTGCGGTTTTGAGCCTTACGCATTTGGGCTTTGGCAAGCGCAGTGATGCCGCTGAATATGGCACCATCAAGCGCGGTGGCAAGGGGATCGTAAACTACAAATGCTCCGAAAAGTCCGGGTGGGTCGCGGCGGTAGTGGAAGCCGCGGCCACGGATCAGTTTATTGTGGTGACCAAAAAGGGCAAACTGAAGCGGCTCAAAGCCAAAGAGATCAAGACAGGCGGCCGCGCGACCCAGGGAACGGCTGTCGTCAATATTGTCAAGGGTGATGAGATCGTCTCTCTCTTTCCGTTGCCTGATCCTCAGGGCAAGAAGCGCTCCTGACCGGGATCAGACGGGCTCTGATCCCCTCAATGCGGGAGGGTGCACGATGTGGAGCAAGAGCAAGCGCACAGGTGGAGCAGTGGTTTTAGGTCTGGCCGCTGCGGTCGTGTTCTTTGCGGCCGGAATGGCCCCGGAGCCTGAAGAGGCAGACCAAAAGGGGATCGTGACCTTTGTGGAAGGGTCGGCCAGGAAACAGAAGGTTACGGAGGAGGAGTGGCACCGTGTGCTGGTGGATTCTACGGTGATCTCCGGCGAAAGGGTAAGGACTTTTTCCGAATCCCGCGCAGAGCTGGAAATTGCGCGTCTGGATCGTGTGCGCATGGCGCCACGCACGACCATCGACATCCTCAAGCTCTATGAAGAGACGGTGGAGCAGGAACGCGAATCGGCGATCGTGCTGCAGTCCGGTGAGCTGTGGGCTCATGTCGGCAAAAAGAGCGGCGCGAAAAGGTTTTCGATCACTACTCCGGTCGCCGCGGCTGCCATCACCGGGACGACCCTGCGCCTGAGCGTCGGCGCCGACTCGAGCACTGAACTCAGGGTCTATGCGGGGGAAGTGGTGCTCAGCAGAGTTGTCGGGCAGGATTCCATCCGCAGTGCCCACCCGGGAGCGCCGCATCAGGTGCCGGGGCCGGCCGAGGTTGCGGCGCCGCGTGAGGTTACGCTGGAAGAATGGCGCCTGATCGTGAGGAGCATGCAGCGGGTACGTGTTGACGGCAGGGGCGAGGTCGTCCAGAGCGGCTCATTCAGCCCGGAGGACCCCGACGAGCAGAGTGACTGGGTGAACTGGAACAGGGCGCGCGATCAAAAGTTGTAGCCGGCGGAAAAGTAGAAACGGTCATGGCCGTTGCTGGCCCGGCCGTAGGCGGCCGAAAAAGGCCCCAAAGGCGTTTTGAGGCTCAGGGCGGCTCCCCTGCCGGAGATGAAATCCTTTCCGTTCACCTCGACCGAGTTTTCCCAGACTGCGCCAAAATCGAAACGCGTTGAAAAATAGAAGGTCAGGTAACTTTTCCAGGGCAGGCAGTAGCGGTATTCGAGGCTGCCCAGTATGATATTCCTTCCGCTCCACTCTTCTTCTCGCAATCCATAAAAAGAGTCTTCCCCGCCGATCCTGTACTGTTCCGAAAATGGTGTTGTTAAATCTGATGTGCCCCAGATGAGCCGGGGGGAGAGGGTATTGCGGTTCCTGAAGGTCCAGAAGGTGGTGAGCTGGTTTTGCACCTTGAAAAAGGAGATATCCGCGCCGAGAAATTTTCCGGAGGAGACCTCATAGGTGAAGGTGTGGTATTTCCCGCGCGTCGGAAAGAGGATCTGGTCGCGGGTATCGACGACGCTGTTGAAGCCGATGGTATTCAGGTTAAGCTGCCCGGCATCGTCGATGCTGCCGGAGAGGCGGTGGATGTTCATCTTCTCCAGCCGCATGAATCCGGAGAGCATGCCGAGACGGGCGATCTGCATGCCCAGACTGATGTGCGCACCGTTGGCGCGGCGTTCATACTCTCCCATCCCGGTGAAATTTTTATAATAAAAACGTTTGGCGTACTCCTGCCGGGCAGTGACCTGCAAGCTCAGGAAAGAGTTGGCAAGGCGGTCGGCGTTGAACTGGAGAGAGAGCTTATGGTCGCGGTCTCCGTACTGTCCGTGCAGGATGAGATCGTTGCCGCTGCCAAAGGTGTTTTCGTGAGCCACCTCCAGAAAGGCGCGGCCGTTCAGCTCCAGATCATAGTGCGTGCCCAGACGGAGTACAGTGTATTTCTTTTCGCGCAGACGGACGATCAGTTCCCAACCCTCAGGGCTGGTTTGGGGGAGGAGGGTGACAGAGTTGAAAAGGCCGGTACCATAAAGGTTGTTGATCGCCTGTTGGGCTTGTTTGTGCTGGAAGAGGTCTCCGCTCCGGAGTGCAAAATCGCGGTTGAGGACCGATGTTTTGGTCACCTCCTGGCCCTCAAAACGGACGCGGGCGATCCTGCCCTCGTCGATGTTTATACGCGCAATTCCGCTCTTGCGATCGAACTCGACGCTGCGGAGAAAGGCGAGTGAATAGCCCTCCGTGCGGTAGAGCTGAATGAGCTTTTGCAGGGCGGCCCGCGCCTGATGCCGGTTGAGAGGGTGACCCAGAAGCGGCACAAAAGGGGTGAGCAATTCAATGTCCGAGAGCATGGTATTTCCCTGCAGATCGATCTGTTTCAGCTCCGGATAAGGGGTGCAGGCATAAATCAGGGTGGTGTCGCTTCCGTCGGCCTCGATGTGCGCTGCAACCTCCGAGAAAAAGCCGGTCTCGAAGAGTGTGGCTAAATTGGCCTGGATATCAGCCGGAGTATAGATAATGCTGGAGCGCGCGTCGATGAGATCGGTGAAGCCGAGGCGGGTAGGGCCCGAGAAGGAGACCCGGCTGACGCGGAAGGAGGGGCTGTTGAGGGAGAGGGTCTGTTCAGCTCTCTTTTTTTCCAGCAGGCTTTTAAGCTGCGGGATGATCGCGGCCGTCTGCGCGCGCGCTGTTTCATAGAACGTTTTTATCACTTCTTTTTGGGTCGTAGCGGCCGGAAAGCTCTTGAAACTGAGGATTAAATCGGCCTTTTCGAGCTGTTCGAGATTGTGCTCCTGCTGCATAATGGTTGTCACCTGGTCCATCAGTTCCCAGGGGAGGTTCATATCTTCGCGTGGACGCAGATTGGCGGTGCAGTCGATGGCAATGACAATATCTGCTCCCATGGCTCTGGTTTCCTCGACGGGGAGGTTGTCGAGCAGGCCGCCATCGACGAGCAGGGAGTTATTGTACTCCACGGGCATGAGCAGAAGCGGCACCGCGATGGATGCGCGCATCGCTTCGATCAGGTTGCCCTGCTCCAGCACGATCTTGCTGCCGGTGAGAAGATCGGTGGTCTGGATTTTGATGGGTACCCGCAGGCGGCTGAAATCAGATTCGTGCAAAGGGGCGTTGAGATAGAGATCGGTCAGGGTGTTGGTCAACTTCTGACCCGGGGTGACGGCCTCCGGCAGGTAGAATTTCCAGTTTGCCAGCCGCAGCTGAAGAATGGCCCGGCTCTGCATTTGTTTTTCCGCCAGGAACTGGCTGGCCCGGCTGGGGGAATCATTGAGCAGATCGCCGAGGTCGAGCTTTTCGACGATCGCCCAGAGTTCTTCCGGTGAATACCCCGAGGCGTAGAGCCCGCCGATGATGGATCCGATGCTGGTTGCGCCGATAAAGTCGATGGGGATATTGTGATCGGTCAGGGTCTGGAGAACACCGATGTGGGCGATTCCGCGCAGACCACCGCCGCTGAGGGCCAGACCCACCTTGGGGCCGGCGCTCTTTTGCTCCGGGACCAGAGCGAAGGGGGCCTCAACGGGTTCACGCGGCAGCGAGACGGTGAGCAGGCGCTGAGGCCAGGCGGCCGTTGCGGCGGAGAGGGAGAAGGCGACAAGGAGCCATCGTCTTGCGAAGGCTCCTGCTGCAAGAAATCGCCTGGTCGCTCTGTGCGTTGATCGCTTGTACATGGGCATGGCGGTTGGTGAGAGCTTCTCCATCGGGGAGCTGATAATTCTGAAGAGGCGGCCAATTAATAAACAAGGTGCAAGCCAGTCCAAAAATCTGCAGGGAACAGGCGCCGCACCTTGATCGTAAAAAGTACTCCAATAGCTAATATATCAAAGCAGCGGGGCAAAAGCAACAGCAAAATGGGAGAACAGGGCTTGGAAAAAGTACGGCTAATGTCCATTTTCTGGGAGCAGTCGGCCGCTGCCCGGGCGGCCCGCCGGTGTGGCCGGCGCATTCATCCGGGAGCAGGCCTTTGAACGGGTTGACGACGCGGAGGCTGAGCGCCATGGCCCTGATGACCGCGCTCACCGCTTTCGGATCGCTGCTGCGGATCCCTTTTTATCCGGTGCCGCTCTCGCTGCAGAGTCTCTTCCCCCTGCTGGCCGGAGCGTTCTTTCCGCCCTGGGCGGCGGCCGGCACACAGGCGGCCTATCTGGTACTGGGATTGCTGGGGCTGCCGCTCTTCAGCCAGGGCGGCGGCATGGCCTACCTTTTCCAGCCCACCTTTGGTTATCTTCTCGCCATGCCCCTGACTGCGGCCCTTGTCGCGCGCGGCCTGGCGACTGTGGCCCGTCCGCCGTCGATGCGCGCGCTTGCTCTGGTGATGGCCCTGGGGGCGCTTTTTTTGCTTGTCTTTGGGACTTTATGGTTGTATTTTTCTTTTACATGGATCACCGGCAAACCCATGCCGTTTATGCAGGCGGTGGTGGCCGGACTGCTTTTGTTCGTTCCGGGAGAGAGCATCAAGGTTGCGATAGCCCTCCTGGTGATAAAGAAATTTAAATTTCTGCTGCGATCATAGAGGAGAAAAGAGCATGGCAAAGCGGATTATCGGACTGGATGGCGGGGGCACCAAAACTCTGGGTGTCATGATCGACGAGACCGGCCAGCTTCTGGCGCGCGCCAGCGGCGACTCGTCCAATATTCAGGCCATCGGAGCGGAGCGCCTGGGCGAGAGCCTGTCCGCGCTGGTCGCCGAGTTGACCGCCAACGCCGGCTGTACGCCGGGTGAGGTTGATCATCTCTATGCCGGTCTGGCGGGTGCCGGAAGGCCGGCGGACCGCGAGGCGATCTCAGCCCAGGTCACAAGCCGCGGTCTGGCGCGGAATCATACGATCGATACCGACGCTTCGGCCGCCCTCGCGGGCGCCTTCGGCGGTGGACCGGGCATCATCGTCATCTCTGGAACGGGTTCGATTTGTTTCGGCAAGGATGACAAGGGCACGCTCTACCGCTGCGGCGGGTGGGGTTTCAAACTGGGGGACGAGGGAAGCGGTTATTACATCGGACAGCAGGCGCTGATCGCGGCCCTGAAAGATCTGGATGGACGCGGTCCAAAAACCGTGCTCAGGAGCCACTATGAAAAACGCTACGATCTGGCCAGCATCGATCTGATCATCTCCCAGATCTATTCCGACAAGATCGACCGGACTGAGGTCGCCAGCAATGCGCCGGCGGTCTTTGCGGCTGCCGAGGAGGGGGACGATGCGGCACGACAGATCATCGAAAACGCCGGCAGGGAGATCGGAAAATTGGTCGCCGGGGCGGCCAGGCGCATGGGCCGTGAGGGGGGTGAAGTTTCCGTCGCCCTGATCGGCAGTATTTTCAATCAGCGCGATGTGCTCATGCCCTTCATGCGCGAAGAGGCTTTGCGCGTGGTGCGGAAAGCGGCTTTTATCGAGCCCCGTTTCGAGCCCGCCATCGGCTCCTGCATTATGGGGCTGCAGAAAGAGGGCGTCGAGATCAGCCCCGGACTGCTCGCTCGTCTTGAAAAAGCCCTCGCTTGAGGGCTTTTTTTTTCAGGGATGTGCCAGCTTCATCGCTTCGATGATGGCCACGCCCGAGCTGGTGCCGATGCGGTTGGCCCCGGCAACGATCATCGCCAGCGCCGCCGGCAGATCGCGAACTCCGCCGGAAGCCTTGACACCGAGGGCCTCTCCGACGCAGCGACGCATGAGGACGATGTCTGCCTCCGTGGCTCCGGACTTGCCGAATCCCGTCGATGTCTTGACAAAATGAGCCCCGGCCGACCGGGCGAGATCGCACGCAGCGATCTTTTCTTCTTCAGTGAGCAGGCAGGTCTCAAGGATCACCTTGACCATGGCGGGTGCAGCCGCCTCAACAACCCCGGCGATATCCTGCAGGACCAGCGCCGAAAAGCCCGATTTTAGCCAGCCGGCGTTGAGCACCATGTCGATCTCGGTGGCGCCGTTGCCGACCGCTCTGCGGGCCTCCTCCGCCTTGTCTTCCGGCATGATGCTGCCCAGCGGAAAACCGACGACCGAGCAGAGACCGACCCCCGCTCCCTGCAGATGTTCAGCGCAAAAGCGCACCCATGCGGGATTTACACAGACGGTGGCGAAACGGTAGATCACCGCTTCGGAACAGAGCTGTTCGAACTGGGTGGCAACCGCCTCGGGTTTGAGGAGTGTGTGATCGATCAGGCCGGCCAGTGCCGCGGGGGTCAGGCTGGCGGGATCGGGAGGAATAGCAGCGCTTCGGTTCATGTTTACCTCTCTAGTGTGCCGGGGCCAGTTTGCCTGCATGGGCGAGCAGGAGGGGGAGAAGCTCTGCGGTGCGGAGCGTGCCGAGGGCACCGGCATTACAGGCGATTTCATCGAAAGTTTGGACCATGTCATAGCGCGCTGTAGACGCCTGGATCAGCAGGGGAACCGGATGCCAGCTGATCGCGCCCAGAGCGCTGGGGCAGGAATGGTCGCCGCAGACGGACACGACGGCCGGAGCGGGTTCCAGAAGCCGCGGGATCAGACGGTCGAACTCCTCGACCGCCTTGATCTTTTCATAGTAACCGCCTGCCAGTCCCTCTTTTTCGGGTGCGGCATAATGGATGATGATAAAATCATGTGTGGGGAGCTCGGCGCACGCCCGGTCGGTCAGCTCCGACGGCGCATCGGAGGAAGCGATGGCGGCGATGCCCGCTTCCGCGAAGATACGGAGATAATCCGGGGAGGAGGAGAGGGCGCAGCTCTTGAGGCCGAGCCCGCCCTTCCAGTCGGGAGCCTGCTCCAGCTGCCATCCGAGCAGCCTTTTCAGGGCTGCGTTCTCCGCCGGGGTTACCCCCGGAGCGGCCGGCATGAGCAGGCCGCACACCGATTTACGCGCCAGGGCGTTGAGATGGGGGTGATGCGCCTGCTGCAGTTCCGTGAGCAGGTTGGGGCCGGACTGGATGCCGCCGACGCCGCCGAGCAGGATAAGGACGATTTTTTCGTCGTTTTTCCGGACAAGAGGCAGAATATCTTGGAAGATCATGAAAATAATCCCGGCTTGAAGTAGATGAAATTTGTCGCACCAAGATAAACTATTTTGGCAATTTTATCAATTATTTTGTTGCAGATGCCGCCCTTGGCGCGAAGAAGGACTTTTTATTTACCCGGCTTTTTGCTATTTTAATCTCTCTTGTGAATCAAGGCAACGGACAATATTCTGAAAGGTTGATCATATGGATCTGCAATTAAAAAAACTGGCCCATTTTTCGGGCAGGCCCGGCCCTCTGCTGCTCGTCATCATGGATGGCGTCGGCCTGGGCCGGGAAGACGATACCAATGCAGTCTATTTGGCCAGGACGCCGGTTCTGGACGGACTGCTGCGCAGCCGGTTTTTCGCCCATCTCAAGGCGCACGGCACCGCCGTCGGGCTGCCCACTGATGAGGATATGGGCAACAGCGAAGTGGGCCACAATGCCATCGGCGCCGGGCGGGTCTTTGCGCAGGGGGCCAAGCTTGTGGATGGCTCGATCGCCGCGGGCAAGATTTTCTCCACCGGGATCTGGCAGGAGCTGATCGGCCGCGGGAAGGCAGGAAAGGCCCTGCATTTCATCGGCCTGCTCTCGGACGGCAACGTCCACTCCCACATCCGGCAACTCTTCGCTCTGGTGGAAAACTGCGCGGAGCAGGGCGTCAAACGGGTGCGGCTGCATATTCTCCTCGACGGACGCGATGTCGGGGCCCGGACTGCGCTGACCTATATCCATCAGACTGAAGAGCTGCTCGCCCGCCTTAATCAGCTTCATGGCTGTGATTTCCGCATCGCGTCGGGCGGCGGGCGCATGGTGACGACCATGGACCGCTATAACGCCGACTGGAGCGTGGTAAAGCGCGGCTGGGATGCCCACGTCCTGGGTAAGGCCCGGGGCTTCTCCTCGGCTGCGGAGGCGGTCGAGACCATGTATGCGGAGGATCCGCAGTCAACAGATCAGTACCTGCCCGCATTTGTCATCGTCGATGCCGCCGGATCTCCGGTCGGGACCATCCTGGATGGCGACGGTGTGGTGAATTTCAATTTCCGGGGTGATCGTGCCATCGAGATTTCGCGCGCTTTTGAGGAGCGGGAGTTTGATGCCTTTGACCGCGGGCGTTTGCCCGAGGTGTTTTATGCGGGTATGATGGAGTATGACGGCGATCTCCATATTCCCGCCAAATACCTGGTTTCTCCGCCCGAGATCGACCGGGTCCTCTCCGAGTATCTCAGCGCCGGCGGAGTCACCTCTTTCGCTCTCTCGGAGACCCAAAAGTACGGGCATGTGACCTATTTCTGGAACGGCAACCGCTCCGGTTATATCGATGACAAGCTGGAAAAATTTGTCGAGATCCCGTCTGACAAGATCCGGTTCGATGAGGCCCCTAAAATGAAGGCCCTTGAGATTACGGAGCAGGCCGCGCAGCTGCTGCGCAGCGGGCGATTTCGTTTCGGCCGGGTCAACTTTGCCAACGGCGACATGGTCGGCCATACCGGGGTGATGGCGGCGGCGATCGAAGCAGTAGAGACTGTTGACGAGTGCGTTGGAGCGCTACTTCAGGTGGTCAAGGAGCTCAGGGGGGTGGCGGTCATCACCGCCGACCATGGCAATGCCGATGAGATGTTCACAGTAAAGAACGGCGTCAAGTCGGTCAAGACGGCGCACACGCTCAATCCGGTCCCTTTTGTCATCGTCGATCCGGAGTACGCCGGGGAGTACGAACTGGCCGGACTGGCGAATCCGGGCTTAAGCAACATCGCCGCCACGCTGCTCAATCTCCTGGGGTATGAAGCGCCAGAGGAGTATGACCGTTCGCTGATCAAGATGAAAGAGTGAGCCGCCTCCACGTATCCGGTTATTCCTGTATAGCAAAAAGCCTCTCCGGTCCATGGACCAGAGAGGCTTTTTTAATGCAGACAGCGGGTCTACCGGTTGAGGGCGGCCTTGACCGTGCGGGCCAGGTTTTCGGGATCAAGCCCCTGGCTGCGGTAGAGTTCGTCGGGGAGGCCCGAGCTGCCGTAGCGCGTGACGCCCAGTTTGATCAATCTGGTGGAGAGTCCGGCATCGGCCAGGGCGTTGGCCACTGCGCTGCCCAGGCCGGTGCGGATATGGTGGTCTTCATAGGTCACGATCAGTCCGGTTTGTGCCGCCAGGGCGAGAGCCTTTATATCAGGGTCCGATGGACAGGCCAGCGAGAGCACCATGACCTCGATGCCTTCGGCCTTGAGCAGTTCCCAGGCCTTGACCGCACGGCCGACCATCCCGCCCATGGCGATGATGGCTCCCCTGGCGCCGGTACGGATCAGATCGGCCTTGCCGTAGACGAAGGAGTAGCCGCTGCCATAAAAGGGCTCGCCCGCTTCGTTGAGCACCATACCCATCTTGGAGCGTCCCATGGCGAGGAGAAAATTGCCGGGAGTGGCGGAGATGTAGCGGGTCGCCCGGTCGGTCTGGTTGGGATCGGCCGGAACGATGACCTTGAAGCCGAAGAGATTCTGAAAGACGCCGACGTAATCGATGCACTGATGGGTCTTGCCGTCCTCGCCGACATCGAGGCCGACGTGGGTGCAGACCACCTTGTAGTTGGTGCCGTTGATGTCGTTGAGGCGATGCTGGTTGAAGGTTTCGGCGACGCCGAAGACGCCAAAGTCGGCCCAGTAGGTGAGAACCCCTTCGGCCGAGCAAGCACCCGCAACGGCGGCGGTATTGTGCTCCTGGATGCCGCTCTGAAAAAAGAGCTCAGGGTAATTTTTGGCGATATTGGTGGTCTTGACTGAGGGGGCGAGGTCGCAGTCGAAAACCGCAATAGGGCGGCGTCCCTGGTTGGCGGCGACGATATCGTCGAGGGCGTTTCCCCAGCCGCTCCGGTTATCGTTCTTTTCGGCAGCCCCATAGGTGCGCGGGATGCCGGGATCGACCACGGCTGCGAGGGGGGCTCTTTCGGCGAGCGCAACGGCCGGATTGTGCGTTTTGCGGCGTTCTGCCAGGGCATCGAGATCATCCGGCAAGCCCAGCAGGTTCAGGGCTTTGCGGCACTCCTCGAGCGGCAGGGCCTGCCCGTGCCATTTGTGGTCGTTTTCCATAAAGGGCACACCCTTGCTCATCACAGTATGGGCGAGGATCATCACCGGTGTTGGCAGGCTGTGGGCCTTACGGATCGCCTGGTAGATGGCCTGATAATCGTGGCCGTCGATTTCGATGACCTGCCAGCCATCGGCCTCCCAGCCTGCGCGGATCTGCTGCGGCATCACCTTCTCGATG
>Ga0209606_1005390_pt1 | contig 11114 bp, 10 predicted proteins | sample AD_UKC057_MetaG_FD_184412 | JGI IMG/M metagenome (GOLD analysis project Ga0209606, IMG submission 184412) | Active sludge microbial communities of municipal wastewater-treating anaerobic digesters from USA - AD_UKC057_MetaG (SPAdes) (version 2) | ecosystem: Engineered > Bioreactor > Anaerobic >...
AAGAAATAGACCATTCTACCAAACTATGATGGTATTTGAAAATAAAGCAGAATATAGTGCTAAAAAACCAAATATCGACCAGAAACTCTATGATATATTAAACGAAACATACAAAAAGCTTATTTCACCAGAAGAAATTCTCTACTATATTTATGCAATTCTTTATAGCAATACTTATCGTAAAAAATATATTGATTTTCTTACAATTGATTTCCCAAGAATACCATTTACTAAAGATTATAAACTTTTTAGCAAAATGAGCGAGTTTGGACATAATCTTACCTGTCTCCACCTTGTCGAAAGTCAAATGCTAAATAAGATTATTTCTAAATATGAAGGTGAATCTACTTCAGACAAAATAGAAAAAATTGTCTATGATGAAATAAATAAAAAAATTTATATTAATAAAGATAAGTATTTCTCTAACGTAGAATCAGAAGTATGGAATTATTATATTGGTGGTTATCAAGTTTTACAAAAATATTTAAAGGAAAGAATAGGCACAACAATGGATAATCCAGAATATTTTTGCAAAGTGATTAGTTCTATTTATTATACAATCTACATTCAAAAAAATATTGATCAAATCTACCTTGATGTAGAAAAAGATTTTATAAAATTTACGTAAAATTATTTTAAATTAGTAAAAAAGATGGAAAAGAAAGCTGGCAAAGTCGGTTTCGGCGAAGGTGTATTAGAAGCTGGTGAAAAATATTCAAATCTAGTAGTTTTAGGTGCAGATATCACTGCATCAGTAGGATTAGATTTGTTTAAATCAAAATATCCAGATAGGTTTTATAGTTTTGGTATTGCAGAGCAAAATATAGCAGCTACTGCTGCAGGAATGGCTCTCTCAGGATTGCTTCCTGTGTTTAGTACCTATGGAGTTTTTGCTGCTTTCAGATGTGCAGATCAAGTGAGGACGTCCATTTGTTATAATAATGCAAAAGTGATAATCGGTGGTGCACATGCCGGCATAAGCGTAGGACCAGATGGAGCTACTCATCAAGCATTAGAAGATTTAGCAGTGATGCGGTCTCTACCTAATATGACTGTATTGTCACCTTGCGATGCTAACCAAACAAAAAATCTACTTTTAGCTGCTATTGAACAAGTAAATGGCCCAGTATATATTAGATTTGGTAGAGAACCTATGCCTAATTTTTCAGATAAAAATATTATTCCTCAGATCGGCAGAGCTCAAGTACTGAGAAATGGCTGGGATATTGCAATAATGGCTACAGGATCTTTAGTGTGGGAAAGTTTGAAGGCAGCTAATTTTTTATATAAAAATTATAAAATTGATGCTGCAGTAGTTAATATTCATACTATCAAACCCATAGATGTAGATACCATAAGTTATATTGCAAAACAATGTAAATTTATAATTACAGCTGAAGAACATCAAAAATTCGGTGGATTATTCTCTGCAATATCAGAGGTATGTTCAGAATATTATCCAGTACCTATAAAACCTATTGCTATGAATGATAGATTTGGTGAGAGTGGCAAGCCATCTCAATTAATGAACTATTTCGGATTTACTTCAGAAAATATCGTAAACACTGCTCTAAATATGATAAAAAGATGGAAATAATTGAAAAAATTATATTTTTTAGTTTTTTATTTTTAATATTTTTAAATGTAAATGGACAAATGGAAGAGAAATATTTATTGGGGAAAATAGACCCGCAGAATGATAGTAATTTTGTTTTAGTAGATAAAAAATTTACCGAAAATGGTAAGGAAATATATCTGAGAAAAGAAGTTTATGATGCTTTCAAAAAAATGTATGAAGCTGCTCAAAATGATGGCATAACATTAATAATTGTGAGCGGATTTAGAAGCTATGAATATCAAAAAAAATTATGGGAAGATAAATGGTTTGGCTACACTGCTGTAAATAATGAAGATTTATATTTGACTATACCTGATGATTTTGAAAGAACTAAAGAAATATTAAAGTATACTGCAATGCCAGGAACATCTAGGCATCATTGGGGAACAGATATAGACCTGAACAGTGTAGAACCATCATATTTCAAAACTGATGAAGGGAAGAAAATTTATGAATGGTTGCAAAAAAATGCAGATAATTATGGATTTTGTGAACCATATACATCCTTTGATAAAGATAGACCTGATGGATATCAACCGGAACCCTGGCACTGGAGCTATTATCCTTTGGCTAGAAAATTGTTAGATGAGTATCAAAAAACAATTAAATTTTTTATGATGATAGATTTTGCTGGTTATGAATATTTTGATAAATTGGAAATAATAAATAAATACGTACTAGGTATAAATCCTAAATGTTTTTAATATTTATATATTTTTTTTGTAGTTAAATTAATATAATTTTGCAATATAAAAATAGAAAATATGGCTAAAAATACTAGATATATATTTGTAACTGGTGGCGTAGTTTCTAGCCTTGGCAAAGGTATTGTTTCTGCTTCTATTGGCAAACTTTTGCAATCTAGAGGTTATTCTGTTACAATTCAAAAATTAGATCCATATATCAATGTAGACCCAGGAACTCTTAATCCCTATGAACATGGTGAATGCTATGTGACAGAGGATGGAGCAGAAACTGATCTAGACCTTGGACATTATGAAAGATTCATCAATATTAATACTTCTCAAGCAAATAATGTAACTGCAGGTAAAATATATTTGAATGTAATAGAAAAAGAGCGTAGAGGAGATTATTTAGGCGAAACTGTACAGGTGATTCCACATATCACCGATGAGATTAAATACCGCATTAGATTATTGGAATTTAATGGAGATTATGATTTTATAATTACTGAAATTGGCGGCACTGTGGGTGATATAGAATCATTACCATTCATAGAGGCCGTCAGACAGTTAAGATTAGAATTAGGTAAACGTTCATTAGTTATGCATTTGACTTTGTTACCTTATTTAGCTAATATTGGTGAATTAAAAACTAAACCTACTCAACATTCTGTGAAAAGCTTGCAAGAGCTAGGAGTACAACCAGATATTTTAATTTGTCGTACTCAAGTGCCTATTACAGAATCTATTCGCCAAAAATTAGCTCTTTTTTGTAATGTAGAACCTCGTGCTGTTATAGAAAACATAGATTTAGATACTATTTATAAAGTACCTATAAAAATGCTCGACGAGAAATTAGATGAGGTAATATTAGATAAATTTGGAATAGAAAATTCAACTAAATCAGACTTAACTAAATGGATAAATCTTTTAGAAAAATTAGAAAATTATAAAAATATTGTAAAAATTGCACTTGTAGGGAAATATGTAGAACTAAAAGATGCTTACAAATCTATAATGGAATCCTTTATCCATGCTGGAGCTTTTTTAGAAACTAAAGTACAGCTAGATTTTATCAGCTCCGAAAATATTAAAGAAGAAAATGTAAATGATTTACTTGGTCAATATCAAGGGATTTTAATAGCACCTGGATTTGGTGAACGAGGATTAGAAGGTAAAATTTTAGCATCTAAATATGCACGAGAAAATAAAGTTCCTTTTCTAGGTATTTGTTTGGGTATGCAAATGGCAGTAGTAGAATTTGCTCGCAATGTTTTAAATTTGCAGGATGCTAATAGTAGAGAGATAGATCCAAGATGTTTAAACCCAGTTATAGATCTAATGGAAAATCAAAAAAAGATATCCGTTAAAGGCGGAACTATGAGATTGGGAGCCTATCCATGTAAAATTACAAAAAATTCTAAACTCTATGAATGCTATAAAGAAGATTTAGTATATGAAAGGCATAGACATAGATACGAGTTTAATAATAAATATTTAGAAATATTCGAAGCAAACGGTATGAAAGCTGTGGGCATAAATCCTACAGAACAATTAGTAGAGGCAGTAGAAATAGAAAATCATCCTTTTTATATAGGCGTGCAGTTTCATCCAGAATATAAAAGCCGATTTGAAAAACCGCATCCATTATTTATAAGTTTGGTAAAAGCCGCAATAGAGAGATTGAAGGGAGAATAGAATAGGGGATATGAATTAAGATAATAAAAATTATCTTAATTCATATATTGTTTGAATTTTTATGTATGGAATTTTATATGCTATTATTTTTAAATTATATTATCTTTGCAACAAATTTTATGTAATATGAAAAATATCGTCTCAAATCTCCAAGAGCACCTCTCACAGGGTAAACAACTCAACTTAGAATTCCTTAATAATCTCTACAATAAGATGAAACTCCAAGGCAACGATGTAGTAGATTATCAACATCTAAAAGCTCAAAGCGTCTCTCCACAATGTCCTAATTGCAAAAGCATTCATATCAAGAAAAATGGACACCAACAAGGTCAGCAAGTGTATAAATGTAAAAATTGTGGTAAAAATTTTCGTGAGACTACTGGCACTTTTGTCTACTACTTGCATAAAAAAGAATTAATGTTAGACTACATTCGCCTGATGCTTGAAGGAAACACTTTACGTCAATGCTCTAAAGAACTTCGTATTTCTCTATCTACCAGCTTTGAATGGCGACATCGCATTATATCTGCTCTAAGAAGTTTCGAAAATAATGTAAACTTCTTTGGAATTATGGAAATAGACGAATTGCAGTTAAAATATTCTGAGAAAGGACGCAGATATAAAACGTTAGAAGAATATCTATTAGCTAATGAGCTAAAAACTCACAATGTAGCTGTGCTATCTATGATAGACAGAAGTGGTAATATGCTATGCAAATTGACAGGCTTAGATAATGTGAAACGAGATCAGATAGATAAGATATTATTAGCCAGGATATCAAATAATGCTGTGATTTGCTCACCAGATAATGAAGAATTCAAAAATTTGAAGACACAAAGCATAAAGGATAAAACTATAATTACTAGAAGGACAAAAAAGTATGGACAGCATGGGTTAGCAATAGTAAAAGACAAGGAAAATGATTTTGTAGGATGGATAAATTATAAATTTAGAGGGGTGGCTACGAAGTATTTGCAGAGTTATATAATGTGGTATGTGGTGAAGCATAAATATTTATTGAGTAGAGTGGTGGATGATATAGGTAGAATGCTGAATTTAGCAGCGTCAGACTGGGAGGCGTGGTATGTATATATGAGGTTGAGATTAAAGCATAGGGAAAAACTAACATAAATGTTTTTTTTACCTTCCCCATTCCACCTTTTTCTTATACTTTTGTAAAAAAATCATAAGGGGTATTAGCTCAGCTGGCTAGAGCGCTTGCATGGCATGCAAGAGGTCACCGGTTCGAACCCGGTATACTCCATTCTTGCTAGTACTCTTTTTTTGAATTTTATATTTATAGAATTCTTATTATCTTTGCTTAATATTATTTATTTTTATAATGATGAGAGATGAATTTTTTCATTTTTTAGCTCAGACTAATGATGAACCTTTAGCATTAGAATTTGTTTCAGCTGATGGCTGTTGGATTCAAGCCTTAGATGGTAAAAAGTATCTGGATTTAATTTCTGGTATTTCTGTGTCTAATTTAGGGCATAATCCTTCTTTTATTATTGACGCTGTCATAGAGCAGGCTAAATCTTTTGATCATCTTAATGTATATGGTGAGTATATTCTTTCTCCTCAGGTTAAGCTAGCTAGCGGTTTAGCTAATATTTTACCCAAAAATTTATCTAAAGTTTATTTAGTTAATAGTGGAGCTGAAGCTGTAGAAGGTGCTATGAAATTATCTAAAAGGTACACAGGTAGATATAAGATTGTTGGTTTCAATAATGCTTATCATGGTTCTACTCAAGGTGCTTTATCTTTAATGGGTAATGAAGAGTGGAAACGTCATTTTAGGCCTCTTATACCTAATATTTTTCATATTGAGATGAATAATTTTGATGATCTTTATATGATAGATAAATATACTGCTGCAGTTTTTATGGAACCTGTTATGGGTGAAGCTGGTATAATTCCTGCAGATTATCAATTTATGAAAGCTGTTAGACAAAAATGTAGTGAAGTAGGTGCTCTTCTTGTTCTCGATGAAATTCAAACAGGTATGGGGCGTACTGGCACTATGTTTGCTTTTGAGCAATATGATATTGTGCCAGATATTCTTTTACTTGCTAAAGCTCTGGGGGGTGGATATCCTCTGGGGGCATTTATTTCTTCTGATGAAATTATGTCTACTTTATCTTACAATCCACCATTAGGACACATTACTACTTTCGGCGGGCATCCAGTTAGTTGTGCAGCAGCATTAGCTTCTCTTAATTTTCTTGTTGATTCTAAAATATATCTAGATGTTCCTAAAAAAGAAAAATTTTTCATAGATAAAATTAATAAGGCTATTCCAAACTTAAAAATTAGACATAAAGGCTTTTTAATTGGTATAGAATTGCAATCGTTTGATGTTGTCAAAAAAGTAATTAAAGGTGCTATCAATGAAGGTGTTATAGTTGATTGGTATATGTTTTCTAGTCAAACTATTAGAGTTGCTCCTCCTTTAATTATTTCTTATGATGAGTTAGATTTTGCAGCTGATGTTTTAATTAGACAATTAAAAAATATATGAATATAAATGATGACATTTACTTTTTAAAATTAGCAATTGAGCTAGCTAAAGAAAATGTAAAAAATGGTGGTGGTCCTTTTGGAGCAGTCATTGTTAAAGATGGCCAAATTATTGCTAAAGGTACTAATAGAGTTACTTCTCATAATGATCCTACTGCTCATGCCGAAATTGTTGCCATCAGGCAAGCTTGTGAAAAATTAAATGATTTTCAATTAACTGACTGCATTATTTATAGCAGTTGTGAACCTTGTCCTATGTGCTTAGGTGCTATTTATTGGGCTAGACCTAAAAAATTGGTTTTCGCTGCTGATAAATTCGATGCTGCCAATGCAGGATTCGATGATTCAATGATTTATGATGAAATACAATTACCTTATAGTGATAGACATTTAGAAACTATTAATTTAAGGATAGATGAATCATTACAACCATTCGAATTGTGGATGTCTGAGAATGATAAAATTACTTATTAAATCTTTTTTCACTCTTTAATTAAATTGTATCTTATTTAATTTTATGCAATAATTTATTTAAAATTTATTCGTATATTTGTAATAAAAAAATGGAAGAGCTATACTTGATAAAACAAAGATTTGGAATTATAGGTAATTCACCTTTGCTCAATCATGCTATTGAGATTGCTGTGCAAGTAGCTCCTACTGATTTAACTGTTTTAATCATTGGCGAGAGTGGTACTGGTAAGGAATTTTTTCCTAAAATTATACATTCATTTAGTGCGAGAAAACACGGAGCTTACATAGCTGTTAATTGTGGTGCTATACCAGAGGGTACTATCGATAGCGAACTTTTTGGTCACGAAAAAGGCTCTTTCACGGGAGCTATAGACTCTAGAAAGGGTTATTTCGAAGTAGCTAATGGGGGTACTATTTTCCTTGATGAAGTTGGTGATTTGCCACTTTCTACACAAGTTCGTCTTTTACGTGTTTTAGAAACTGGTGAGTTTATGCGTGTAGGTTCTAGCAAAGTAATGAAAACAGATGTTCGTGTAGTAGCTGCCACTAATGCTAATCTCCAAGAAGCCATTGCTAAAGGTAAATTTCGTGAAGATCTTTTCTACCGTCTGAGTACTATCCCCATTTATATTAGACCTCTTAGAGAAAGAAAAGAAGATATTCCACTTTTATTCCAGAAATTCTCTACTGATATTGCAGAAAAATATCATGTACCCCCTATTAAATTATCAGATGATGCTATGAATTTGTTAGTTAATTATAAATGGCCTGGCAATATTAGACAATTAAAAAATGTAGCTGAGCAGATGACTATTATCGAAAAAGATAGAGAGATTAATGCTACCACACTCCAAAAATATCTCCCTGAGGATAAACCTAATCTTCCTGTCCTTTTCTCTGATTTATCTCCTACTGATAGCCTTAATGAGAGAGAGCTCATCTATAAATATCTGATAGACATGCGTAGAGATATTAATGAAATTAAAAAAATAGTTTATCAATTTATTCTAAGTAATAAAAATCCTGAAGATGCTTTATACACAGAAAATAAAGAATCTATACTACCACCTTTGCCTATTAAATTGTCCGATCAACAAAGTTTTAATTCTATTCATGATGGCAATACTATAATATCTAAAAATAAAACTAATGATAATGATGTAGTATATATAGTAGAAAATGATAAAAATAATGATCAAAAAGAAACACTTTCTCTACAGGAAAAAGAAAAAGAATTAATTATTAAAGCTATTCAAAAGCATAATGGTAAAAGAAAATTAGCTGCTGAAGAGTTGGGAATAAGCGAACGAACTCTTTATCGTAAAATCAAAGAATACAATCTAGATGTATGAAATATAAAAGTTTAATGTATTGTATTTTTAGCATAATGATTTTTACTTCTTGTATTAGATTAACCTTTTCTGGAGCTTCTATACCTGAAGGAGCTAAAACTTTTAGTGTGAATTATTTTGTAAATAATGCTTCTTTGGTAAATCCTAGTCTTAGTCAACTAATTACTGATAAATTAAGAGAACGTATACAATCTCAAACTAGTCTAATTATGGTTAATGATAATGCTGATCTTACTTTTGAAGGAGAAATTACAAATTACATAGTGCAGCCTGCTGCTTTGCAAGCTAATGATGTGGCTTCTCTCAATCAATTAACTATAACAATTAATGTAAAATATTCTAATAAAATTGATGAAAAACAAAGTTTTTCACAACAATTTTCTCGTTATCAACAGTTTAGTTCTACTGTGTCTTTTTCTTCTGTAGAAAGTTCTTTAGTAGAACAAATTGTCAATGACCTGGTAGATGATATTTTTAATAGAGCATTTATAAATTGGTAATATATGAACACGATTTCTATTATTAATAAAATTTTTGAAATAAAGCAAAATATAAATTATAGCGATTTAAATAAAAATTTTTCGTTTTCTTATTTTGTAAATCTTTTTAATCTTTTATCTAAAAATATATCTGATGTAGATTATGAAAAACTCCTTTTCAAAACATCTCTGTTATCGCCTAATAGGAGTTTACTTTATTACATTTTAAAAGATTACTACAATGTAAATATAGATAAATCTCCAACTCAGACAAATAAATATCATGATATTATTGATAAATTTATTAAAGAAGAACCTAAAATAAATCTACCATCTAAAGAAGATTTACCAGATGACATTGATGACCTCACTGAAAATATTAAATTGGACGACGATGATTTCGTTAGTGAAACTTTTGCTTTTATTTTTACTAAACAAAAAAATTTCAATAAAGCTATTGAAATATATGATAAACTCAAATATCGTCATCCCGAAAAAATAAATTTTTATCAAGAAAAAATTAATGAACTTCTAAATTTACAAAATAACTAAAATATTGATTCTAAATTATCATTTAGATAATAAATTTTTTCAAATATTTCTGTATTTAAAGAATAACTTTAAAATTTATTACTTGCTCAGATTAATACCTCTTTTCCCCAGCGGAGACCTTTCTTTTGTTACCTTTTCTTTGTGTGGCTGACAAAGAAAAGTAAATTAAGTATAAATTATTCAAAAATATTCATTAATTTTACCTAATAAATGAAAAAAATAGTATTATTATCATAAAATTAATCAAATTTTAAATTATACAGTTACCACTGTTAGGCCAAATGATAAAAATTTTAAAAAAAACAAAAATATGAAAAAAGTATTAGTTTATTTTATAATAGGTTTTTCCTTACTCAGTTGTAAAGGACAAAACAAAGAATTTAATGAATATATATCAAATTTTCAGGAATTCAAATTACCTTTTTTAATTGATAGAAGAGATTCAATTAATAGGTTTTATGCTAGAGAAGTATTTCAAAGTATACCATTAAATTACATAAAACAATTTGTATGTAAAGATTCCATAAATTGTGATTATGATCCATCAAAATACAGTTATGCTTATAGGTATAAATTTAAAATAAATTCAAATTTTATAATTACATTTGTTAGTAAAGCTAAAGAAAAAGGTAAAACATGTTATGATTTTGATTTGGGTGAAACTTTATTAATAGTATATTCAAAAGATGGTAAAATAATAGATGCGAAATCAATAGCTAAAGATAATGATTGTTGGCTAAGTAGTATTTGGGTAACTGATGATAGCATTAAAGTACAACAAATCAAGATATCTGATCCATCAAAAATAAACGATCAAGAAATTGACTGCGAAATAGAAACAAAAATATATCAAATAAGTGATGATGGTTATATAAATTTGATTAGAACTGATCCAATAAAAAAAGGTGTGCTTGTTTTTGATGAAAAAATAGATGATTTTATATTAAAAAAATAATATAAAGAATCGTCCAATTTTACTACATGAAAGTAAATATTAAATGCATACTTTTTGCTATCTAATCATCTACTGCATGATCTTTAAGTTAGCTTTAAACTAATCCATTTGGTTTTGTCAAAATCCGCCTTGGGAAATGATTTGATTTAAAACAAACAAGCCGTGTAGGGATGAAGGGTTTACACTGTTTGAGCAAGCTTTAGCTTGCGAGTTTGTAAACCCCAAGAGGTGATTGCGTAGTTTTATCAAATCATTTCCCCAGCGGAGATTTTTCTTTGGTTCTTTCTTTGTATGGCTGACAAAGAAAGAATTTAATAAGAAATATTTTTATTAAAATGTTCATTTATCAAAAATATTCTTTAATTTTACCTAGTAAAATTTTCTCATGCAATACTTCTACCACCCCGACCATCTCGGCTCTGCCTCCTTCATAACAGATGCAGACGGTACAGTAATGCAGCATTTGCAGTATCTTCCCTACGGCGAGCTATTCATCTCCCAGCGAAACTACTAGTGTACTTTAAAACACATCTTTAGATGTGTCCCGCCCGCATTGGGAAATGATTTGCAATAAAACAAGCAAGCCGTGTTGGGAAAGAAGGGTTTACACTGTTTGAGCGAGCGATAGTGAGCGAGTTTGTAAACCCCAAGAGGTGATTGCGTAGTTTTATCAAATCATTTCCCCAGCGGAGACTTTTCTTTTGTTACCTTTTCTTTGTGTGGCTGACAAAGAAAAGTAAATTATATAAAAATTTATTCAAAAATATTTATTAATTTTAC
>Ga0209606_1005393_pt1 | contig 11107 bp, 8 predicted proteins | sample AD_UKC057_MetaG_FD_184412 | JGI IMG/M metagenome (GOLD analysis project Ga0209606, IMG submission 184412) | Active sludge microbial communities of municipal wastewater-treating anaerobic digesters from USA - AD_UKC057_MetaG (SPAdes) (version 2) | ecosystem: Engineered > Bioreactor > Anaerobic >...
CATCTCATTTACAGGCCGATACATCAAGAGTGCGCGGCAGTCCACCTTGCGGCCTTCCTCCCTTCTCCTCCAAGCCGTCTTCCCCTCCCTCCTCTCACACACTCCTCTTCCTTTGCAGCTGGCATTGCAATTCCACGGCCAGGAGCGCATCTTCATCGCCCTGCTTGGCGGCTTTCAGGTACCACTTCATGGCGGCATCTTCGTCTTTCTCCACTCCGTAACCATTTTGATAGCAGTAGGCTATGCGGTTCTCGGCCCGCATGTCTCCCTTATCGCTCGCTTTCCGGTACCAGAAAAAAGCCTGGTCGTAATCCTGAACCACCCCTTGCCCGTAAAAGAACCGGTCCCCCAGCTCCACCTGCGCATCAACATGCCCCTGCGACGCAGCTTTGCTGTACCACTGGAACGCCTTGCGGTAATTCTGCTCCGTACCCGTACCACGACGATAACAATCGCCGAGGTTCTTCTGGGCGTGCGCATTCCCCGCCTCGGCAGATTTCAAAAACCACTCAAAGGCCTGATGCGGATCCTTTTGCACGCAACAACCCAGTTCAAAAAAGAACCCGGTTTGCTTCCTTGTCCGCAAAAACCCTTGCTCGGCCGACTTCTTGAACCAGAAAACCGCCTGCTCGGCATCCTTCTCCACCCCGATCCCTTCATCATAACATATGCCGAGGTTGTATTGTGCGCGGGCGTTCCCCTGTTTTGCCGCCTTCCTGCACCACTCAAAGGCTTCGCGCATGTCCTGCTCGACACCTTCACCGCTGGAATAACAGCATCCGAGATTGTTCTGAGCCCTGGCACACCCTTTTGTGGCTGCCTTGGTGTACCATTCGATGGCTTTTTCACAATTCTTTTCAACGCCGAGGCCAAATTCATAGCATATTCCTACCTGGTTCTGGGCGTGTAGATTCCCCATGTCTGCCGCTTTAAGGAAGCACTGAAAGGCCTCTATAAAGGAAGCATTGGCACCGTCTTGTTCAGCATCTTTTGCGTCCAATCCCTTGTCGTAATAATAAACCCCTCGCAAAAAATGCTCCTCGGCAGTTTCACTTACAGTTTGTCGCAAATACTGTTCTTCCGGTTTCATAAACGCAAAGATATATACTGCAAGATAAATAAAATCAGGCTTTTTACAAAATTAAATTACACTTACGTTCTATCATTGTAAATATCAGTAGTTAGCATTTTCCAGCGCTTTATAATGAGTTCACTCGTCAAACCGAGGTGAAATACCGGTCATGTTTAAATGTTTCCTACCAAATCCGCTCCTCTTGCAAATGCAGCACTCCTATCTCACTGTCAATATGATACTTACAAAGTCATAAAAAGACGACAATGGACTGCCGCGCACTTTTGATTCATCCAGCTGACTTTCAGCATTATAACAAAAGAGCTCTCCCAGGGAGCTCTTTTATTAACTATTTGTGATACAGTTCAATACATCAAAAGTGCGCGGCAGTCAGCGGTGTGAGTGCCCCGCAAACATTGTCCGTTTGGCTCATAATCAACCACTTATATGTTTCATACCCCAGGGGTATGAATTGCGTATCATATTCAGCTAAAAGAACAATGTTTGCGGGGCACAAAAAAAGGCCGATCAAAAAATGACCGGCCTTTCACCGTGATCCGTCTGGGGCTCGAACCCAGGACCCCAACATTAAAAGTGTTGTGCTCTACCTGCTGAGCTAACGAATCGGGGGCTGCAAAATTAGCCATAAATTTTACAACTGCAAAAAAACTCTTTTTTTTCTAACTTTGATATTCAAAACAACACAGTATGGTCCTGTTAGAAGTTTGCTGCACCAGTCTTGATAGCGCCCTGGACATGCTCCGGGCCGGAGCCCATCGGCTTGAGATCTGCTCTGATCTGTCCTGCGGAGGCCTCACTCCCACCTGGCTAAACCTCCTGCAACCCGGTAACTTCGCATCTTATCAGCAACAACCCGGTAACTTTCCGTCTGCTCAGCAACAACCCGGTAACTTCCCGTCTGCTCAGCAACAACCCGGTAACTTTCCGTCTGCTCAGCAACAACCCGGTAACTTTCCGTCTGCTCAGCAACAACCCGGTAACTTCCTGTATACTCAACAACAATCCAGCAACATCCCGTCTGCTCAGCAACAACCCGGTAACTTCCCGTCTGCTCAGCAACACCCCGGTAACTTCGCATCTACTCAGCAACAACCCGGTAACTTCCCGTCTGCTCAGCAACACCCCGGTAACTTCGCATCTACTCAACAACAATCCAGCAACATCCCGTCCTCTCAGCAACAACCCGGTAACTTTCCGTCTGCTCAGCAACACCCCCGCAACTTTCCGTCTGCTCAGCAACAACCCGGTAACTTTCCGTCTGCTCAGCAACACCCCGGTAACTTCCCGTCTGCTCAGCAACACCCCCGCAACTTTCCGTCTGCTCAGCAACAACCCGGTAACTTTCCGTCTACTCAGCAACAACCCGGTAACTTCCTGTATACTCAACAACAATCCAGCAACATCCCGTCTGCTCAGCAACACCCCGGTAACTTCCTGTATACTCAACAACAATCCAGCAACATCCCGTCCTCTCAGCAACACCCAGGATACTTTCCTTCCACCCCGCAGCACCAAGGCACATCACAATCCATGCAGCAGCCTACCCTGCATGCCCTGGGCAACTTCTCTCCCACCCCGTATGACTGGCGTATCCCTCTTGATGAATTTCTGGACCGCACGCACGTCCTTATACGGTGTCGTCCCGGAGATTATTGTTATTCACAGGCCGAGGTGGACTCCATGTGTGAATCCATCCGCCTGTGTCGCCAGGTTGGTGTACACGGCGTGGTAATTGGCGCGCTCAACCCTGAAGGCGACCTCGATCTTCCGGCCCTTCATCACATGATAGAGGCCGCAACCGGCCTCGCCTCTACAAAAACAACCAGCACCACAACGACAAGCACCATCACATCCGCCGAAACAGGCATAAGCACAACTCAAACCGCAACACCTGACGGTAATGACACGAAAAATAGCCTCGGCCCTGTAGACTGTTTCAGTGCCAAAGATCCCAACCACGCTGCCACCCAGCCACAGCCTATGACATTGGTGTTCCACCGGGCATTTGATGTATGCAGGAACCCCTTCGTGGCACTGGAACAGATCATTAAGCTCGGCTTCAGCACCATTCTGACCTCGGGTCAAAGTCCGAATGCCGAGGCCGGGATTCCCATGCTCAGCCAATTGGTGGATAAAGCCGCCGGACGCATCACAATTATGGCCGGCAAGGGCGTTACCGTTGACAATGTTGCTGATATAATCCGACAGACCGGCGTTCCGGCAGTTCACCTGTCGGAGCGGCCGGGAATCCCTGAAATTCTCGCGCGCATCTGACTGCCGCGCACTCTTCATTCATTTTACTGATTATCAATAATATGACAAAAGAGCTCACCTGGAGAGCTCTTTTGTTAATCATCTATCATACAGATCAATACATCAAGAGTGCGCAGCAGTCTTCCGGACCGGATTGGCATAAATTTTCAGGAAAATGTGTTGTGCTGCCTTTAAAGCTTCTGGTAACGTTTCATTGGCATTACTACCAAAAACCTTTTGCGGCAGGGCTTCCAGTCGCTTGAGGAAGGCAGCTTTGTCCTGGTCTGAATAGAGGTGTTTGTATGTGGTAGTGCCGTGCAGCATATCGTAGGCTATATAATTGGATGGAAAGCATTGGTAGCCGCGCCGTATCTTGCTATCAATCAATGCACAGAGGTTTGCAGCAAATGCGTTCAGATCCTGAGCGCCACTACGCCCCGGACTGCCATTTTGCATCCTTACGCCAGGAGCATGCCCTGGACTGTCATCTTGAGTCTGTTCGCTGGTAGTTTGCACGGCATTGCCATTTTGCATCTTTTCGCCAGGAGCATGCCCTGGACAGCCATCTTGCGTCTGTTCGCTGGCAGTGTGCACGGCATTGCCATTTTGCATCCTTACGCCAGGAGCATGCCCTGGACTGTCATCTTGAGTCTGTTCGCTGGTAGTTTGCACGGCATTGCCATTTTGCATCTTTTCGCCAGGAGCATGCCCTGGACAGCCATCTTGCGTCTGTTCGCTGGCAGTGTGCACGGCATTGCCATTTTGCGTCCTTTCTCCGCAAGTATCGCCATGAGTCACCACGGACACTTCACCTGGGGTTTCACGGGTTCCTGTTGCACAATCTTCCAGTTCCTTTCGAGTTAGCGGATCGCATACATGGATGTGTACTTTTCCCTTCCACTGGGAGATCCCGGTTATCATGCTGTTCAGGTCTTCGTCTTCGTCCTTAATGTAGGTTTTGCCATCGGGAGCATTATGTGCAGCCAGCAGTTCCTTTGTCTTAAGGAAATCGCATGATTCGTATTCGTAGGAAATGGCTACGGGCACGATGTTCAGGGATGCATAATTTTCTACCAGATCATACGGTCCGCCACCCCCGGCAACTGCATCACCTGCATCAGCAGAAGCTCCCCCGGCAACTGCATCACCTGCATCAGCAGAAGCTCCCCCGGCAACTGCATCACCTGCATCAGCAGAAGCTCCCCCGGCAACTGCATCACCTGCATCAGCAGAAGCTCCCGCAGCAACTGCATCACCTGCATCAGCAGAAGCTCCCGCAGCAACTGCATCACCCGTTTCAGCAGCGCCCTTCTCTTCACCAGCGCCCCGCATTCCGCTCATGCCCATCATCTTGACCAGTGCCGGCGCTGTTTTGTCCAGCCCGTCTTTTGTGCGGCCGTTGCGCTGGGCTATCCAGCAGGAGTTGCCATGCCGTATGCAGCTGCGCAGAAATTCGCTCAACAGTACAGAGTTCTTGAACAATTCCCGTTTGTTGCCCTTCCTGACCACCTTGAACATTTTGTTGGAGCGGGCAAGATCATCTGCCAGTTGGTTCACTATAAGGTTGTCCCCGTAAGTGATCATACTGGTGGGCAGTCCCTGGTAAACAAAAACCATCTGTAGCAAAGAAGTATCCAGTATGATATCCCTGTGGTTGGAAATGTACAGGTAGCCCTTATCCGGCCCGATACCGTGGCTGAAATGGTACGTGAAGCTTTCAATGGTGGAGTCAATCACGCGCTTGTTGAAAGCGTACATCCACTCCATCTGGAATTGATGAACGGTCTTCACTTCCAGAACCTTCCTTATGGCTTCCGCTGGTGTGATCCCGGGAAAGATCATTGCTGCCACATCCGGAAAATACCGGTGCGCTGCAATACGCTGCATCGCTGCCGGTATCTGTTCATCGGTATAAGGTCTTAAATGTTCCGGGAAATCTTCTATCACGTCAAATTTCATTTAGCAACATCTGTTCGCAACAAACAACCTTCTTAACAGGGGCAGGCCAACTTCCTTCACAACCACCTTTCCTGCACATGCCACCAGGTGCACAGCCCGCATTCCTCAATATATCCGAAGCAAATCAATGCAAAATCGCTCTTCCCTCAGTTCGTAATCCATTGGCGGAAACTCGTGAGAACGAGTAAGCAGGCAAAGAAGGGATGATGCATAACCTCCGTAACATTCCACATATCCTGCCAACAATGTATTCAACGAAGGTTCGGTCTCTAAGGTTCCAAAGCATGTCCTGAAAAAATGCTCGTATATGAAACCGTCTGAAAGAAAGATTCCCATTTCGCCCTCAATTTTGTGTCTGAATGCAATATCACTGCAAATAGCATTGGGGATGGCACGTTTATAGGCCTGGTCATCTGTACCATGCCCTTCCATCACACGTACAAGGTTGTAATCTGCCCCCAGGCAACCCGAGCGGGAGTAAATGAACAGACCCATGTCGGGCTTGCTTACAGATACGTCGTATCCGTTTTTTTTCATGAGCAATTCCGCTGTTATGAATCCTAGCTTGCTGTAATCATCCATTTTTTCATAGGTAGGAAAATCCACTTTCAGGGAGGAAAAGATACGGTCCAGGTCTTCACCCACCTGGTTGCCCATCATTAGTTTTTCCAGTCCAGGGCACCTTTCCCTGTCCAAAACAACGGAATGGTTGGTTATCCTGCAAAATGACCTAATAAGCATGATGAATCTTTTCTTTTGTATAAAGGGTTACAGCATTTACTCCCCCAAGACCGGCAGATACATTAAGAAAACTATTCTTGCCCGATTTTTTTATGGAAGTAACGACCTGGATCCGGCTCTTAGTCCCAAGATTGGTGTGACCCAAGGTAGGCAATATGACTCCCTCTTCCAACGCTTTAGCACCAAGGATACAGTTCATGAGGCTCGTAGACCCTGAACTATGTCCAAAATTCCCCTCAAAACTATTGACCGGGACTCTTCGTAAACCAGCCTTATCAATGGCTTTTGCCGTGAGGTAGTCAAAAGCTTTCAAACCCACACCTTGTGCCGTGATGAAAGAGAGATTCCTTATACTTTCCTGGGCCATCACTTTCTGAATGGCCATCTGCAAACCATTTCCTTCCGGGTCTAAATTGCCTTCTGAGACAGGATCTGTTGTTACGATTCCCCCCCTGTACTTGACAGCGTATGGTATGTTCAGATGTTTTCTATCTTTATGCAGCTTCTCTTCACTGACAAATATGGCACAAGAGGCAGATTCTCCGGGATTTGTACCATCGCTTTCCTTATTGAAAGGCCGCACCGGATCATTGCTTACAACCCCAACCTGACTTAAGAGAAATACGGTGAACATGCTTATCAGCTCGACTCCTATGATCACTGCAAAATCATAAGGACTGCCCTTGCATAACAGCCGGTTGGCCACTATCTGGGCCTGCATGCCGGCCAAGGTGGAATTCATGACCACATAGGGTTTCCCGTGCAAATTCAATTCGTTCATCATTTGCTGGGACACATGCCAGGGATAGAGCCTGGGATTCAGGGTCTGGTCACTTAGTTCGCGGAATGAATCGACATCGCCTTTGGTAGTGCAGAAAATAAACGCGACCCGGCTGCTCTGAAAAATCTCGTTTCTGTAAATTTCAGGCAGTGAATTAGATACGGCAGATTCAAAAACGGCAGACATGGCCTGGTGGTACCTTGACATCATGTGGGTGCGTGCCCCGGCATACGGGGCTGCAAGGCTTTCCAGCTCACGGGGACTGATCAGGGCAGCAAGAATTGGATTGGACAACTCCCTGAATCCGGCAGGAAACTTTCTGATGCCGGAATAACCCTCTTTTACGGCCTGAAAGTTTTCTTCTGTTGTTGAGCCGAGAGGAGAAATAATGCCGTCACCAATTTTGTACATCATTGTACTTACAAATGTAGGAATTTTTCCAGAATATGATAATTTTGTGGAAAAAGGTGCCTATGCGGTTCTTGATCCTCCTCTCTTTCCTTTTCATTACTCCGTGTCTTCTTGCCGAGGCAGGGCCAGCGCAGGCATCCGTCCCGGGAGGTGCGCCGGAGCGCGTCCAGCAGCAATCCGCGTCCGAGCGCGTCCAGCAGCAATCCGCACCGGAAAAGACGCAGAAGCAACAGCCGTTTGAAACGGAACAGGAGCAGTCTGCACCAGAGGAGTTGCAACAGATGCAGCAGCCCGCAGAACAGAAGGTGCAGCAACAACAGCAACAACAGCAACAGCAGCAGTGGCAGCCGCGTGCGCCCCGCAAGAAAGTGGGGCTGGTGCTGAGCGGGGGCGGAGCCAAAGGTGTCACCCACATAGGCGTGCTAAAAGTGCTGGAAGAGGCGGGCATCCCCATAGATTACATTGCAGGAACCAGCATGGGAGCCATAGTGGGCGGCATGTACGCCATAGGATTCAGCCCTGCCGCCATGGACAGCATCATGCGTGCCCAGAATTGGCTGGATTTGCTGAGTGACAAGATCACCCGCGACAAACTGTTCTTCACGGAAAAGGAAGTATCGGATAAATCCTTGATAACCATCCCCTTCAACAAAGACCGCTTTCACATATCCACCGGTTTGCTGAGCGGCGGGTCTGTCATGGACATGCTGAACGAGTACACAGTGGGTTACCACGACATGCAATCCTTTGATGACTTGCCTATCCCCTTTGCCTGCGTGGGTTATGACCTTATAAGCGGGGACCAGGTGGTCATGCGGGAAGGCAGCCTGCCCCTGGCCATACGTGCAAGCATGTCCATTCCGGGCGCCTTTACCACTGTGGAACGGGATGGGCGCATACTGATAGACGGCGGGGTTATCAACAATTTTCCCGTGAATGTGGTACGGGAGATGGGAGCCGAGATTGTCATCGGAGTGGATGTGAGCATGATGACAGAACGGCTGGAAAGCCTGAGCAGGGGGGAAATCCGGGAAGACGACTACAACGACCTCATGTTCATAGTCAATCGCATGATGGAAAGGATGTCCCGGGATGCTTTTGAAAAAAACAAGAGCCTGACCGACCTCTATATTCATCCCGATACAGAGCCTTATACAACAGCCAGTTTCACCACAGCGGCCGTTGATTCTCTGCTTATCAGGGGAGAACGTGCTGCCCGTCAAAATTGGGACGCCATCCTGGCCTTCAAGGAACTTATAGGCATTCACCCCGCCGATGACATAAAGCTTCCGCCCAACCGCAAAGCAGGGACAGACTCTCCCGTGCAGGACAGTATTGACCTGGGATACATCATCTTTAACGGTATCACTACGCTGAACGTGAAAAACCTTCGTCGCATGCTCCGTTTCAAGGAATTCACCACCATAGGCACGAATTCACTCAGGGAAGCGGTGGACCGCTTCAGGGGCACCGGAAGTTTTGCATCCGTGACCTATACGCTCGTCGAGGAAAACGGGCGCTATAACCTGACTTTCGAATGCCGGGAGCGTTCCCGCAGTGCGGTAAGCGTTGGCATCCGCTTCGATACCCGGGAAATTGCCTCGGGTTATATCAATGCTGTCTTTTCTCCGGCGGAGCTCCGGGGAGGCTTGGTGGAAGCAACCGGGAGGCTTTCTACCAATCCGTTCATCAACGTGGGCATATTCTACCAGGATGCCTGGCTTGGAAAATTCGGGCTGTCCTACACTTACCGGTACGGGAACATGGAACTGTACACCGGGCGCGATACCACATCGCATAATGTCCGGTTTCACAAGAACCGCGTGAACCTGGACCTGGCTAACTTCTATTACAGAAATTTCAATTTCTACCTGGGTGCACGCTATGAAAACTTCCGTTCTCCCAGCATGATCATGGCCAACAGTACAGGATTGCAGCGGCAAAGAGTGCGTGAGAACCTGATCAGTTACCGGGCCGGGGTGCGTTACGACAGTTTCGATAATACCAATTACCCTTCTGCCGGGGTGCTTTTCAAAGCCGAGTATGCGCTCTATACGGATGATTTTTCGCAGTACAGGGATGATGCCCCTGTCTCGGCCTTTTCCTCTTCCCTCTATGTAGCCATACCTGTATCAAACAGGTGGACGCTTGTTCCCGCCTTGTACGGCCGGTTCCTGTATGGGAAGGAATTTGGCTTCCCCTTGCAGAACTTTGTAGGCGGTACCATTGCCGGCCATTACCTGGACCACCAGCTGCCCTTCTATGGGTTCAGACCCACCGAAGTGGTTGACAATAAATTCATAGCAACTGCTTTTGAGGCGCGCTACCGCCTGTTCAACAATCATTATTTATGGGTGAAGGGAAATGTGGCGCGTATCAGCCGCTCAACGCTGGAACTCATAGAATGGGACAAAGGAATGTATATGCTGGGTGCGGCTGCCGGGTACTCCTATGACAGCCCCCTCGGACCCATTGACGTGCTGGTTGAATACGGACTGCACCCGGGAGCGAAGTTCGGGGTCTATATCAATCTTGGAAAGTATTTTTGACGGGACGCACCAGCACCTTGTCAATCCGGGCAAAATCCATGTCGACAACCTCTATGGACAACCCCTCCCATTTGAACGTCTCGCCGGTGACCGGAACGTGTTCCAGTTTGTCCAGGATAAGTCCGCTCAGTGTATTGTAGTCGTTGGTGGCAGCCAGGTCTACCATGTCGAAATGCTCCAGGAATGCGTAGAAATCGCATTGCCCGTCAATCAGGTATGAGCCGTCCCCGCGCGAGACGATGTCGTGGTCTTCGCGGTTTTCGGGCAATTCTCCTATCAGGGCTTCCATGATGTCCGAGTGGGTGGCCATCCCCTGTATACTGCCGAATTCATCGGTTACCAGCGCGTATTTGCTGTAGCTGTGCTTCATCTGTTCCACAGCAGCATAGACGCTCAATGTCTCGGGAATAAAAAAAGGTTCCTCAATCACAGAACGCAGATCAAAATCTTTTCTGTCCATGGTGCCAAACAGGTCTTTCAGGTACACCACGCCCAGCAACTGGTCAAGGTCTTCGTCGGCCACGGGATATATGCCGTGCAGATTTTCCTGGACTATGTCCCGGTTCATTTCTATAGGGTCGTTTATATCCAGCCAGATCAGATCGCTGCGGTGGGTCATGACGGTTTCTATGGTGCGGTCTCCCAGGTTGAAGACGCGTTCAACCAGCTCCTGTTCCACTTCCCGGATTTCACCGTCCTCCTTTCCTTCCTCTATCAGGGCCTTTATCTCTTCCTCGGTCACTTTGGCTTCCTTCATGTTGCCCATGCCCAGGATCACAAGAAGACCCCGGGTACTCTTGCTCAGCAGCCATACAATGGGATAGGTGATCTTGCGCAGGAGTTTCATCAGGGCCGACATGGTCCCTGCCACCTTATCGGCAGCCATCAACCCTATCCGTTTGGGGACCAGTTCGCCTATGACCAATGTTAGATATGTTACAACCGTGACTATCAACACCTTGGAAATCCAGTCTGCCTGGTTGGCAAGGGGTTCCCAACGGGCCAGGACGGCAGCCAGGTTATCGGTCAGGGTTTCCCCGGAAAACAAACCGGTCAGGATGGCGATGAGGGTGATTCCTATCTGGATGGTGGAAAGAAAGCGGTCATCTGCCTGCTGCCTGTACTTGCGGGAGGACACAAAAGCCATTTCCGTCATGGACAGGATCCCGTTCAGCAGGATGAGCATGATGATGATCAATATGTCCATATCACTTTTTCCGTATCATTTTCCAGATGATGTGCCCGAATACCAGCACGCCCAGGCCGAGCAGCACCCAGGATATCTGCGTGGTGTATTCGTGCACCTTTTCCATGAGCTGG
>Ga0209606_1005416_pt1 | contig 11066 bp, 9 predicted proteins | sample AD_UKC057_MetaG_FD_184412 | JGI IMG/M metagenome (GOLD analysis project Ga0209606, IMG submission 184412) | Active sludge microbial communities of municipal wastewater-treating anaerobic digesters from USA - AD_UKC057_MetaG (SPAdes) (version 2) | ecosystem: Engineered > Bioreactor > Anaerobic >...
GATTTCAAGAAAATGATGGCTGAACCAAATGATATCAAAGGAGCATGCTTTTTCCACATTCTCCCTCAGTCTCAGGGAGCCAAAGAAGGAAAAGCAAGCATGGGGAGAATTTCGAGGGCAAGGAAAGAGATCATAAAAAAATATGAGGAAGCATATAAAAAAGCGGAAGTCCGACAATGCGTGGATAAATGGTTTATCCTCTTTATTTTAGATGGTTCAAAAGACGAATATTATTACGTAGAAAAAGAATCCATTTGCCGCCTAGATGGCCTTGGGACTGGAAAATGGAACGTGATTAAAACCAGACAACGGAAAGATGATTTTTAATTGACCGTGATATCGTTAAGACTGCGCTAAGATTAGTAAATCCTCTTCTTGGCGAATTTTACAAACTCATCGGTCATGCTCGGCAACTCGCCGTTTTTCCCTATGGATTTAGTGCACTCTTTAAAATTCCCGCTTCCGATCAGCCATAAGGCTTTGTCAACCATGCGGGGTGAAACGTGTGCTTTCTTGGCAATTCTGTTCAGGGCGAGACTGAAATCATAATCATGGCCTTTTCTCTCGCACACACCAAGCTCGCCAAGAATGTTTTTTATGTGAACGTCGGGTTTCCCATAGTTTTTATAGCCCAGAGCCATGAGAAAATCACAGGCGAGCGCATAACCAATTCCTTTGATAGCGTGGTCTAAAAGTATGGGAACCGCCAGATGAACATGTGGATCAGTATCATTGGCGAAAGGGTCAATAAATCTATAAAATTCTTCAGCTGATTTAAAACCTGACAGAAAGTTGGCGCTGTCGATAATTGTTTTGCAATAATTTGGCCAGGTACTTTGAGACTCCTCGCGCACTTTCCCGCGAGGGTGAAGCTGAGCCCGGATTGTATCAAACAGGGTCTCCCAGGATGTGAATCTTCCTTTTACATAAAGGGGATCGAAATTGCCAAGAACCGGCCCCAGCCGCTCAACTCCTCCTTCGCCCAAACTCTTGCCGATAATATTGGATTTTCCCTGGGCATTCTGTGCAGATTTAAGCAGGGTTAGATATATGCCGTTGAGTGAATCGGGCCTCTTTTTCTCCTGATCATTTTGTTTAAGGCAGCAATCAAGCAATTCTCTGGTGATCCCTTTCTCCTTCTGATTTAAAAGAAATTCTATAGCTGCCTCGTAAATAGCTCGCTCGTTTATTTCTCTTTTGCCCATATTCAAGCACCCTCCTTTTTTATATAGAAATTATTTAGATTATATCTGCAAATACAATTATCAGCAATCAGATTTTTCATTCCGGCCAGGACACGGTACATTGAAAGAAAAACCAGAAACGGTAAGCTGAAACCCCAGGGTAACGGTAAACAGAAATGCAACGTTAAAGGTTAGCAGAAATCCCATAGCTGCGGTAAATGGATTTCCCATTGTTTACAGGTTACTGTAAGGCAGAAAGAAACCTTAAACGCTTTTTTTGTTTCGCCATCCTTTATTGCTGAGCCTGGATTATTTATTAGTTGTCCAGGCCAATTTTCTTATCGTAGGTACTGCGATAAATAAAATTATTCGACGAAAAAAAGTTTGATCAATCGTTATGGCTGGATAGTTGTTTTGCACAACATGCTTGACAATGCCAGAGAAAGTTCTTAGCCTATTATTAGCAAACTGCAGGGGGTTTAGCATGAGCATGAATGTAAAGAAGATTGTAGTGAACCCCGAAAAGCAAGACACTTTTTCTCGCTTTGAGAGATAGAGTTCTTACCAAAAGAATAATCCATCTGGTTTGGCTTACAAACTGTGGTCTCGGACCGGTTCATATTTGAGCTCCCTGCGATGCAGCTTCCTGTGATTGAGCCCATTGCTGAGCAAACTCCTCCGGGCTTAGATACCCCAGAGCCGAGTGGACATAGAGACGATTATAGTCTTCCTCTATCCAGGCACCGATCCTGGCTTCGGCTTCCTCAAAAGAGCCGAACTCGTTTAACCACAGCAGCTCTTCTTTGATGGTCCGTATAACCCTTTCGGTCTCAGCATTACCCCGTGGATTGTCATAAGAACAGAAAATCTGATTAATATCCAGTCCGGCTGTCTCGGTCATAAAGGCTACAGAGGTCGGCTGTGACCCATTGTCTGAGATAAGACTTAGTCCCTGGCCTCTTACTCCACAGGGAAACTTCCGACACAGTGCCCTGTCCAGTGCTTCTTTCCATTCAGAGGTTTTAGCTCGTAGTGATAGCTTCCAGCCTACTATCTCCTTGGTATACCAGTCCAGCACCACAATGAGATAACACCAGCCTGAAGAGCCTAAGATAAACTTCGTCATGTCTATTCCCCAATACTGGTTAGGCCGGGTTGCCTTCGGTTTCCCTCTTTGAGCGCTACGCACTGCTTTATGCCTCACTTGTTCTACTATAAGGCCATTCTGCCTCATCAACCTGTAAACACGCTTCCGATTAACTAAAAGACCTTCCCGATGATTCAGCCAGGCTGTCATCCGCCTGTATCCCCAGAAGGGATGCAACGACTTAAGCTCCTTGAGCTTTTCCATCACAACCCCATCCCTATCCGAGTTCTGCCTTTGGCTCTCCTTCCGATACTGCCCACTCCGGCTTATCCCGAGAGTCTCACAGGCCGATTTCAGGCTCATCCCTCTCTCCCTCATCAGCTCGACTACTTCCCCGAGATTAACCCTTGAGTTTTTTTTAAAGCCTCAATGGCAATCGTCTGCCGCCCTATGATCTTCTCCAGCTTCTCTATCTGCGCTTGAAGCACCTTCGTTTCATCCTCACTGCCCCCGTTGCTTAATCCCTTCTGACCTGCCTCCAAAAACCTGTCCCGCCACCGATAATACAATGCCTGGCTTATCTGGTGCTCCCGACAGATCTCAGCTACCGACTTCTGCCCCTTTAACCCCTCCAGCACTATGGCCATCTTCTCCTCTGAACTCCATTTCCTTAGCTTCATCCTGGCACCTCCTTACTCAGTATAATCTCTATCTCTTTGAGGTGTCCACCTCCTCAGGGGGTCAGTATAAGATAATATTAGTTTTATTTCTCATTGGCACTCAGGGTAATCTTTCGGCTGATCTAATTGATATCTACAAGAAAGGGGAAATACAACTCATAGTTGATTCTGATTTTGGGAAAAATGCAGATTGGAAATCGATAGACATTTCTGATTTTGCTATTGGTCCTGACGGCCAGATTTTTATATCTGAATCACGCCAGAATAGGATTCATATATTTGACAGGGGAGGCAAGTTGATTAAGACTTTCGGTCAGAGAGGCCAGGGACCGGGAGATTTTGTTTCGCCTCAAGACTTATCAATCCTGGACAATAAACACCTGGTGGTTGGTGAATATGCACTGAATAGGAGAATTAGCCTGTTTAATTTGAACGGAGAATTTGAGAAACTATTCGTTACCAAATACCCTGTCTTTGATGTGATAGCTTTGAAGGATAATAAGATTGCTATTCTTACCCAGAACTCTGGGCCAGCAGAAAATAAGCGATCTTACGCTACAAATTATTCTGTAATTATCAAAGATATTCTAACTGACAAAGACATTAATATTGCCTCTTTCTCTCAAGAAACAAAGCCATCAAACATTACACTTGATCCTTTTGTTGGTAATGTTTTTATATCAAAAATTGATGATGACAAACTAGTCGTTGGGTTTTCAGATATTCCCGAGATCTCTATTTATTCAATTGATGGGAAGAAGATTAATTCTTTTGTTGTAGATCTAAAGCGAGAAAGAGTAACTAACGATATGAAAGAAGCCTATTTTAGAATGCTGGAAGACATAGCAAAAGGACAGCCTCAAATGAAACAATGGATACAAAAGATGCGGGATGAAGATGTTTTTCCCGCCTACACGCCATATTACAGGCGGCTTGCCGTTGATTCAGAGGGTAATATTCTCGTTTACAAGAATTTTTGGATTGAAAATATAAAAAACAAAAAGCAAGATCCATTTGAGATAGATGAGGTTAAATTTCAAATTTATTCCAAAGACGGCGAGTTTGTCGGCGAAACTAAGGTAAATTTTGGAAATATAAAACCTTTTTTCCCAACCCACTTTTTTGGAAATTTTATATATGCCTGGGCAAGAGAAAAAGAGGATGAAGATGGTACTTTAATGAGATTCTCATTCAGGTAAAGAAATATTTGTAAAGTAGAAATTGAATTGTCTTATTTAGAGGACTTATCAGAAATAGGTCAAGCTTAATAGAAACACCTGCGTATCCGGATAAGGGGGAGGAACACTGGGTGTGCGGCGGCAGTTTGAGGCCGCATTTTTATAATGTTTGATAGGCCCATGAGCAGGACGAGGGGTAACTTAACGAAGATTTAGCCCGGGGATTTAATAGACGACCTGACACCTGTCAATCAGGCTGCAATCAAGTCCAGCTAAGCCAGTGTTGCCAGGCTCCAAAAGGTGCCGTATTCTATTGGATTCGCTGGCTGGAATAACCAGATTATGCAAATCCTGTTAAATAAAGGCCCATTTTCGAAATAGGATAAAATTTGACGACATTCATTGAGGGAAGGGATGTATGTCTGGTGTATTCGAGAGTAGCCGCCAGTTCTGCGGGTCAAAAAGCTGGGTAAGCCAAAAAACAATCATGAATTTTGCAGTCCGAGAGTAAAAAATGGTGGCTAAGCCGCGGCAAATAAGATATATTAGACATCAGAAAAAATAATATGCCACAGGAGAAGTGAAATGGATGGTATAATCGCCAGAATTTCCGACGTTATCGAGTCATTAAAATTTTTACAGCTATTGCGCCGTCCCCTATCTTTTGCCCTTGCAGCCCTCACGGTCGGTCTTTTTGCCCTGCCGCCGCTCTTCGCCCAGACTTTTGTCCAGCCGGCTGACCCCGACGCCAGGACAATTCAGCAGAAACTTCTACGCGCCACCCCCGTCCCCCTGAATAAAGTCAGATTGACCGGCGGCCCGCTACTTAAAGCCCAGGAACTCACCAAACAATATCTTCTAACTCTCGAACCGGATAGAATGTTGGCCCTCTACCGGAAAAACGCCGGCCTTCAGCCCAAAGCTGAGCCCTACGATGGCTGGGATGGCCCCGGCCGCAATCTGACGGGTCACATTGCCGGTCATTATCTATCAGGTGTAAGCCTCATGTATGCCGCTACTGGCGATACCCGCTTTAAGGACCGCGCCGACTATATAGTTAAAGAGCTGAAGGAAGTTCAGGATAAGCACGGCGATGGTTATCTCAGTGCCCTCGAAGGCGGACGCCGCTGCTTTGAAGCTCTGGCCCGCGGCGAGATAAAAGCCGCGAGCTTTGACCTCAACGGCGAGTGGTCACCCTGGTACACTCTCCACAAGACTTTTGCCGGACTGCGCGATGCTTACCGCCTGACCGGCAACAAAACCGCCCTCGAGGTCGAAACTAAGTTCGCCGCCTGGGCCGAGAAAATCCTCTCCGGCTTGAGCCCCAAGCAGATTCAACAGATGCTTGACTGCGAATACGGCGGGATGAATGAGATCTTAGCTGACCTTTATGCTGATACCGGCGACCGCCGCTGGCTCCGGCTCTACAGCCAGTTTGAACAGGAAATTTTCCACCGGCCTCTCGCTCATCATGAAGACATTCTGGCCGGCACTCACGGCAACACGCAGATTCCCAAGATGATCGGAGCTGCGGTCCGCTACCTGTATACTGGCGAATCGGCAGATCTAATGTCCTCAAGCTTTTTCTGGGATACAGTGGCCAATCATCACAGCTACGCCACCGGCGGCAACGGGATGAATGAGTATTTTGGTGCGGCCGAGGAGCTGGCTTTTCAGGTTGATGGCCGAACCTGCGAAAGCTGCAACGTCTATAATATGCTGAAGCTCTCCCGAATTATTTTCGCCCTGTCGCCCGATGCTCATTACGCTGATTTTATGGAGAGAGCCCTGTTCAACCATGTGCTCGCTTCGATAGACAACGAAGATGGCCGGATGTGTTATATGGTTCCGGTGGGCCGCGGCGTCCAGCACGAGTATCAGGATATGTTCAGAAGCTTCACCTGCTGTGTTGGCTCAGGCATGGAAAACCATGCTCTCCACGGCCTGGGGATTTACTACGAGGATGCGAGCAGGCTCTGGGTTAATCTTTATGTTCCATCCACTGCCGCCGCCGACCGGGTCGGAGCCAGAGTAAAGATGGAGACTGACTTTCCTGAAGGCGAAAAAGCTACCCTGAAAATTGAAACTGATAAACCGAAAGAATTCACGTTGCTCCTGCGCCGTCCCTGGTGGGCCCGTCAGGGTTTTTCGGTCAGGATAAATGGCGAGGCTCTCCCCGAGGAAGCCCTTCAGCCCACCTCATCTGTCGCTAATCCACAGTATGCCCGCGCCGCTAAGGAAAGAGACCGAAACGGCTATTATATCGAGATAAAGAGGCAGTGGAAGTCAGGAGACACGGTGGAGGTCACCCTTCCCAAATCGCTCTATCTCGAACCGGCTGCCGGTGATTCGAGAGTCGTCGCGCTGATGTGGGGTCCGCTGGTTCTGGCCGGAGATCTTGGTCCGGAAATCGACTGGAGACGGCGGGGGATTGAAGATGAGGATGAAGCCGAAGCCCAGGCTTCTTTAAGGCGTCCATCCATGCCGCTGCTGGTTGCCGCTCCGCGTCCGGTGAGCGACTGGGTTAAACCGGCTGGTGATCGCCCCGGACACTTTTATATCGAAGGTGTAGCCAGATCTCTGGCCGAGCCGGATAAAGCCCTTAAAGTCGATCTCTTTCCTTTCTACACCGTTCACAAGCGAATCTATGCCGGCTACTGGGATTATATAGATCAAAAAGAGTGGGAAAAAAGGCTGAGCGAATACCAGGCCGAACAGGCCAGGCTCAAAAAGCTCGAGGCCGCCACCGTGGTTATGGTCGAGCTCGGCAACCCCAGGAGTGAAAAGGAATTTAATTTTAAAGCCGGAGAGAGAATTACCCCTCAGCGGGTCATGGGACGGGGAAGCCGCCGCGGTAGCACCTGGTTTTCCTGCGAGCTACCCATCAAGGGAATTAAGAGCCCTGTTCTTCATGTCACCTATTATTCTGAAGAAAGAATGCGGCCCTCGAGCTTTAAGATATTGATTGATGGCGAGCCGCTGGCTCAAGAAGAAATTACCCGTGTTCCATCGCCACGCTTCATCGAAAAGGACTATGCCCTTCCTGAAAAGCTGGTCAAAGGCAAGGACAAAATCACGGTGAAGTTTGAGGCCGTCCCGGGCAGCGAAATCTCGCCAGTAGTAGCCCTCAGAATTCTGCGCTCGCTCTAAAAAAATAAAAATAAACATAAAAAAGGGGACACGTTATCGTGTCCCCCTTTTTTTTCACACTGCTGTTATTTCTGGTTTTCATTAATTAGCATGATCAAATTGCCACAGGTATCCTCAAACAGATTTAGAAGACCCCACTCCGGCTTAGCCAGGTCGTCACGAAATTTTACCCCACGGACTTCCAGGTCTTGGCGAACCTTCTCGATGTTTTCTGTGCTAAAAACAATTACTGGTAAACCGGACTTGTAGACATTTTCCTGATAAAGCTTGCCGAATGAATCACCGCCAGGCTCCAGCATCAGAGCGGTGCCGTCTGGCTCTTCCGGGGAGACAACAACAGCCAACTGGGCTTCGGGGACGTACTCTTTGGTTTGAAACCCAAGCACTTCCGTATAAAAGGTATGGGCTTTAATGGGGTCGTCCACAAAAATACTGGTCAGGGCAATCTTCATAATATTTCTTCTCCTCTGACAATTTAAATTCCCGGTTCGAGTTTTAAGTTAGACAAGATAATAACATAAAAAATTTGAAGAATGTTATAAATAAAACGCTTCCTGGTGTGGAGATTGGAAGGCAATCTTCGATCAGTTTTATCTTTTTGTCAGCGGTTAATCTGTGCTCCGGATGGGCCTTTACTCTCCGTATTTGCCTCCGCTGTTCAGCCTGCTGGTGGAGACTGCTCAACCGATGGCTGATCCCACGGTCGAAGCGGTTGGCCGGCGGCTGCTCTGGCCGCATAGACTTCAGCCATCAGTTTCTCGGCCATGGGTGCCCAGTGGTTGGCCGCCTCTCTGGTCTTGGCAGTTAGTTCTTCCACCTCTTCTGGCGCTTCCATATCGGTTGATCTGGCTCCAGATTCTTTGACGATATCCACAAGGACCTCAGGATTATCCAGAAGCGGGCAGGGCCGTAACGGGTTGTCGTTGAAGGGCTGTCTCTTACGGTAAGCCTTAAAAATAGGTGACTGCAGTGCCTCCAGTAAAGTGACGTCATGGATATTGACATTTGAGTAATGAATGAAGGCACACGGCTCGACATCCCCGGCAGCCGTGATATGGAAATAGCGCCTGCCACCGGCGATACAGCCTTTAGCATACTCACCGTCATTCCAGAAATCCATGGCGAAAAGTGGTTTAGTCGCTCTGATTTCGTTGATGCGCTTGAACATCAGGGCTCGCTGCTCGGGGGTGGCTAAGAGATCAGTCCGGGCCTGTTTGCCAACCGGGATGTAGGTAAAATACCAGGCATAGCGGCAGCCCCGCTCAATCATATCATCCACAAACTGGTCAGAGATGACATTTTCGGTATTGTAGTGGTGATAGCAGGCTGAATAGCCAAAAAGAAGCCGGTGCTCACGCATGCGGTTCATGGCGTCAATGACCTTTTGATAAGTTCCTTCGCCCCGACGGAAGTCAGTTGCTTCGCGATCACCTTCTATGGAGAAGGCCAGCGAGAAGTTGCCAACCTCCTTCATTTCGCGGCAGAGTTCGTCATCGACCAGGGTGCCGTTGGTAAAGGCAAAGAAGTAGCAGTCCTGATGGGCCCGGCACAAGCGGATGATATCCTTTTTCCTGACGAGCGGCTCGCCACCGGAAAAGATATAGAAATGGATTCCGAGATCCTTGCCCTGACGGATGATGGAATCAAGCGTTTCGTAAGAGAGGTTGAATTTATGACCATACTCGGCCGCCCAGCAGCCAACACAGGACAGGTTGCAGGCGCTGGTTGGATCGAGAAGTATAACCCAGGGGACGTTGATATCGTATTTTTGTTCTATTTCCCGGCCCTTGGGGATGCCGTCAAGCATGGAATTAACAAAAAAGCATTCCATGACCTTTCTCAGGCAGCGGGGGTCCACTTCCTCTGATAGCTTTTTAGCATAAATATGCCAGTTATTGTTTTCATCCTCAAGGAAGCCCCGTATTCTGCGAATATCCGCTGTCCGCTGATGGCCACGATCGAGAGCTTCGGCCAGAGCAAAAAGCTTGGGAATCTTCTTCATCGGGTCTTCGGACAGATATTTTATGGCTAGATTAACAGCCTTTCTGGACACGGTATTCATCCCTTTACCTCCATGATTTATTGACGGCAGCCGTCATTGCCTGCCGATGGTAAAACCTCCTCTTTCCCCCTAAGGCAATGATCGGTGAGGGCGATGCAGTTCGGGCTGGCTTTTAGGGGAATCAAGCCAGTTCCGGCTGAACGAGAGAGAGCCTCGGTTACGGTTAAGGAAAAAACCCTGGAGAACTACCCTGTAATTCTCTTTCCGCGGGACCTTGTGTCCCAGGTTCATGTCTCTTTGCCCTCTTAACTAACCGTTCAGTTAATAAATAAGTCGCAGCCTGCCACTTGTCAAGTGAAAAATGGCCCCTATGAACAATTGTTCTTTTCGAGGGTCCAAACTGGGGTATATATATTCTCACACCCAGGGCTAATCTCCTTTCCTTTAAGAGTTTCAATAAGACTTTTAATGGAGGGAGCCCTTCTTTTTCAAGTGCCACGCTTATATATCTCTCCGCCTCCTCTGCACTTGTTCCCACTGCCGGCTGTCCAGTACGTCGTGATCAAACCCCGCTACTCCTCCATCCACCCTGGATACTAGGTCTTAACCTGATTGAGCAGTCGAGCTTAACAAAAGTTCCGGGGGATGAGATAATCGAACTGGTCCCTTGAGAAGAAGGAGGGGGAATTATGGCCAAACTCTTTCCAGCGAACAAAATCAGGCCAGATCAGGCGGGCTTTATCCGCCGCGGCCTGGCTTTCACAGTAGATGGGGTAATTATAGCAATTCTCTCCATGCTGGTTTACTCTGGCTATGCTGAATTAAAAGCCAGGATCCGGCATGAGGCATCCCCGCTCAGCCAGACAATACAGGCTCTGAGCAAAGGGGGCAATATCTCAATAAGCACTGAAACAGGAACAAAGGCCGACCAGGATAAAAAAACGGCTTTACTGGACCTTCTTAAGGGCAGACTACCGGATGAAGAATATCAGAAGGCAGCAGCCATGACCGAGCAAGAAATTTTAAATAAATACCCGAAGGAGATAGCGGCAGCCACCGTTGAGAAAGCCAGAGAAGAGATAGAAGCCGGCCAGCGGGAAAGAAATGACGCTTATAACATCATCAAAGAATACATTATTACTTTGCTCTATTTTGTCCTGTTTTTCAGGTATGGCGGACGGACGCCAGGAAAAAGATTATTCGGCTTGAGGGTGATTGACCTGGAAGGTAAACAACAGCTTGGCTGGTATCAGTGCTTTGAGCGGGCCCATGGTTATTTCTGTTCTGGGCTATTCGCTTCCCTTGGCTTCTGGCAGGTACTGTGGGACAGACAGGGTCTTTCCATGCATGACCGAATAGCCACCACGACAGTCATCAGACTACCTGAGAAACCCAAAGAGAAGAAGCTAAAAGTGAAGAAAAGCGTGAAGAAAGAGGCAAAGGGAAAGGTCAAAAAAAAGATAGAAGAAAAAATAGAGGAAGAGCAAAAAAGCCAGGCCGAAGACACAAAGGAAACGGATTCTAAATAGTCCACAAATCCCGCTGTTCACATATTAATATATTAATATTTTTCTGCGGGTGGTCAGCGGGTTTGTTTTAGCGAATTATTAAGCTCTTTTTCCTTGACTCAATTACCTTAAATCCGTTATTATATCTACTTGAAAATTTAAGTTAATTCTCTTCGAGTCTTTTAACCTAAAGAAAGGTTCTATGGTTTTAAGACCGATAGGGTGTAGCTGGAAACGGTTGCGCCTCCCGCTTGGAAAGAAGAGAAGTACAGAGAAC
>Ga0209606_1005417_pt1 | contig 11064 bp, 9 predicted proteins | sample AD_UKC057_MetaG_FD_184412 | JGI IMG/M metagenome (GOLD analysis project Ga0209606, IMG submission 184412) | Active sludge microbial communities of municipal wastewater-treating anaerobic digesters from USA - AD_UKC057_MetaG (SPAdes) (version 2) | ecosystem: Engineered > Bioreactor > Anaerobic >...
ACATTGTCGAATCACATCCAGAACAACCTTGGCCTGCTGGCTTGCGCCGGCAGCCGCTTCCTTTAAATCAAGACCGGCGCAGAAAATGCGCGCCTTGCTGCAGAAGATGATCGCGCGGACGTCGTCGTTTGCGCCCAGTTCACGAAATACCGAGGCGATTTCCGAAGCAAACTCAAGGCTCAGGGCGTTTAGCGCATCCACGCGCGCCATGGCCACCGTGGCCACATAATTTTCGATTTTCAGATCAATGTACTTATACGACATATATTTTCTATCCTCCTTTAGGAATATTTCGCTTATGCGGACGGTAAAATACGACAAATGTGCTCTTTTGTCTATTTCATTTTCTTTTCTTCAGATACCTCTCCAGGCGGTTCAGCCCCTCTTTGATGTTTTCCAGAGACGTGGCGTAGGAGAAGCGCAAAAATCCTTCACCGCCGCTGCCGAAATCAATGCCGGGGGTTACACCGACTTTTGCCTTTTCCGTGATCCGGAAAGCTTCCTTGTAAGAGTCGGTGAAAAATTTACGGCCGTCGGCAAACACATAAAACGCGCCGGTGGGTTCGACATGAATGACAAAACCCATCTCCGTCAGGCGCGCCAGCATATAGCGGCGGCGCTCGTCGTAGGTTCGAATCATAGCCTTGACGTCCGTTTTGGTTTTCGTCAGCGCCGCGATTCCCGCCCACTGAATGAAGCCGTTGGCCGAGATCATGAAGTTCTGATGAATGCGCTGCATGACGGCGCTGAATTTTTTGGGAAAGATCAGGTAGCCCAGCCGCCAGCCGGTCATCGCGTAGAGCTTGGAAAAGCCGTTGATGACAAAGGCCCGGTCGGTAAATTCCAGAATGGAGTGCGCCTTGTCCCCATAGACCAGACCGTGGTAAATTTCATCGGAAATAATATACGGCGCGTCAAACCGGGCAATGTCCTGTAAGTGCTCCTTGCTCATGACAATGCCGGTCGGATTGCACGGGGAATTGATGATGATGCCTTTCGTCCTTCGGCTGATTTTTTTGGCAATGTCTTTGTGCCGGTATTGAAATCCTTCTTCCGGGTAGGTTTGAATTTCCTTGAGCTTGCCGCCCGCCGCCCCGATGAAATTCTGATAGCAGGGATAGCGCGGGTTGGAGACAATCACTTCGTTTCCGGGATCCAGAATGGCCAGCATGGCAAACAGCAGGACCGGCGACGTGCCGGTGGAAATCAAAACCTGATCCGGCGTGATCGAAACGCCGTATTCCCTTCGATAGTAATCGCAGACGGCCTGCCGGAGCTCGAGGAGGCCCAGGGCGTGCGTGTAACGGGTTTTGTTGTTTTTCAGCGCGGCGATGGCCGCGTCGATGACTGCTTTCGGCGTCGGAAAATCCGGCTCGCCCACTTCCATGTGAATGATGTGTTCGCCTTTTCGTTCCAGCGCTTCGGCTTCGGCCATGACGTCCATGACGATGAAAGACGTGAACCGGGATGCTCGTTTTGAAATCATAAAAACCTTTTATTCATTAATCGCAGGGAACAGTCGCGACTGTTCCCTGCCTCTCTATGGTGAATCCCTGAATTTTTCAACTTCCTTTTTGCGGCGGGTGCGGGAAACAGTGGGCGCGGGAGGATGCTTTTGCGCCCGTTGCCGGTTCCCGCTCCAGCCGCAGGTGATGCATTATTCTCCACCCGGTGAGGAGATATGCCCCTTTGCGCCTCCACTGGGAAAAAGAATTTTGGCGGCGGTGAAAAAACTTCCATCATTTCAAACCAATAGCTGCCGCGCCTTTTCGCTTAAAATGGCATGTTCGTTGCTGTATCGCAGGCAACAAAGAGGCTCTGAAACAGGGCTTACTAAAAAGATCACAAGGAGGAATTTCAGATGAAGCGTTTAGCATTGTTTGTAGTGGCGGCGGTTTTTGCATTCACGACCATGGCCATCGCGGCTGAGAAGCCCGCGGCGGCGCCGGCGGCAGCTCCCGCGGCAGTAGCGGAGCCCGCAAAGGCTGATGTGAAGAAAGAAGAGAAGAAGGCCGTAAAGAAAGTGAAGAAGGCGAAAGCAAAGAAGGCCGAAAAGAAGGCTGAAGAAGCAGCGCCGGCAGCGAAGTAAGTTTTCCAGCGGAAGCGACAAGAAAAAGGGACGGGTTTTCACCCGCCCCTTTTTTTATTTCCAACAAACCGTATGTTGCGTTTGGCAACTTGCCTGCGGATCATGCTTCATCGGCGGCAAATTCGGCCAGCGCCTCCAGCAGTCTCGCCTTTTTGATCGGCTTGGTCATATGTCCGGTGCATCCCGCGTCGAGGCTTTTCTTTTCGTCCTCTTTCAGGGCGTAGGCGGTCAGCGCAATAATGGGAACGGCGGTCCTTGCCTGCGCTTTTTCCCACTGACGGATCTCGCGGGTGGCCGTATAGCCGTCCATCACGGGCATCTGCATGTCCATGAAAACAATGTTGAAGTTTCCCGCCTTCACAGCCTCGACGGCGACGGCGCCGTTTTCCGCCATGTGAAGCCGGTGCGGCGTCTTTTTCAGGTAGGTCGAAATCAGAAGCCGGTTGTCCTCGTTGTCTTCCACGAGAAGAATGTTCAAAGATTTTTGCGCGGCGGCGGCAGCGGGTGCACTTCCGGCTTGTGGCTGTGCCTCCTCCTTCTTTCCCAACTCTCCGCAGATGGCTTCCTGCAGATCATTGCGCTTGACGGGCTTGTAAAGAAACCGGTCGATGCCGATTTTTTTCGCCGCCGCAATGTCCTCCTGCGGATAGCCGGAGGAGAGCATGATGACGGCCAGCGACGACCACTTCGGCTCCTTGCGGATTTCCACCGCCGTCGTCAGACCGTCCATTCCGGGCATCTGATAATCGAGGATGACAAAATCATACGGTTTGCCGGATACCTGCGCCTCCCGGAGCGCCTCGAGGCCGGACGGACCGCTGTTCACGGAAGAGACAACGGTTCCCCATTGGGTCAGCATCTCCCGAAGAATCAGGCGATTGTTGGCGTTGTCGTCGATCACCAGGGCGCGGCGCCCCGTCAGATCGACCAGCGCGCAGGCGTCTTCTACGGGCGTCATCTCGGTCTGCATCGCAAAAGGCGCGGTAAAGGAAAAAACGCTCCCCTTTCCTTCTTTGCTTTCAACGGTGATCGTTCCGCCCATCAGATCTACGATGGATTTGGAAATGGTGAGCCCCAGCCCCGTTCCCCCGTACTTGCGCGTGGTGGAAGAATCGGCCTGCGTGAAGCGCTCAAAGATGTTTTGGATTTTGTCGGCTGGAATTCCGATGCCCGTGTCCTTCACGGAAAACATCAGATCCACGGTATGGTGCTGCGCGTTGACGGCGGACGAATGGGCGGGCTTCACCTCCAGCAGGATTTCTCCCGATTCGGTGAACTTGATGGCGTTGCCGATGAAGTTGATGAGCACCTGGCGCAGGCGCGTGGGATCGCCCATCAGTTTGGTCGGCACTCCCGGCGCGACCCGGCAGGCCAGCTCCAGCTCTTTTTTATGGGCCCGGACGGACATGATGTCCCCGGTCTGCTCCACCAGCTTTCCAAGGTCGAACGGAATGTGCTCCAGATGAATATGCCCGGCCTCCACCTTGGAAATATCGAGAATATCATTGATGATGTTCAGAAGGTTTTCCCCGGCCTCCCGGAAAATCTGCACGAATTTCTGCTGCTCTTTGTTCAGAGGCGTCTCCGTCAGGAGATCCGCCATTCCCAAAATGGCGTTCATCGGCGTCCGGATTTCATGGCTCATGCTGGCCAGAAATTCGGACTTCGCGTTGCTGGCCACCTCCGCCGCCTCCTTGGCCCGGGAAAGCGCGATTTCCATTTGCCGGCGCTCGGTGATATCGCGGTAAATGGATTGAAAACCGATCACGGTTCCATCGGCCTGACTGATCGGACTAACGGACACTTCAGCCAGCACGGCGTGGCCATTTTTGGAGATCCATTCCAATTCGAGATTTTTTACGGGACGTCCTGTTTTGTAAATTTCGGCGTATCCCCGTTTGGCCAGCCGGGCATTTTTTTCGTCCAGGAGCATGCTGAATTTTTTTCCGATCAGTTCATCTTGGCTGTATCCCGTTTCATGCACAAAGGCCTCGTTGACAAACGTGATGATTCCTTCCAGATTGATTTCTGAATAGGGGTCGGGAAGAGATTCCACCATGCCGCGGAAGCGTTCTTCGCTGGCCTTGAGAGCCGTTTCCACCTGCTTGCGCTCGCTGATGTCCACAAAGCATTCCAGCAGCTTTTCACGGCCGTGAATTTTTATTTTCCTGACGGTTTTCAGAACCGGACGGTGATGGCCGTCCGCGCAGACCATCCATCGTTCGGAATTGTCGACGTCTTTGCCCAGGTCGCAGACGGGACAGGCGCCTTCCTGGGCCGGGCACAGAAAAGCATGGCACCGGTGTCCGACGATCTGGTCCACCGGGGCGCCGAACATCACGGAAGCGGTTTGGTTGGCGTGCTCAATCATGCGCGTCCGCGGGTCCACGACCACCAGCCCGATGGGCAGAGATTCCATCAGGTGACGCTGCAGCGCTTCGCTCTCCAGAAGGGCCTGCGTCGCCTGTTTGCGCTCCGTGATATCCCGGGAGATGCCGCGAAACCCCAGGGGTTGTCCCCCGGCGTCCCGAATGAGGGATATCGACACTTCGGCAATTTGCGTCGAGCCGTCTTTGCGGATCACGTCCATTTCCAGCGCCGGCACCGGTTTGCCCGTCGTGTAAGCGTCCAAAAAAGCCTGGAAAGTTTTTTTGGCGTTTTCCTCATCTTGATACTTGCGGTTGTCCGATCCGATCAATTCTTCGCGGGAGTATTGCAGCTGCCGGCAGATCACATCATTGACAAAAGTGTATTTGCCGGTCAGATCAATCTCGAAATAACCGTCCTGGATGGTTTCGATCATCTCGCGGTATTTTTCTTCATTGTGCCGCAGGGCCTCTTCCGCGCGCTTGCGCGCGGTTTTTGTTTTCGGGGAGGTTGTTTTCATTGGTCATCGCCATCCGTTGCGTGATAAAGGGTTCATGACGTATCATTTCAACCTGAACACACAACTACCTGAAAAAACGTTTCAAGTAAAGGCCGCAAAATCATTGCCGGCAGACGCGTTCAGCGCACTTTCAGGATGATCTTGCCGACATGAGCGGCCGATTCCATGAGGGTATGAGCCTGCGCGGCTTCGGCAAGCTCAAAGACGGCGGAGATCAAAACCCGCAGCTTTCCCGCGGCAAAGAGCGGCCAGACGTTTTTGTGAAGGGCCCGGGCGATGGAGGCCTTTTCCTCCGAAGAGCGGGGACGAAGCATCGAGCCGGTGAAGGTCAGATTTTGGGTCAAAATCGGCAGGCAGTCCAGTTCCACTTTCGCGCCCTGCATGAAGGCGATCTGCACCAGCCTTCCGTTTCGGGCCAGCAGCCTCAGATTCTTTTGAATATAGGGGCCGCCCACGAAATCCAGAATACAGTCGATGCTCCTCTTCCCGATCCGGTTTTCAATTTCCCGCTGCCAGTCCTGCGTCGTATAATCCAGCGCAACATCCGCCCCCAGTTTTTTCACGGCTTCCATCTGATCGGCGCCGGCCGCGGTGGTAAAGACCACGGCGCCGAAGGCCTTGGCCAGTTGAATGGCGGTATAGCCGATGCCTCCCGCGCCGCCGTGAACCAGAAAATTTTCGCCGGGCGTGAGAGCGCCGCGGTCAAAGACGTTGGACCACACGGTGAAGTAGTTTTCCGGAAGCGCGCTCGCTTGAGCCTGCGAAAGCCCCGAAGGAACCGGCAGGCAATGAAGCGCGGGCACGGCGCAATACTCGGCATATCCGCCGCCGGGCGAAAGCGCGCAAACCGGATCTCCGATGGTCCATTCCGTTACGTCGTCCGCAACGGCTGCGATTCGGCCCGCGACTTCGAGGCCCAGGATGGGGGACGCGTCGGGCGGCGGGGGATAAGCCCCCATGCGCTGGAAGACATCCGGACGGTTGACGCCCGCGAAGGCGACTTCAATCAGCGCTTCTCCGGCTTTGAGCCGCGGCACGGGCCCTTCCCGCAGGATCATGCAGGAAGGCGGGCCGCCTTTTCCGTGGTCTATATATTTCATGACGGATCCTTTTAAAACTTTTTTGCGTCCGGCCGGGGGCGGCATTCCCCGTGCGGGACGACGCCCCGCGAACCGGCCTGTCTGTTCAAAATGCCGTCCGATTTTAGCACAGCCGCAAGAAAAAGACACGGCGTCTTGTGCTGATTCATTCCGGTATCGCTTTAAATTTTCTTTTGTTTCCTCGAAAGAATTTTTTTGTCGTGAAATTTTCTTGACAGGAAATTTTTGCTTCTATATGCTCGGTTTCCAATTTACGTCAATAAGAAGCAGATGTATCTAACCCTCTAGTTAGCAACAGTAGTGGCGTGGTGATCCTATGGACATGAAGCGCGATTACTATGAAGACATCGAGCTTTTCAAAAGCGGCACGGTATTATTCTGGTCGATCCTTTTACTGCTGTTCCTCTTCACGCTGCCGCTCTACATGCCTTCATACAACATTTACCTGTTCAACATCATTCTGGTGAACGTCATTCTGGCGGTCGGCCTGAATATTCTGGTGGGCTACACCGGCCAGATTTCCCTCGGGCACGCCGGGTTTTTCGCCGTGGGCGCCTACGGCACGTCCCTGATCATGATGCACCTGCATTTTCCCTTTCCGGTCGCCATCATCCTCGCCGCGCTGATCGCGGCCTTGCTGGGATTCGTCATCGGACTTCCGGCTCTTCGCCTGGAGGGTCCGTATCTGGCCATCGCCACACTGGGCTTCGGCCTCACCATCATGCACGTCATCGGACGATGGGAGATCTTCGGCGGACGGATGGGGATTACCGCGCCGCCGCTGGACCTGGGCATTCCCGGTTCCGCCTGGAGCCTGGTTCTCAAGGGGGACGTGCAAATCTACTATCTCATTCTGGTGATTGCGGTCCTGCTCGTCATCGGGGCGCGCAACCTCATGAAGACGCGCGTGGGCCGCGCGTTCATGTCCATCCGCGACGACGATATCGCCGCCGAGGTCATGGGCGTGAATCTGACGATCTTCAAGACCATGTCCTTTGCCGTCAGCGCTTTCTACGCGGGCATCGCCGGCGGCCTTTACGGATTCGTGGTCAGCTTCTTCGATCCCTTTTCCTTCAACCTGATTCTGTCCATCCTCTTTCTGGTGATGGTGGTGGTGGGCGGCCTGGGCTCCGTTCTGGGCGCGATCATGGGCGCGGTTCTCATCACCTATCTGCAGTACGACCTTCTGAAAAACGTGGAAAACCTGCCCTATCTGGGAGGGTTGCTGGTGGCTGTTTCCAAGCAGTGGTTTACCGTCATCGGACTGGCCAATTTCTCGGGCATCGCCCTGGGGCTCATCATGATCGCCATTGTCATTTTTGAGCCGCTGGGAATGTTCGGCATCTGGATCCGGATCAAGAAATACTGGAAAACCTGGCCTTTTTAGAAGCCAGCGGGGAGACGTTGCATGTTTGAAATGCTCTTGATTGAAGGTCTGGCCATCGGGGCCTGCTACGGACTGTTCGGCGTCGCCGTAGCCATCATTTACAAAACATCGGATGTCGTGAACTTCGCCCAGGGTGAGATGGGCATGCTGGCCACGTTTGTCGCCTACCATATCATGACCGCGTACGGGTGGCCTTTCTACCTCGCTTTTCCCGCCACCCTTCTGTTTGCCATCTTGCTGGGCATGGCCATTGAAATCTGTTTTTTGCGGCCCGCCAAGGAGCCGACCGTTCTGGGCCTGCTGATTCTGACGCTGGGCGCGGAGATGCTGCTGATGGGGCTGGCCGGCTGGAAATGGGGCGCGGAGCAGAAGGACTTTCCGTTCCTTCTTTCCGTCCACAAGAATGTCGAGATTTTTCCGGGCTTCGCCTTGAACGAATGGACCATCGGCGTTTTCGTGCTGACCGCGGTGGTCATGGTGCTGCTGTTTTTGTTTTTCCGCTACTCCAAACTGGGCATTGCCATGCGGGCGACGCAGCAGAATGAAAACGCCGCCAAGATCATGGGCATCAAGGTGGAAAGGGTGTTTTCCATCACCTGGGGCATGAGCTCCCTCATCGGCGCGCTGGCCGCCATGTTTTTCGCCGCCCGCTCCGTGCTGGACCCCAACTTCATGATGGAGCCCTTCATGCGCGCCTTTGCCGCGGCCGTTCTCGGGGGCCTCACCAGTATTCCGGGCGTCGTGATCGGCGGCCTGATTCTGGGCATCACCGAAAACTTTTTCGGCTATGCCTGGCCGGAGTGGAAGCCGATCGTGGCCTTTGTGGTCATCATCCTGATTATTACCGTGCGGCCCAGCGGGCTGTTCGCCAAGCATTATGTGAAGAAAGTCTAGCGTGTTTTGCCGGCCGATCCCCGCGGGGAGCGGCCGGAGCATTCGGGAGCTTTTCATGAGCGGGAAAAAAACAGCCATCCTCCTTTGCGCCTGCGCGGCGGTGCTGATCGCCGGGCTGCTGATCTGGGATGCTCCCCGCAACCGGGTGCAGCTTTTTTGGGAAAAGGGGGCGATTGAAGAGGCCGCCCACCGGTATTTCCAGGCGGAAAAGGCCGGGGACCTGAAGCAGACCTATGCGCTTCTGGCGCCTTCGTCCGCTTACCGGCAGGCGCACTCCTACGATTCGTACTTGAAGGATATTGCCGGCTACCCGCCCGTAAAGATCGATACTTATCAGATTGTCGATGTCTATCGCCTGCGGGACAACGATCGCCGGGATCAGTATCCCGGAGTGGACAAGCTGGTTCAGGTGGAAGTGGATGTGACCTTCGTCAATTCGGGCAAAAACAATGTTTTTAACTACAGCTTCACTTTTCTCAAGGAACAGGGAAGCTGGTACAAGGGATGAAGCGCAAAAGGGTATGAAGAAAAAGCACCGTCAACATTCCACAAGAGGAACAAAAGGAGGGGTTATGAAAAGGGTACTGGTTGCAGTCATGATTTTATGCGCGGTCCTGATGATTCCGTTTGCGGCCGACGCGGGCAAACCGGGATTTGACGACAAGGAAATCCGGATTGCTCAGTGGGGGCCTCAGACAGGGCCCGCCGCGCCCTGGGGGTCGGTTGCCCGGGGGAGCGACATTCTGTTTAAAATCATCAACGACGAAGGCGGCATTCACGGCCGCAAAATCAAATACTTCATCCGCGACGATCAGTACAATCCCGCCCAGACCAAGGCGGTGGTGAAGGAACTGGTGGAGCGCGAAGGCATTTTTGCCTTTGTCGGAGGCGTGAGCGCGGCGGCCGGCATGGCGGTCAAGGGGTATCTGGCCGAGAACAAAGTGATCTGGGTCGGTCCGGCCACGGCCATCAACGAATATGTATTCCCCGTGCAGCCCTATCTTTTCGGGATTTACCCCCTGTATGACGACGAGGCCAGCATTCTTACCAAATACGCGGCCCAGAAGCTCAAAGCCAAAAAAATCGCTTTCTTCTACCAGAATGACGCCTACGGCAAAAGCGGCCTGGATGGATGCAAGGACCGGATGAAAGCCCTCAAGATGCAGCTGGTGCAGGAAGTTTCCACGGAGCCGGGCGAAAAAGACCTGTCTTCCCAGATCCTGCGCCTGAAAAATTCCGGGGCCGACGTCGTGATCATGTGGGTCAATCCCACCTCGGCCGTGATCGCGCTCAAGACGGCCGCGACCGTCGGCTTCAAACCGCAGTGGATATCCTCCAATACGCTTTCCGACTACGTGCTGATGAACAAGATCACCGGTGGATTGTGGGAAGGCGTGATCACCGGAGCGTTTGCCGAGGCGCCCGATTCCAACACGCCGCTTTTGAAGAAATACCGGGAAGCCGCCAAGAAATACGCGCCGGAAGAACGCTGGGGCACCTTCTACATGGCGGGCATTCTCTTTGCCGAACCGCTGGTCGAAGCGATCAAAAGAGCCGGCCGCAACCTCAGCACGGACGCGGTGCTCAAGCAGCTCAACTCGATGAAAAAGTTTCAGGGGATCGGCCCCCCGGTGACCTGGACGCCGAAGGTGCATCAGGGATCGGACGCCATTATGATTCAGCAGTGCGGCCCCAATTCCTCCTACATCACGCTGCAGAACTGGACCGCCAACGAGTTGGCAACCTGGAAGAAGAAATAATTCAAGACGCCGGGGGAAGGCGGGTCGAACCGCCTTCTCCCGGCGATAACCACCGGTGGTGGCGGTGACGGGTTAAAAGGCTTATGGCGCACTTTAAAGTGGAACACCTGAGCATCTCTTTCGGCGGCATCAAGGCAGTCAATGATGTCAGCTTCGAAGTGGAGCACAATAAAATCTTTTCGATCATCGGACCGAACGGCAGCGGCAAGACCACGATCTTCAACATGATCAGCGGCATCTACAAGCCCGGCGCCGGAGAGGTGCTGCTGGAAGGCGAGAATCTGGTCGGCCTGCGTCCGGACACGATCGCCCGCAGAGGCGTGGCGCGGACGTTTCAGAACATTCAGCTTTTCGGCAACGCCACGGTCATGGACAACCTGATGCTGGGGCGGCACATCCACATGAAAACGGGAATTCTCAGCGGCGCTTTCATGTGGGGGCGGCATTCTCCGAGCGCGAAGGAGGAAATCCGGCATCGCGAACTCATCGAGCACATCGTCGATTTTCTGGACCTGCAGTCCCTGCGCGACCAGTTTGTGTCCAACCTGCCCTACGGCAAGCGCAAACTGGTGGAGCTGGGGCGGGCGCTGGCCCTTGAGCCCAAGGTGCTCCTGCTGGACGAACCGTCCGCCGGCATGAACACCGAAGAAAAGGACGATTTGCGCATCTGGATCAAGGACATTCAGGAAGACTATCAGGTGACGATTCTGCTCATCGAGCACGACATGAACATGGTGATGGGCATCTCCGACAGGATTCTGGCCATCAGTCAGGGCGTGAAGATTATCGAGGGCACGCCGCAGGAAGTGCAGAAGCACCCCGACGTGATTGCCGCCTATCTGGGAGAGGAGGACTAATGCTCTCGGTCAAAAATATTGAAACCTGGTACGATCTGATCCGGGCGCTGCACGGCATCTCCTTTGAAATTCAGGAGGGTCAGATTGTGG
>Ga0209606_1005419_pt1 | contig 11061 bp, 10 predicted proteins | sample AD_UKC057_MetaG_FD_184412 | JGI IMG/M metagenome (GOLD analysis project Ga0209606, IMG submission 184412) | Active sludge microbial communities of municipal wastewater-treating anaerobic digesters from USA - AD_UKC057_MetaG (SPAdes) (version 2) | ecosystem: Engineered > Bioreactor > Anaerobic >...
GAGCACAACAAGAGCTTGCCGCCCAGGGTAATGAAGTTTTCGAGCAGTGTTTGCAGGGGCATGAATCCCTGAGCATTAATTTTGGGGGCTTCGCCTTTTTTCGAAATCCAAACTGCATCGGACTGAAGTATTACGGTGGTTTCGATGTCGGTGGCCAGTGCGGCGGTGGCCATTACAAAGGCAATGGTGGCGATTTCGGGGTCGCTGGGTCCTTTGGTGCTGATAATAACGAGTTTTTCCATTCGGTAAAAGTTTTTAGGTAAACAAGATTTTGATGGGTTTGTTTATTACATGAATAGTCTGACTTGATAAAACATGGAACGAATTCGACAAAGAATTTTTGTGTGATTATTAAAGAATAATGGTTTCAGCGTTGTTTGCAGTTTTGGTAATGGTATCGTTGTTGTATTTTGTAGGTCGACAGGACACAAGGAAGTTTGAATCGAGAAAAATCATATTGGTTTGGGAATAATAAATTCTTACATTCGCAGTTGAGATAGTTGATGTATGGATAACGACTGGAAAAAGAGGCTTGGTGTGGTGTATTCGACGAATGCGGATTTTGGTTGTGCGCATGAGGAAACGCCGGAAGCGGAGTTGCTGCCGCCTGCAAAGCAGCTGCTGTATGTGGAACTGGACCGAAAGCAGCGCAAGGGTAAACAGGTTACGCTGATCAGCGGGTTTGTGGGGCCGCAGGATGCGCTCGACGAATTGTGCCGTAAACTGAAACAGCACTGCGCTACGGGTGGCTCGGCCAAGGATGGCGAAATTTGTATTCAGGGCGATATGCGCGAAAAGGTGATTGCATTTTTGACTAAACTTGAGTATAGAACTAAACGAAAAGGATCGTAAACCGGAAGCTATGGCAAAGGAAAAAATATCGTATAAAGCTGCACTGGAGGAGTTGCAACAGATTTTAAACGAAATCGGTAACGAAAACACTGATATTGATGAGTTGTCGGCCAAGGTGCGTCGCGCTAGCTATCTGATAAGTGAATGTAAAAGCCGGTTGCGTCAGACCGAAGATGAGCTGAACCAGATTTTGAAGGATTTTGGCGAAGCAAAGGCGTAATTTTGGCCCGGATTGATTGATTTTGAGATGATTATATTACTTTTGTGATTGTAATTGAGAATAGTAACCAACAAAACACTCGTACCATGAAAAACCTGTTAACAACAACTGCGCTGATGATAGTGGCAGTATCGGTAATGGCTCAGGGAGCCGGTAATTATGCATTTACGCAAAGTAAGAAGGGTGCAAAATATGATGAGGCGGGCAATTATGATAAGTATAATTTTGAATATAATGCCAATCAGTATCAGTATCAGCAGCCGGCTTATGCATCGAATGCCAGTGATAGTGTGTATTATGTTACGGCGAGTGTGCTGATGAATGTGCAGCCCGATTCGTATGTGATGGTGCTGGGTATGAGTCAGGTTGGCGAAAGTCTCGAAGTGTGTCACCAGTTGCTCGACCAGCGTATTGGCGATTTTAAGAAGCTGTTGCTTGCCGAAGGCATTGCCGAAACCGATATTTATATTGACTTTATTTCGCAGGCTCCGATTTTTGCATACGAAGAGGAGAAGTCGTTGTTCAGCAAAAAATATGTAAAAATCCCCAAGGGCTTCGAACTGAAGAAGAACATGCACATACGGTATAAACAGCGTCCGCAAGCCGATAAGATTATTAAAGGGGCTGCTGCATCTGAAATCTATGATATTATTAAGGTAGATTATATTTTGAACGATAAGCAAAAAGTGCTTGACGAAATGCGTACAAATTGTGTTACGATTGTAAACGATAAGGCAAAAGACTATGCCCCGCTGGGTGTTACCAATCCGGTGATGTTTCGCACTTATGAGGAATCGCATTATTGCTATTATCCGCTGCAGCGTTACGAAACTTTTATGTCGTACACTCCCGATAATTCCAAGGCTTTATCGCCCACAGCCAACCTGCAAAATGAAAATGCGAAAATCAATATTTACTATAATAAGGTATCGGATAATAGTTACGATAAGGTGATTAATCCCGATGTGCTTGAACCGGTACTGCAGTTTACCTATACGGTGAGAATGAAAACGGTGTTGAAGAAAAACAACTAAATAATTGGCATAATTTTCGATATGCCTGATGGCTGAAATAACAAAAATAAACATACTATGAAGAAACTAAGTGTATTAATGATTGCCGTGCTGGCTGTAATTTCGCTGAATGGCCAAAACCGACTGATTGTATTTAGCGATGAAGGCGAAAAATTTGTAATGTTTCTGAACGGCGAGCAACAAAACCAGGATCCGGCCGTGAATGTGAAATCGGCAGACCTGAATTCGGATTCGTACCGTGTGAAAATTGCTTTTAACAACAAGAGTATCCCGGAATTGAATAAAAACGTGTATTTCCCGGAACCGAATAAAGAGTTTACATTTTCGGTAGCCAAGAACAAAAAAGGTGAATACACCCTGAAGTTTGTCAGCGAAGCTCCGTTTACGGCGCAATCGAAACCGGCTACTCCTTCGGGAAATGTTACCGAAGTGGCTTATGAGACCCCTCAGAAAACAGAGACTCCACCTGCTCAACCAACGCAGACTCAAACGGTGAATCAGACCATTACCACCGATATCAATACACAAACAACCGGTACTAGCGGAAACACCGAAACCATTGGGCTGAATATGACCGTGGGTGAAAATGGAATGAATGTCAGCGTTACCGATCCTGACGGACAAAATGTTGAGTTTAATATGAATGTGAATGTTGGCGATCCGAATATGACAGGTACTTCGACCACAGTCACCACTACTACCACCACCACATCGACCTACAACGAATCGGTGACTATCAGTGATACCGATACGCAAATCGATAATTATGGAAGGCGTCCTGGCGGACATGGCGAACGCCCCAACGATGGTGGAAATAACAACCAGCAACCTACAGTGAACGGTCCCTGTGCTTACCCGATGGGAAGCAGCGATTTTACGAGCGCCTGCAACAGTATTAAAGCCAAAAGTTTCGAAGACAGTAAGATTACCCTGGCAAAGCAGGTCGTTAAAGCCAATTGCATGAGCGCTGATCAGATATTTGCTGTAATGGAACTTTTCGATTTTGAATCGTCGAAGCTTGATTTTGCCAAATATGCGTATGATTATGTGTATGATAAGAATAATTATTATAAGGTAAACGATGCTTTCGATTTTGAGTCGTCGATTGATGAATTGAATTCTTATATCGAAAGTAAGTAGCGTTTCTTTCCTTTGTATGAATGCACCAATAGCCGCTGCTTATTGGTGCATTTTGTTTTCAGCCTGTCTACGAGTATGAAGCAATCTGTACTTCGAGAGCCTCAGCACAGGTATTTTCGAACGGTTTAGAACACGTCTCCGGGTGGGTGGATTGCTTCGCTGCGCTCGCATTGAGGTGTGGTCTGGCTGCGGTGATGACGTGCAGTAGCCTCCTTTATGATTTAAATTTTATTCGCGAGGATTGCTTCGGCTTCGGCAATGGCTTCGGGTTTTCCAAGGTCAATAATCTGATTATCGTTGTGAACGAAGGCACCCAGGGCTTCGGTGGCAGCCAGACGGAGGTATTCGCCGATAATTCCGAATGCCCCCTGCTTCCCGATAAGCTTGAACAACTTCGGGTCGATTACGTGAATACCACTAAAAGCAAGTTCGTTTCGGACGGTTATTTTGCGCGAAATTTTTTCTTCACCTGTTTTAATGCTTTTCCATCCGCAGAGTAAACCCCTGTCATCGAAAATAAGGTAATTGCTGCTGGGGCGTTGTTTTACGGCCAGAGTAACCAGGTTCCCGGAGGTTCGGTGAAAATTTATAATTTCGTTCAGATTGATATCAGAATAAATATCGACATTATGCAATAAAAATGATTCGCCGTCATCGAAAAACTTGCGGGCAAACATCAAACCACCTCCTGTGTCGAGTAGTAAATTGCTTTCGTCGGATATGTGAATTTCGATTCCGAAGCAGTTGTTTGCGTGCAGATATTCTTTAATTAAAGGGGCAAAATGGTGCACATTGATAACAATAGTATCGAACCCCGATTGCTTCAATTTACTGATAAGTAAGCCGAGCATGGGGGTCCCGTTGACTTCGACCAGTGCCTTGGGTTTGTTGTTAGTGAGAGGTCGGAGCCTTGTTCCCAGCCCTGCCGCAAAAATCATTGCTTTCATCATGCATCAGTTTTGTGTAAAAGTAATGTGTTTTTTTTGCTTCAATCGAGATATTCGATTAATTTTAAGCGCAATTTTTTACGATTATGTTACTGTTTGCCGATAGCGGTTCAACAAAAACCGAATGGATGCTTGTCAGGGGGAATGGCGAGGTGCTTGTTCATACCCGTACCCGTGGGTTAAACCCGTATTATATCACTGATAACGATGTCAGGGCTGCCGTTTTCGAAGTACTGCCCGACGGAGTGGATCCCCTCGATATACAGCATGTGTATTTTTATGGCGCAGGCTGCGGAAATACCGAACGCCGCAAGATGATGTCGGATGCACTCGAAGACAGTTTTACAGTAGCTATTGTTGATGTGTTTACTGATATTCTGGGAGCAGCCCGGTCGGTGTGGCAACACGAAAGAGGTATTGCAGCTATTCTGGGAACCGGTGCCAATGCCTGCGCTTATAATGGAGAGGACATTTTCAGAAAGGTGCTCTCACTGGGTTATCTGTTGGGAGACGAAGGTAGCGGGGCTTACCTCGGAAAAAAGTTTCTGGAGATGTACTATAACAGCGCTTTCGATCACGATTTCATTAAAACCATCCGTAGCGAGCTTGATATGGATTACAATCATGTGATGAATTCGATATATCGCAGCAGTACGCCCAGCGTGTATCTGGCTTCGTTTGTGCCGTTTCTGCACAGCCATCGCAGCCAGCCACAGGTGAAAGAGCTGTTATTGAACGCTTTCGATGAGTTTTTTCTCAAGATTGTAAAATCAATACCCGAATGCTGCGACCTGCCCGTTGGTTTTATTGGTTCTGTTGCATCGAATTTCGAAAACGAAATTAAAGTAGCTGCCCAAAAGAATAAAATACTTACCGGAAAATTCATTAATGACCCGTTGGCAGGAATTGTTCAGTATCACCTGAGCGACGACAAGGCAATGGGTTATTAAGGACAATGTCGTTTCAGATAAGCACACAATAATTTTGTCTGGAGATAATTCAATTTAAGTTCGAAACTATTTCCATCATTTTATTATCTTTGGATAAATTCCGAAATTATGGACAAAGTATGTCTCGAATGTGGAGAAAAGCTTATTGGCAGGGTTGATAAGAAGTTTTGCAGCGACCAGTGCCGCAACACTTACAACAACCGGCTCAATCAGGACCACACCAATCTGATCAGGAATATTAACCGCATCCTGAAGAAAAATCGCAGGGTGCTCGAATCGGTTAATACAAAAGGGAAAACACGTGTGAGCCGGCAGAAGCTGGTGGATGAAGGTTTTAACTTTGATTATCATACCAATGTGTTTACCACAAAAACCGGAAATACCTATTTCTTTTGTTACGATCAGGGGTATATTCAGGTTGACAATGATTATTACACGATAGTTACGCGACAGGATTATGTGAATTAGAAAAATATCAAATCAATGACAAAACAACCGAATATAAAACTGGCAGGGCAGGTTCCCGCCGACGAAACCGTTGTGTATCTGCTCAGCGACAAAGCCCATGCACAATCTATTCCACTGACAAAACCCGAGCAGGCCTATCTGCTTTCGAAACTGGAAACCGATGAAAAGTGTATTTCCATCAATTCGTATTTCAAGTGGAATTTTGTGGTGATGTTGCCCGAAAACACAGAAACTCCCGAAGCCATAGAGAAAATCAGGATGCTGGGAAGCGATGTTTTTAAGCACTTACTCAAAAATAAAACCACCGACGTTTTTGTTTCCGATTTTTCGAAATCTCCAAAACCAGCCATGGCTTTTGCCGAAGGAATTGTGTTATCGGCATACCGGTTCAACAAATATTTTACCGACCGTGATAAAAAAGAAATAGACCTGAATACGATTTCGTTGGTTTCAGATTGTATTACTGATGTCGATGTATTCCGGTTGAATACGCTTTGTGAAGCGGTTTATCTGGCCCGTGATATAGTGAACGAACCCTTGTCGCACATGAGTGCACACAAGCTGGCTGAAAAAATTCAGGAAGTTGGTCAGAATGCTGGAATCGGAGTGGAAGTATTCGATAAAAAGCGGGTTGAAGCGCTGCGCATGGGTGGATTACTGGCGGTGAACCGAGGCAGTATCGACCCGCCGAGTTTTAGTATTATGACCTATAAACCGGCCAATGCCATCAACGAAAAACCCTATGTGGTGGTTGGCAAAGGCATTGTTTTCGATACGGGCGGACTGAGTTTAAAACCCACCCAGGGTTCGATGGACAGCATGAAAAGCGACAAAGCGGGAGCGGCCGCCGCCTGCGCTATCTTATTTGCAGTTGCAAAAGCGCAGTTACCGTTGTACGTGATAGCCCTGATACCGGCCACTGATAACCGTCCGGGCGAAAATGCCTACGCCCCGCAGGATGTGATTACCATGTATGATGGCACCACGGTCGAAGTGCTGAATACCGATGCCGAGGGACGTATGATACTGGCCGATGCACTTGCTTATGCAAAAAAATATGAGCCTGAACTGGTTGTCGATCTTGCAACCTTAACAGGAGCTGCGGTAGTTGCTGTAGGAACCATTGCCATTGCGGCCATGAGTAATAACAGCGCATGTCTCGAAACCCTGAAACAATCGGGACAGACAAGTTATGAGCGTTTGGTGGAACTACCGCTCTGGGAGGAATACGGAGAACTGATAAAATCGGATGTTGCCGATTTGAAAAATATTGGCGGTCGCTTTGCCGGTACCATTACTGCAGGTAAATTCCTCGAACATTTTACCGATTATCCATGGATTCATCTCGATATTGCAGGAACAGCCTATCTCGATGGCAATGATTCGTACCGCGGAAAAGCAGCTACGGGTTCGGGAGTCAGGTTGTTGTTTGATTTTTTTAGCAAAAAATGTAATTCATGATGAATACAATATAACTTTGGCGTGCATTAAAACAGATGAAAAAAAGTGAGTATGGAGAAGATTAAAATTGGCATAAGCCACGGTGATATCAACAGTATCAGTTACGAAGTCATAATAAAAACCCTCAGCGATCAGCGCATAAACGATATGTGTATTCCGGTGCTGTTTGGCTCACCCAAAGTGGTAGCCTATCACCGCAAGGCCATTAATGTCGAAAATTTCAGCCTGAATCCGGTTAGAACTGCCGAAGAAGCCCATCCCAAAAGGTCGAATATTGTTAATTGCGTTGATGAAGATGTGAAAGTGGAATTGGGAAAATCTACCCCCGAAGCTGGTCTTGCTTCGTATCAGGCGCTCGAGTGCGCAGTGAAAAGCCTTCAGCAAGGAAAAATTAATGCGCTTGTTACCGGCCCTATTAATAAACACAATATTGCAGAGGCAGGTTTTTCGTTTCCGGGTCACACCGAGTATCTGGCTGATAAATTTGGTGTGAAGGATTTTCTGATGCTGCTAGTCAGCGAAAAACTCAGGGTGGGAACAGTAATGGGGCATGTCCCGATAAAAGATGTAGCCCGCTTAATGACTAAAGAGCTCATCGTGAGTAAAATCAAAGTGTTTAACGATTCGCTGCGCAACGACTTTAGCATACGCAAGCCCCGCATCGCCGTATTATCGCTAAACCCGCACTGCGGTGATGGAGGTGTGATTGGCAATGAAGAAACCGAAATTATTATTCCGGCAATCGAAGAAGCACGTAAGCAAAAAATTATGGCATTGGGCCCCTTTGCTGCCGATGGTTTGTTCGGCTCCGACAATTATGCCCGTTTCGATGGCATTCTGGCTATGTATCACGACCAGGGTCTGGCACCCTTTAAAGCACTGGCATTCGACAGCGGTGTGAATTTTACGGCAGGTCTTCCGGTAGTAAGAACTTCTCCGGCCCATGGCACTGCGTACGAATTGGTGGGTACCGGTAACGCTTCCGACGAATCGTTCCGCAATGCCATGTATCTTGCAATAGATATTTATAAGAATAGGAGCGAAAATGCCGAAATGCGGAAGTATGCCCTGCGCGAACAGGGCCGGTCGAAAGATTTGATGGGCGACGACGATGATATAGTTCTCGATGAAAACGAATAGTATGCCATCGACTATCGATAACGAAGCTCTCGCATACCATGCACAAGGCCGAAAGGGGAAACTGGAGGTGATTGCCTCGAAACCCTATCGTAACCAACACGATTTATCGCTGGCCTATACTCCTGGGGTTGCGGCTCCCTGCCTCGAAATTGAGAAAAACCCTTCGCTTGCGGGAAAATATACGGCTAAGAATAATCTGGTAGCTGTTATTTCGAATGGAACGGCTGTATTGGGCTTGGGAAATATTGGTCCGTTGGCATCGAAACCTGTTATGGAGGGGAAAGCCCTTCTTTTTAAAGCATTTGCCGATATTGATGTTTTTGACCTCGAAATCGATGAAAATAATCCCGAGAAACTGATAGAGATCGTTGCTTCGCTTTGTCCGGGTTTTGGTGGAATAAACCTTGAGGATATCAAGGCTCCTGAATGTTTTTTAGTTGAACAAAAATTGCGTCAACAATGCAACATACCGGTTTTTCACGACGACCAACATGGAACGGCAATTATTGCAGGGGCGGCGCTAATGAATGCCCTGCAAATTGTTGGTAAAAAGATTTCGGAAGTGCAGGTTGTATTCAGTGGGGCAGGGGCCGCCGGAATTTCGTGCGCCCGCTTTTTCTGTAGTCTGGGTGTTAATCCAGAAAATATTGTTATGAGCGATATCGGTGGTGTGTTGAATCGTAACCGGGATATTTGTGACGAACGGCTACAGTTTGTTACCAGTCGGAATCTTTCGACCTTACGCGAAGCTATGAAGGGTGCAGATGTTTTTATAGGTGTGTCAGCAGGAAACCTCGTCAACCGAAGCATGATTGCCTCGATGAACGAGAATCCTATTGTGTTTGCCATGGCCAACCCCAACCCCGAAATCGCTTACGATGAGGCCGTTGCAGTGCGCAGCGATATCATTATGGCCACCGGAAGATCCGATTTTCCCAATCAGGTGAACAATGTACTGGGTTTTCCCTTTATTTTCAGGGGAGCACTCGATGTTATGGCTACCGATATAAACGAAGAAATGAAAATGGCGGCAGCGCACGCACTCGCCCGATTGGCTCGTCTGCCCGTGACCGACGAAGTATTGCAGGCATATAAACTCAGTAAGCTAGAGTTCTCGCGTGATTATATTATTCCAAAACCACTCGATAGCCGGGTGATTGAATTTGTTGCCCCAGCTGTTGCCGAAGCTGCCATACGAACAGGTGTTGCCCGAATCCAAAACCTCGATGCGGATGCATACCGAATTCAACTGCGGCAGCGAATTGAACGCAATCGAAAAATAAATCAGTTTATCAACCAACTCAACCCATAACCCTATGAAAAAGTGGAGTGTAACCGTATTTCTGATAATTGGCCTTTCGATTATGGCTTTTGCAAGTAACACGTCGGTATCGTCGCGTGTTGCGGTTAACTTTTTCTATGAACAGGTACAGCCATTCCGGCAAGCCGATTATGCCAGCGTGCAGATTGAATCCTTATGGACCAAAACCATGGGAGAACACGAAGTTTTCACCGTATTTAATATGGTGGGTGGTGGCTTTGTGATTGTTTCGGAATATCAGGGGGTTGTTCCTGTATTGGCATTTTCGTTTGTGGGTACTTGCAAGCCCGGTGAAATAAATCCGGCTGCATCATTCTGGCTCGATAGTTATGCCGCACAGATAGAATACGCCATTGGTCAACAGATACAGGGCAATGAGTCCATTCAACATGAATGGCAGCGCCTTGGCGATGCTACCCAGCTGCGAAAACAAACAAAAACGGGGGTGGCTCCCATGTTGCAGACCGAGTGGAATCAGGGTTTATACTACAATGCCATGTGTCCTTACGACCCTGCCGGACCAGGTTCACATGCAGTTACCGGCTGTGTGGCAACTGCACTGGGTCAATTGATTAATTACTTCAGATATCCCTTGCAGGGAACCGGAAGTTACGGCTATCAACACGATGATTACGGCTGGATTGAAGAAGACTTTTCGCAGTCTTTTTTTAATTACAATCAGATGCCCGTTGCATTAACCGATTTCAACGATGATGTTGCCCGGTTGATTTATAATATCGGTGTATCGGTTGATATGAATTATGGTCCCGATGGCTCTGGTATGTGGAATCATAAGGGGGCATATACACTGAAAACCTATTTCGGATATAATAGCGCCACCACCTATCTTTTCCGCGACAGCCTGCCCGAAGACTTCGACTGGAAAGGTACACTTACCCAGCATCTCGACCAGGGCATTCCCTTGTATTATGCCGGTTGGAGCGATTATGAATTTGTATCGGGGCACGCATTTATTCTCGATGGTTATCAAAACGAAGATTATTATCACATCAATTGGGGTTGGGGCGGTAGTTCCGACGGCTATTTCTATATTGATGACCTGACTCCAGGTGCCAACGATTTTACATTGTTGCACGAAGTGATAATAAACGCAGTTCCCGATGGTAACTATCCTGACGGATGCTCTGCTTCGGAAGAGCTGACAAGCATTGCCGGTACCATCGACGATGGGAGTGGACCACAGTTTGATTATTTGCCTGACACCGACTGCGAATGGCTAATTCAGCCAACTGATTCAGCCAATGGTATAACGCTGACATTTTTGGCTTTCGATATTGCCGATGATGATATGGTGACAATTTTTGACGGACCTGATACGGATTCTCCTGTGCTGGGCGTGTATTCGGGTACGGTTATTCCACTGGAATTTAACAGTACATCTGACAAAGTTCTGGTTAAATTTACATCGGGTGCCGAGAATCAGGGAAAAGGCTTTCTTCTGGCATTTAAAGGAATAAAACCAGTGTATTGCACTACAATTAATCACCTTTATGAACCGGTTGGGACT
>Ga0209606_1005424_pt1 | contig 11055 bp, 10 predicted proteins | sample AD_UKC057_MetaG_FD_184412 | JGI IMG/M metagenome (GOLD analysis project Ga0209606, IMG submission 184412) | Active sludge microbial communities of municipal wastewater-treating anaerobic digesters from USA - AD_UKC057_MetaG (SPAdes) (version 2) | ecosystem: Engineered > Bioreactor > Anaerobic >...
CCGTTCACGATTGGTGAGCGGGCCCTCTTTTATTTCACGAGGCGGAAGATCTCCTTGAAACGGGGGTCGGCGGCGGTCTTCAGGAGCTCGAAGAGGACCGTCTCCGTCGAGGTGATCGACGCGCCCTCCCGGCGCAGGCGCTCGAGGGCGAGCTCCCGGTTCCGGGCCGTCCGGCGGAACTCAGGGGCGCGGGGGTGTCGGACGCACGGGGTTCGGATGTCCGTCCGGACGGGCGGCGGGCGACCGCATTCACGGGGCTGCCCGGAGCCCCGCCGCCGGGATGCCCCCCCTGAGAAGCTCCCCCTCCCCCGGTGGAAAAGATCGTTGATTTTGCCTTGAATTTACGGAGGGGCTGGTTTAGAATCCCGGCATGGAGATCAAATACAAGATCTGGCTCGAGAAGGACGGAAAGGTGCTTTTCGGCCGGGGGCGCGACGACATCCTGACGGCCATTCAGGAGGCGCACAGTCTGAACGCCGCCGCCAAGAAGCTGCAGATGTCCTACCGGGCGGCCTGGGGCCGGCTCAAGGCCTCGGAGGAGCGGATGGGCATGAAGCTCGTGGAGATCGATGCGACCGAAAAGGGGATGCATCTGACCGCCCGGGCCCAGGCCATCATCGACCGCTTCGAAAGGCTGGAGCGGGACGTCGAGGCGCTCCTGGAAGAGGCCAATCGCGAGTTCAAATCCCTGATTGAACCCAAAAAGAAATAGTCAGGTCCCTTTCGCGCCAAACGGGAAGATTTCCGAAAACCCTCCCATGCCCGGTCCGCCGTTTCCAGCGACCGGGAGCGGCGTTTTTGGGGGCCGATGGTTTAGCGGGCCTCGACCTTTTCGATCTCGAGGTACGGCGCCTCCCCCTGACAGCCCTTGCAGCGCTCGCCGTGCCGGGCGGGGTAGGCCTCGCCGCAAACCGGACAAACGGCCACCGGGCCGAGCTTCTTCCGCCGGAGCGTCTCCGGCTCGACGCGTACGCGCTGGACGCTGAGCAGCCCGTGCCCGGCCTCCTTGATCTGGCTCATCAGCCGCTCGTAGTTCTGCTCCGGTTTCTTCTTCAGCTTGAGGTACCACGCGTGGACCTCGTCCCAGGCCTTGAGCTTCTCCATGTCGAGATAGACCCTTACCCCGCGGCCGCCCGTCTTCTCGTAGAGGCTGACGGCAAAGCGCCCGAACGGGAGGACCGTCAGCCAGCCGTTCCCGATCGTGCAGGGGGTCAGCAGCTGCACCGCATCCGGCAGACAGATCGGGGTTTCGCAGACGGCGTCGAAGAACTCCCCCTCCGGCAGGTTCTTCAGGGCGAGATCGACCATGAAGCCGCCGATCAGGAGCCCCGGGGCCAGGCTGCCGTGAAAGGATTTGACCAGGTGGACATACTCTTCATAGGCGTAGGAACCGATGTTCATCAACCTTCACTCCTTGGCAGGCTGTTGGAAAACGCTCATCTGCGGCGTGGCGCTGCAAACCCCATCGCTCGACGTATTTCCATATACGTCTCGCTCTTGACGTTCTTGCGCGCCTTGCATCCGAACATTCTTGAACCGTCTGCCTGATTCGGGTGTTATTCGACACCCTGTTGAGTCGGGAGGGCCGGCCGCCCTCCGCGAAGAATCGAACCTGCGCGCCGACCGTGGCTGGACGGCCGGATCGCGTGCCGTCTTCTAATAGACCAAAGCCAGGCGCGGCTGCCGCGTCGCCCGGAGCGGGGCCTCTTCCGAGTCCGGGATCGGGGCGATGGTCCGCTGCATCCAGCCCCGGTCGATCCGGCCCTCCACGATGGGCACCATCTCGTCGGCGAGGAACAGCGCCTCGTTGATGTCGTGCGTGACGTACAGGATCGGGCAGGACAGCCCCTCCCGTAGCCCCTTCACCGCCTCGCGCAGGCAGCGGCGCGTGACCACGTCGAGGGCGGAAAACGGCTCGTCGAGCAGCAGCAGCCGCGGCCGCCGGGCCAGCGCCTGGCAGAGCGCGCAGCGCTGGCGCTCGCCGCCGGAGACCTGGTGCGGCTTCCTCCCGCGGAGATGATCGATGCCGAAGCGCGCAAAGAGATCGTCCACCTCCGCCCGGTCCGCCGCGGCGAACGCGGCGTTGTCGTAAAGACTCAGGTGCGGAAAGAGGGTGTACTCCTGGAAGACATAGCCGAGGCGCCGTTTCTGGGGCGGGAGGTCGACCCCCCGCTCGGAATCGAACCACGTCTCCCCCCGATAGGCGATCCGTCCCGCGTCGGGGGTCTCCAGGCCGGCGACCATGCGGATGAGGGTGGTCTTGCCCCCGCCGGAGGGACCGATCATCACGAGCAAATGGTCGTCGGGACAGGAAAAATCGAGATCGATCTCGAAGTATCTCAGTTTCTTCCGGACGCGGATTTGAAGCGACATGTCATGCACCTCGGTTCAGGCGATTGACGAGCAGGAGAAAGGCATAGCTGATAGGGATGAAACACAGGGACATCAGGCCCGCCTCCCGGTACTTCATGGCCTCCACCGCCTCGTAGATGGCGATGGACGCCACCTTGGTCTCTCCGGGCAGGCTGCCGCCGACCATCAGGAGCACGCCGAAGGCCCCCATGCAGTGCAGGAAAACGAGGATCGCCGCCGCGGCGATGCCGCTTACGCTGTTGGGGATGATCACCCGGAGGAAGGTCGCCTTTCGCGAGAGGCCCAGGATGTAGGCGCTCTCCATCAGGCGCCGGTCGATCTTCTGGAAGGCGGCCTTGAGGGGCTGGACGGCAAAGGGGAGGCTGTAGAGGGTGGACGCGACGACGATGCCCAGGAACGTAAACAGGAGTGATCCGCCGGTGACGGCCTCCCACACGCGCCCCGCCGCTCCCTTCGGTCCCATGAACACGACCAGATAAAACCCGATCACGGTGGGCGGCAGGGCCAGGGGCAGATTGACCAGGGCCTCGATCAAGGACTTGCCTGGAAAGCGTGCATAGGCCAGGAAATAGGCCAGGGGCGCCGCCAGGACGATGAGCAGGCCCGTGGTCGCGACGGCCAGTTTCAGGGTGACGTAAAAGGGTTGCCAGTCCACGCTATCGATATCCGTATCTTGCTTTGATCGCGTCCGCTTCCGGGGAGGCGAGGAAGGCAGCAAAGGCCTCCGCGGAAGCGCGATGCGGCGTGCGTTTCAGGATGCAGGCCGACTGGACGATCGCCGGCGCCTCTTCGATCCGGTAGAAACAGCCTTTCTTCCCCTCGTCGGACATGACGGAAGAATAGGCGCAGAAGCCCGCCTCCGTCGCTGACGTCGAGGCGTACTGGAAGGCCTGGGCGATGTTCTGGGCGAACACCCACTTCTGTTTCAGCGCTTCCCACAGGCCGGTCTGGACGAGCGCCGTCCGGGCCGCGGTCCCGTAAGGGGCCGTCTCCGGATTGGCGATAGCGACGCGCTTCACCTCATCCCCCCGGAGCGCGGTTCGCCAGTCCCTGGCGCGGCAGAAGTCCTTCCGGGCCGACCACAGGACGCACCGGCCTCGGGCATAGACGAAGGGCCTCTCGCCGGCGCCCTCCCTGTTCAGGTGGCCGGGCCGGTCCTCGTCGGCCGACAGGAACAGATCGTAGGGCGCGCCGTTGGCGATCTGGCCGTACAGGCTCCCCGTGGAGGCGAAGGTCGCCTCGACCTTGACGCCGGTCTTCCGTTCGAACGCCTGGGAAATTTCCGTGAACGCCTGGATGAAGTTGGCCGCGACGGCGGCGTTAAGCCGCTCCTGGGCCGATACGGACCCGGGGATCAGCCACAGGACCGAGACAAGCAGAAGAACCCACCCACACCCTGATCTACGCGCCATTTTCCTCAACCTCATGATTTTCATAACACATATGTTATGTTTAGCATAGAACAAAACGCTCCCTCGCCTCTCCCTGCCCCGCTCCCCCCCCCTGTGATGGGGGGCTCGTCGGGGCGACCGGCTTCGGGGGGAAGGCCTCTACCCGTCAGCGCAGCTTTGCGATCTGTATCGCGCAGGCCTTGTACTCCGCCGTTTGCGTGATCGGATCGTAAACCGGATTGGTCAGCCAGTTGGCGCACCCCTCGCGGAAGTGGAAGGCCATCCAGACCAGGCCCGGCGGCACCGCATCGGTCACGTTGGCCCGGACGACGACCTCGCCCCGCCGTGACCGGACGGAGATCCTCTCCCCGTGCGCGATGCCGTAGGCGTCGGCGTCGGCGGCCGAAAGATCCGCCGTCTCCTCGCTCAACAGATCGTTCAGCCCCTCGCACCGTCCCGTTTGCGTTCGGGTGTGATAGTGATATAACCGCCTGCCCGTGGAAAGAACCAGCGGATAGTCCTGGTCCGGAACTTCCGCGGGCGGGATCCAGTCGATGGCCTTGAGGACGCCCAGACCGGCGGTGAATTTCCCGTTCCGGTGAAGGGTCGGGGTGCCGGGATGATCCTCCGTGGGCACCGGCCACTGAAGGCCGTCATTTTCCAGGCGGGCGTACTTGATGCCCGCCATGGAGGGCGCCAGCACGGACAGTTCGTTGTCCCAGATCTCCCGGGCGCTGGCGGAGGGCCATTCGTGCCCCATCCGCTTCGCCAGTTCCTTGAAGATCCACCAGTTGGGTTTGGCCTCGCCGGGCGCGGCGCTGGCCGTCCGCACGCGGTTCACGCGCCGTTCGCTGCTGGTGAAGGTGCCGTCATTTTCGCTCCAGGCGGCCGCCGGCAGGATGATATGGGCGAAACGCGTCGTTTCCGTCGGAAAAATATCCTGGCAAACCAGAAATTCCGCCGATTGCAGACAATGCTCGACATGGTGGATGTCCGGCTCGGTGTTGGCCAGGTTCTCGCCGAAGATATACAGGGCCTTGACCTTGCCGGTGGTCAGCCCCTCCATCATCGTCGGCATCATCATGCCGGGTTTTTCGGGGAGCGACGGGACATTCCACGCCTTCATGAATTTCTCCCGCGCCTGGGGATTGTCCACCCGTTGATACCCGGGGAAGACGTTGGGCAGCGCGCCCATGTCGCAGGCGCCCTGGACGTTGTTCTGTCCGCGCAGGGGATTGACGCCGCCGCACTCGAATCCGACGTTGCCCAGAAGCATCTGGAGATTGGCGCAGGACATCACGTTGTTCACGCCGCAGATGTGTTCGGTAATGCCCAGGGTGTACATGAGCATCGCCGGTTTGATCGACGCCATCCGGCGGGCCAGCTCGCGAATGGCATCGGCGGGGATGCCGCTGATTTCGGCGGCCCGCTCCGGCGGATATTCCATGACCTTCTTTTTCAGTTCCTCGAAACCGGTCGTGCAGGATTCCACGTATTTGCGGTCGTAAAGATCTTCCCCGATGAGAACGTTCATCAGCGCATTGATCAGGGCGACGTCCGATCCGACCCGGAGCGGCACGTGAACATGCGCCATGTTGGCCAGTTCCGTGCGCCGCGGATCGATGACGATCAATTCGGCGCCGTTTAAAACCGCATCCTTGACAAACGTCGAGGCCACCGGATGCGCCTCGGTCATGTTGGTGCCCACCAGAATGATCATTTTCGCCTTTTTGAAATCGGCGAATGAATTGGTCATCGCGCCCGAGCCGAAAGAGGTCGCCAGACCGGCGACGGTGGGGGCGTGTCAGGTCCGTGCGCAGTGATCGATGTTGTTCGTGCCGATCACCGCGCGGAAGAGTTTCTGCATCTGATAGGAATCTTCGTTGAGGCTCCGGGCGCAACTGACGCCGGCGATGGCGTCCGGCCCGTCTTTCTCGATGATTTTTTTGAATGTCCCGGCCACCCGATCCAGGGCCTCGTCCCAGGACGCTTCGCGGAACCCCTCTCCCTCGCGGATGAGCGGGGTCTTCAGGCGCTCCCCGGAGTAGATGAAGTCGTAGCCGAATCTCCCCTTGACGCACAGGCGCCCCTGGTTGGGCTCGGCATCCTCCACGGCCGTGACCTTCCCGATCCGGCCATCCTTGACGTGGAGCCACTGCTGGCACCCCACGCCGCAGTAGGGACAGGTCGTCCGGATCTTCTCCGTCTCCCAGGGACGGCCCGTCCAGCGGGATTTCTTCTCCGTGAGGGCGCCCACGGGGCACACCTCGACGCACTGGCCGCAAAAGACGCACTCGCTTTCGTGGTAGGGGCGATCGCCGCCGGTGACGATCTTGCTCGCCGAGCCCCGGTAGCCGAAGCTGATGGCCCGGTTCACGACGACCTCGTTGCAGGCCTGGACGCAGCGGCCGCACAGGATGCAGCGGCTGAAGTCCCGGACGATGAAGGGGTTGGCGTTCTCGACCGGATGGCCGACGTCGCGGCGGGGGAACTTCATTTCCTGGATCCCGCAGGCGTAGGCGAGGTCCTGCAGGCGGCAGTCGCCGTTCTTCTCGCAGACGAGGCAGTCATGCGTGCCGCTCGCCAGAAGCAGTTCGACGATCAATTTTCGGGTCTTGAGCACCCGTTCGCTGTCCGTCCGGACCTCCATGCCCGCCGTGACCGGCGTCGAACAGGCCGCCACCAGCGATCGGGCGCCGGCGACCTCCACCAGGCAAACCCGGCAGGCTCCCGTGGGCGTCTCCCCCTTCAGGTAGCAGAGCGTCGGGATGAGGGTGCCCGCGGCCCGGGCCGCCTCGAGGATCATCTGCCCCGGGACGAAGGCCGTTTCCTTTCCGTCGAGTAAAAACGTCTGACTGGACATGCTGCCTCCTCGGAATGACGATCGGCGCCGGGGCCGATACGACCATGATTGATGTCAATAATGACATATATCAGAAATGGCTTCATACACCTCCGGAAGCCGGATGTCAACCCCGATCCTCGCTTCCCGCCCCGGGGAACGGGGCCTGCCCATGTCTGTGAAATAAGGGGGGGATCGCGGGAAGCACTTATGTCATAAATGGCATAAGTGCTTGATATCATGAATTTTCTTGACACTCAACCGAGAAAAATATATACGGCAGCGGTCGTTTAAGGTCTTTAAAAAACGTCGCTTCCGTCTCGCTGAACGGCTGACTGCCGGTCAGATAAAAACGTGGAAGCCCCACCGGTCAAAACATCCTCCCCGCCGCCGTTTTGCGTGGGATGGCGCTTGGGCGGGCCAAGGCGCAATGCCGGCGCGACCGTCGCCGTCCGCTGCGGCCGGCCGGGAGGATGGGCAACAGATGAAACGGGGTAAGACACGATCTTACCACTTCTCAGAAAGGAGCGCTTTGTTATGGACGTTAGCAGAAGAGGTTTCTTGAAGATCTCCGGCGCAACGTTGGCGGCGAGCGGGATCGGCATCAGCCTCAAGCCCGTGTCCGCCTATGCCCAGCCGCTGAAGATCCAGTACGCCAAAGAGACCACCACGGTTTGCCCTTACTGCTCCGTCGGGTGCAGCATCATCGTATCCGTGCGCAACGGCAAGGTCGTCAACACGGAGGGGGACCCGGACAGCCCGATCAACAAGGGGTCCCTGTGCTCGAAGGGCGGATCGATCTACCAGATGGCCGTCAACGAAAACCGACTGACGAAGCCCCTCTACCGGGCCCCGAACGCGACCGAATGGAAGGAGGTCGAGTGGGAATGGGCCCTGGAGCGCATCGCGCACCTCACGAAGCAGAGCCGGGACAAGAGCTTCAAATTCAGGAACGACAAGGGCGAGGTGGTCAACCGCACCGAGGGAATCGCGTCGGTCGGCAGCGCCGCCATGGACCTTGAAGAGTGCTTCACGTATCAGAAATTCCTGCGGGGGTTGGGTCTGGTGTACATCGAACACCAGGCCCGGATCTGACACAGCCCGACTGTACCGGCTCTGGCAGAGTCGTTCGGACGCGGCGCAATGACGAATCACTGGGTCGATTTCAAGAACAGTGATGTAATCCTGATCATGGGAAGCAACCCCGCTTCCAACCATCCGGTCTCCTTCAAGTGGATCCAGGAGGCGATCGACAAACGAGGGGCGAAGCTGATCTGCGTGGACCCGCGGTTCACCCAGTCGGCCGCCAAGTCCCATCTCTACGCCCCCCTCCGTTCCGGAACCGATATCGCCTTCCTGGGCGGAATGATCAAGTACATCCTCGACAACAACCTCTACTTCGAGGAGTACGTCAAGCAGTACACCAACGCCTCCTTCCTGGTCAATCCGGCCTTCAAGCTCCCCGGCGACAACAAGGGCGTCTTCTCGGGCATGAAGGACGGCAAGTACGACAAGGCGACCTGGACCTACCAGGCCGGCGGGGGCGGGGTCATCAGCAAGGATCCGACCCTCCGGAATCCCAACTGCGTGTTTCAGCTCTTGAAGAAACAGTACGCCCGCTACACGCCGGAGGTCGTCTCGAAGATCACCGGGACGCCCCAGGACAAACTGCTTGAGGTCTACAAGCTGTACGCCTCGACCGGCAAGCCGGACCGGGCCGGGGTCGAGCTCTACGCGATGGGCTGGACGCAGCACACGGTCGGCGTTCAGAACATCCGGGCGATGTGCATCATCCAGCTTCTCCTGGGCAACATGGGCGTTGCCGGCGGAGGCGTCGCGGCCATGCGCGGCGAGTCCAACGTTCAGGGCTCCACGGACCACGGCCTGCTCTTCCACATCTGGCCGGGCTACCTGAGCACACCCAAGGCGTCCCTCACGACGCTCAAGGACTACAACGAGAAGGAAACGCCGACCACCAAGGAGGCCAAGAGCCTCAACTGGTGGAAGAACAAGCCCAAATACGTGGCCAGTTTCCTGAGGTCCACCTACGGGAAGGGCGTCTCGCTCGACGAGGCCTACGCCCTGATGCCGAAGATCGACGACGGGTCCAATCTCTCGTGGCTCCAGATCTTCGACCAGATGTACAAGGGCAAGTTCACCGGCTTCTTCGCCTGGGGCATGAACCCGGCGTGCAGCGGCGCCCACTCCAACAAGGTCCGCCAGGCGCTCGGCAAGCTCGACTGGATGGTCAACGTCAACCTCTTCGACAACGAGACCGGCTCCTTCTGGCGCGGCCCCGGCATGGATCCCAAGACGATCAAGACCGAGGTCTTCATGCTGCCCTGCGCCTCCTCCGTCGAGAAGGAGGGGAGCATCGCCAACAGCAGCCGTCTCCAGCAGTGGCGCTACAAGGCCGTCAATCCGCCGGGAGAGGCCCTGCCCGACGGCGACATCATGAGCGAGATCTTCTTCAAGGTCAAGGCGCTCTACGAGAAGGAGGGCGGCCCCCTGAAGGAGGCCGTCACCCAACTGACCTGGCCCTACGGCACCAAGACCGCGGCCGGCCACTTCCACTATGAACCGCGGATGGTGGCGGCGGAGATCAACGGCTTCTTCCTCGAGGACAAGAAGCTGGAGAATCCGACCAAGAAGGGCGAGTTCAAGGAATTCAAGAAGGGCGATCTCGTGCCGACCTTCGCCTGGCTCCAGGACGACGGCTCGACCTCGTCCGGCTGCTGGGTCTACTGCGGGTCCGTTACGGGCGACAAGGGTATCCTGCCCATGCGCCGGGTAACGAAGGATCCCACCGGTCTCGGCCTCTGCCCCGAATGGGCCTGGTCCTGGCCGGTCAACCGGCGGATCATCTACAACGGGGCCTCCGTCGATCCGACGGGCAAGCCCTGGGATCCCAAGCGCGCCGTCATCACCTGGAACGGCGAGAAGTGGGTCGGCGACGTGCCGGACGGCGCCGGCGACCCGGGTTCGGGCCGGCCACCCTTCATCATGAAGCCGGACGGCGTGGCGAGCCTCTTCGGACCGGGGCTGGCGGACGGGCCTTTCCCGGAGCACTACGAACCGCTGGAGTGCCCCGTGGAGAAGAACCTCCTGTCGCCCCAGAAGAACAACCCCGCCATCAAGCGCTTCGACAAGACCGGCGTCGGCTCCGATCTGGACAAGTATTCCGGCGTCGACAGCTGCGATCCGCGGTTCCCCTTCATCTGCAGCACCTACCGGATTAGCGAACACTGGCAGACGGGCGTGCTCACCCGCTGGTGCCCGTGGCTGGCGGAAATGCAGCCGGAGCTCTGGGTGGAGATCAGCCAGGAACTGGCCAAGGAACGGGGCTTCAAAAACGGCGAGCGGGTCGTCGTCAAATCCGCCCGCGGCGAGGTGGAGGCGGTCGCGATCGTCACCCCGCGCTTCAAGCCGTTCGATATCGACGGGACGACCATCCACGAGGTGGGCATCCCCTGGCACTTCGGCTGGATCACCTCCGCCGACCGGAAGTACGCCGACGGGGACAAGAAGCCCGAAGTCTTCACCCGCGGCGACGCGGCGAATCTCCTCACACCGACCATCGGCGATGCGAACACCATGATTCCCGAGAGCAAAGCCTTCATGGTCAACGTCGTGAAAAGGGGGTGAGATAAATGACTGAAAAAATCAAACTCATCGACGTTTCGAAATGCACCGGCTGCCGGGGCTGCCAATTGGCCTGCAAGCAGTGGAACCAGATGCCCGCCCGGCAGACGAAGAACCGCGGGACGTATCAGAATCCCCCCGACCTGCAGTGGAACACCTGGACGCTCATCCGGTTCCAGGAGGTCGTGGACAAGACCGGGACGCTCAAGTGGCTGTTCCGGAAGGACGGCTGCATGCACTGCACCGATTCGGCCTGCGTCAAGGTCTGCCCCTCGGGCGCCCTGCACTACACGGAGTTCGGCACGGTGGGCCTCGCCAAGGAGAAGTGCATCGGCTGCAAGGAATGCGTGAGCGCATGTCCCTTCGAGATCCCCCGGTACGACGGGTTGACCGACAAGATCTACAAATGCGACCTGTGCGAAAGCCGGTTGCGGGCGGACCTGCCGCCGGCGTGCGTGAAGGCCTGTCCCACGGGGGCGCTGACCTTCGGGGACAAGGACAAGATGGTCAAGGCCGCCTACAAGCGGGCGAAGGACCTGGGCGGGGACGCCAGCGTTTACGGGGACAAGTTCGTGGACGGGACGCACGTCCTGTACGTCCTCCCGGAGAAGGTCGGCGTTTACGACGCGCTTCCGAAGCATCCGAGCGTTCCGGCGGCGATCATCGTCTGGAAGGATTTTCTGAAGCCGTTGAGCCTGCTGGCGGCGGGCGGGGTCCTGGCGGGGTCGTTCCTGCACTACATCATCCACGGGCCGAAAACCCCCGATGACGACGTCAATACCAAGGAAGGGGGTGCATAGCCATGAA
>Ga0209606_1005431_pt1 | contig 11037 bp, 19 predicted proteins | sample AD_UKC057_MetaG_FD_184412 | JGI IMG/M metagenome (GOLD analysis project Ga0209606, IMG submission 184412) | Active sludge microbial communities of municipal wastewater-treating anaerobic digesters from USA - AD_UKC057_MetaG (SPAdes) (version 2) | ecosystem: Engineered > Bioreactor > Anaerobic >...
TCCTGGTGAGGGTGAAGTGGTCCACTTTGAAGAAGAAGAAGATGCAGACTTCCTCGGACATGGCAAACCATGGGCCCTTTACTGCCTGAATGTCGTGGATTGCATGGACCGCGCCGCGAGGATTCAGAGTGAGATTGACAGGAAAAAGCAAGAGAAAGAAAACGAACTGGAAGACGCCAGAATTCTTGCCGCCAGGGTCGCTAATAATACAGGCCTGGAGGAGCAAGCAGACTGGTCTTGGGATGATTTTCGCTTCCGAGTCGGCAAAGTGCTTGCAGAAAGCGACAAGCACGTCGCCCGCGAGTATCTCATGAACGGCGAGGTTATTGGATTCGTGATCGAGAAAAAGAAAGGGGGTGCAGCCTCTTGACAACAGACAATCAAGATGTATAATTTACACATGTAAAAAAAGCAGGAGGAAGCATGGCTTACCACAGTTACCACAACAGCGGAGAACACAATGACGGTCGCAATGGCGATTGTATTGGCGAAGGTTTGATTGATCCCCAAATGGATTACTCACGCCCCATGCAATTTAATCAGGTCATCGTGGACGATAACGGTATTGTACACTCGTACCGGTACGTCTGGAACAAAATCACGCAGCAGTATGATGCTGTCGAACTCGGGCCGGAATACAGGGGAGGGCCTGACACATCATTCAACCTCTACATGGTGATGTTTTTTGTGCTGATTGTTGTCATCGCTTGTCTAATGAGCATGTTCATGTAGTTCATGCAAAGGAGGAAAGAAATGAAAGCAAAGGATGTCAAAAAACTGATTGGGAAGTGCATTTCATGGCACTCTCAAAATAATCCGGAAGATGAGCAGTACGGAGTGGTGCTTGCTACATCTCAGGACCACCAATGGCTATTCATCAAAATGTTGTCAGATTATCGCAAATCGGATTGGATCTCGATGGTGCGAGTTGACGACATGGTAAACATTACTGAAATCTGAAAGAATTTGAAAGGAGACAGGAAATGAACGACGTTCGCGTAAGCGATGTTCAGCAGTCCGAAAGTATTGTGGAATTGGCTCAGGCGTATGTGCAAGCCTGGGCAGAGATGAATGCAGCCATGGAAAACTCCGTAAACCCCAAAATGCAGTACAGGTACGCAGACATGGGAGCAGTTTTGGCCGCAGTGAAGCCTGCTTTACTCAAAAATGGGTTGGCCATCATGCAGTTTGTCTCTGCCCCTCAGCCCTTGCCATCGGAGAAATATTTCGACGCCATCACACCAACGCCCCCTGGTGACAAAGAGGCCGCGAGACTTGCTGTGGATGAGTCATTCAGCCACGCATCGCGGATTGCCAGCGTGTCTATCACTACCATGCTGATTCACACGAGCGGGCAGTACATTCGGTCTACGGTCGCCATGCCGCTGTACCGGATGGCCGGGCTGACTCCAGTGCAAGTTTTCGGTCTCATCACCACCTATTTGCGCCGCTATGCCATCACGGCTCTCACTTGCATTTATGCTGGTGAGGATAATGACGGCAGCGACAATGAACATGCTGGCAGTGACAGCAACCCTGGCACGAGTCGTCCTGGCTGGGGGCAGCAAGCCGTAGAGGCAGTCAGGGTAGTCTCTATGCCAAAGCCTAATGCGTGGGCCACGAATCCGGCTATGGTGGAGAGAGTTACCGCGCGTTTTCGTGACCTTGGGCTTCTCGACAAGATTCACGATGTGCTAGGGGTAGAACGGGTTACCGACTACTCCGGCACCCTTGAAGACATTGCGAAAGCCATCGAAACCTATCAGAAGTCGCAAGGGGGACAAAGTGATTAACTTCAAATTTGTTCGTGTGGGCGATCAGCATGTAGATGAACTCGCATACGTGAGCAAGTGTCTTGATGTGTCTACTGAAGAGGCGCTTGCCATCATCATTGATGGTGCGTATGAAAAGGTTCATCATGCATTTGATCCAGTTGTTGCCGGGCCAACGCTGGGAAACAGAATCCGCGTCGTGAGTATATTGCATAAGTCTGGTCTTTCTCGCATGTTTCGTGGCGTGGTTTTCAAAGAAGGACATGCCCCACAGGACACCAATATTGTAATTGGCGCAGAAGATGTTGATCCCAGAGATGTTGAACTCGTAGATCCTGTTGCATACACGGAACACGCGAAAGCGTACTTCAGCATCTGCGAGATGTTGTACTATAATTGAGGAGGAGTAATGGATAACATTCTGATTACCGGACGCACAGACGGCAAACTTCTACACATGAGGGAAAGTGCCTTTGGGTGTGAAGTGGGCCAGATTGTCTCGATAGCAATCGCGCATTTGTATAATGACGTCAGGTACATCATCAATGCAGCGGAGCAAGCAGGAGCCGACGCCGTGGTGCGCGTTTTGAAAATCGAGAGTCGCTATGGACAACGCTATACCCCAGTTCTAGTACATGATGGATGTCCTGGTAACAACAATGACATTTTGTCACAATACGAACTCGAAAACGTCAAAGTCAAGATGTACAGCGAGGAAATGTATTCTAATCCCGTCATTGCACGTTTCCGAGGACTGGTGATGCTCTTGCAGGCAAACAACATCAGTGTTCCAGACATTTTCTCATGCCTTGATTTGAGAGGACGTGTCAAATGACAAAGAAACAACAAGCAGAACGCGACCTTGCAGCAGTGCAATTGGCCCAAGCACTCATCCGCAATTTCGGACTGGTGCGTGCATACCGCATGACCTGCATACTTGCGATCAGCAATATGGTGTTTGACTTTGCACGCGAGCATGGCTTCACGGATGATGCTGTGTACGCGGCGGCAGACATCATCGAGCGAGAGTTTGACAAATGATACCACCAGGGCCGCGCGCATACCTCTGCATACCTCTTATGCGCGCGGCCCTAACTGTTGGCTCGCGAGATGAACTCTCTCGCGGGGTCATCTGCAATGCCGGAGGATTCATACAACTTCAACATAATATCTGCTATCATGTACCAGCGATGCTGGCTTATCTCCAGTTCGGTGTTGGACTTAATTAAATCCAGCATCCTTTTAGTGATGTATTCAATGTTCATTTCGGCCATAGCCTTGGCCGAGATGACGTTGTACTGCAAGAACAGGTCCAGGGCCATCTTGGCCCAGCGATATTGCTGAGTATCCAGACTGTCATTCGTTTCCAGCATCGAGATGATAGACTGGTAGATAGCGTCAATATCGCTGGCAGACCTGTAAAAGGTGTCTCTGACAATATTGCTAGCCTTCAGTTTCATAATACCTCCAGGAAAGGAAATCACCATGAGCACAACAGAAATAGATACCATGCGTCCCACGGACGCAGAAGTCATGGATTACGTTAATGCGTACATCCAACAGTCTATGCAGGATTATAACATAGAGCCAGAACTTACGTATGAGAGATTGACCACAACACAACGCTTGCAAATCCTTACTTTGGCTATCAGGAATTGCACTTATGGCGTGGAAGCAATCCAAAAGACGTGGATTGCCCTACTGTATAAGGCATATGTCGAAATCGGAGACATAAAAGAGTTTTACCTATTTTGCAACGAGGCTGTACCGGAGCCTATGTTGGGTAGACTGTTCAAGCCAGCAGACACACCAGACGGTTTCTATCCAACGGCGGCCATGCATAGCATGGTCAGCATGTTCATGGCCGCGCAACTAGAACTGACTGACCCAGACAAAATCTTGGGAGTCATCGCTAGAAACTACGACACCACTGGAGGACACGGGATTACCTTCAGAGGTATTGCTATCGGGTCGGCCATGAAGAGTTTGGTGAGCAAGGTGCTTAAGGGAGAAATCAAGGACGATGAAACCATCAGAGACCTTGCTGACCAACTCCTAGAACTTGATGGTGGAGCCCGTGAAAAATCGCGCGATGAGTTCTTGCGGAATCTCCGCCAGGTCAAGGAGGAAATTACAGGAGAGCGCGGTCTGATTACGCAAGTTCCAATGGAACTCATTAGCATCAATAAGAGAAACATACGTGTAGAACCATTTGTGCTACGCAATCCCAAAGGAGACATGTTCAGAAAAGCGGATGGTTCACCCGTCCGTGTCACCGGCTATGAAATCATCACTATTACTATTCCTGTGACAGATGATCCCGGAGAAGTGGTTATCGTTGGAGAAGCACCTCTGAAGAAAGCAATTTCCAATGCCGAACAAGACCGGGATGTTTCCATGTCTTGGTTCTACGAAGACCAGTATAGGAAGTACAGCAATGGACGTTTATAGCGCCTACGGTGTTTTATACATGGTGGTTTTCTGCGCCACCGACGAAGAGTACCTGGAGTTCTGCAATACTGGGATCAAGGCAGACACTTGCCCTCAATGTGGTAGCACTATCACGGAGAAGGAAGACCGGTGCCCAGAATGCCAGTTGTACGTGGTGTGGACTGGCAGTAAACTCTGGAAGCAACTGTATGGCAAGCCCATGAATGTCATCAACGCCAATCAGTGCCGTCCCATGGGGCCTGCCGAACGCGCGGCTGCGCAGAAGTTCGGGATTGAGAACTGGCCTACCGAAGTGATTCCAAGTCTCAAACTGCTGCGGCGTAATGCGCCATTATCCGCAGCCGCCGGTGCTGCCGCTGCTGAATGGGCCATCAAGAAAATCGGCAATCGCAGTACGGCTGCAAAGCGCGCCTGCATTGATGCTATGGTCAAACAGGCGCATGGTGTTTCTCAGATGGGCAACGACATTGAAGTAATCGAGGTGAAACATGATGAATTTTGACATGAGCATTATAGACGAGACGAAGAACATGTACGCATACCTGTTCTTCGAGGAACGTTGTTGCACTTGCAAGCCAGGTGCCAGCAACGGCGTGTACACGGATGTTGTCAATGGACGACGTGTGTCACGTTATTGTCCCAGACATTACTGGAACAACTACGTGGACTACATGCAGGCCAGGTATATTGCTCTTGGACTTACCTTGCCTATTCCAAAACGCGATCCTGATTTTGACAAGAGCATCATCAGCGCTATCGGAAATGACATTCCGCTACGGCAAAATCCTTATAACACATATTACTATAAGGAGGTTGCGAGTGTCAATTCAGAAGCAACAACGTCCAAGGTGGCTGCATACTTTGCCAGTGAGTTTATGCTGCCGAATGGGGTTGCCATTGGCAGACATCTGGTGATCAACACCAACCGCACATTCATCGTCACAGCCACCATGCAACAACTTCCTATCGTGGAGGTATTGTCCGCGGCTCCCGTTGTCATCATATACGACAACCTTGACCGCAGAAATGACGGAGCGTTCATGCAGGCCGTCATCTCCCGTCCCAGCGGGGTAACCATCATCATCAAGGATAAGGTAGTATTATGACCGGTACACTTCCACACAACGAAGAAGCCGAAAGAAGCCTTCTCTCGGTAATGTTCTCTATGCCGGTAGACGAATGGCCCACCGACATGCGAGAAATCACCCCGGACATGTTCCACAATCCATTACACAAACGGATATACGAGGCCATCTTGCAGGTGCATGCCGAAGGACTATTCCACGACGTGTATAACGTAAGTGAAAGGATTGGCGGTTCATCGGTCGAGATTCTGAAAATGATTGCGGATGGAGCCCTACACTCCATGTACAATCACAATCTGGTAACGACCATCAAAGAGTGTTATGTGAAGCGTTTACTTGCAGCCGTGACGGTAAAGATCGGCAAGATTGCTTATGGCAATGGCATTGTCACAGACGCACTGGAATGCATCGGAGAAATCCAGAATGCTTGCAGTGTGCTTGGCAGTGCATTTGTGCAACTTGATAACCCTGTCAACGCACTCAAGCAACGCTCTGGATGGTACACAGATACCGGCATTCCTGGCCTCGATGCCATCACCAGATTCTTTTCACGTGGGGTCACTCTAATCAGTGGCGATCCCAACTCCGGCAAGACCACCATGGCCATTGACATCGCCACTCATGTAGCCCTGTCTGGAGAACATCCGGTTTATGTGATTATGGTCGAGAATACTCCAGATGAATGGGCTCTGGCGCTTCTCAATCACACGTTGGTAGTATCGGCTATCGAGACGGCCCGCATTGCAAACTCTCCACAGCCTAATCGGGAAACACTGGAGAAGTTGAGCGAACTGTGGCAGACCATGTACAATGGCATTCCCATCTATGCTCGCGTAGTGCGTGGTGGCCTGGAAGAGTTGAAGCGCATCGCTGCATCCATTCCACCAAACTCCGTTCTCATCATTGACCATCTGTTTGCCATCCTCAACCAGCGCACCGACGTGACCCAGCGCAAAGAACATGAGACCATGAATGCCATCATGACTTTCCTGGATGGCCTTGCCAGCGAGAAGAATGCAGTTGTCATTGCCTTCAATCAGTTCACCAAACAAGGCCGCGAAGGCAAGGATCGGGGAGCAGATAGCACTTACGGTGGCTCAGGTCCGGCGAATATCGCTAAGCAAGTACTGACCTTGCAGTCCGAGCCCTTTCAGCCCAACAGCCCCGTGAAGCCTATTGAGTGCGTCATCCACAAAGCCAAGCAGCGCGTTCTGGCTGACGAAAATGGCAATCCCATTGATCCGGTAGGAAAGAAGTGCTCGCTGTGGCTGGATGTGCACTTTAGGACTTTCCAAAATCCATCTCCATTTCAGCAGTCTTGACTCACGTTAGTATTGTGTTATACTGCTGAATCATAAGGATGAAAAAGGAGAAAGAAAATGGACAAAGACAAGATTAGTGCAGTAAAGAAAACGATGTACGGGCGCGAGCACAAAAACAGTTCTGGTACCGCCTATAATCTCAAGAGTCGTGCCACAAGGGTTGCGCGAGCAAACATGCTCTTGGATGAGATGCTCAAGAACACGCGCCTTGAGTTACGTGCACCCACGATCGCGAGTATCGCCAGGGAGAAACATGTGTCGCGTCAGGCCCTCCACAACGTGATGTTCGGGCCTGATGGAAAGTATCGTGCCGAAGGGCCGCTCCGGGGCCATGTTAGTATTGACAACGAAGGCCATCGCCCTGTGCCCTTAGACAAAGTGGGAGAGGATATCATCAACAGCCTGAATCCCCCAACAATTTGCAAATACTCCGACGAACATTTGAAGGTGATTGAGGGACTCATCAACCACTATCGCATCGAACCAGATGTGTTCATCAAAAAACTAAAGGAGGCATTTGATGAGTATGGACTATTTGAGAGTAAGTAGGGAAGACGCGGCGACGTTCGTGCGCAACGGTATGAATGTCGCCGCGCAGCTTGCTCCGAATACGCCACAGTGCAGCGCTGGGCAGAGATTCAGCATCAAACTGTACGCCGGACACAAGTCTAAAGCGTTCAGGAAAGCCCGTCTGATGATAGCCAAACTTATCTTCGGACGTGAGATTACATCCTTCAACGAACTCTCAGACGAGGAGGCATATCTCATCATCGGCATGCTTGAAGATCGGTACATGCTTGCATGTATAGCCAGCGATCTGCATTCGTTGTACCTGATGGCGTTGGAAGATGAATGACATTGACATCAGGGTCACTCGTGACCGGACACGCCGTTATATCCATGCAGCACACTGCGAGGTCCCTGGCTGCTCGCGACCCTGTGAGCAGCATGAAATCGTCCAACGCGGAGGCGTGGGGAAATCAGATAAGCAACTGGTGCTATATCTGCCTGGAAATACGCTGATGCTCTGCCGTGAGCATCATGAGGCTATCCATGCAACGCGGTTCCTGGACCCCATTCCGGGAATGACTATGACTTGGCGCGACTTGTTATTCAAGTGCAGGTCGCGCCAAGATATTATGCAGTTTGTCACCGAGTACCACGAGACGTTTCGAGTCAAAGATGAGGTTGTTATCTACATGGAGGAGGCTTTGTATGGCAGACTTAAATGATTTGGTGTCAGAATTGGCGCGCGCTCGCGTCGAACTCGCTGGTGTACGTGCGCAACTGGAAGCGTTGATGGCTAATGATGCCATCGTAGAGGCTCAAGCCTATGAGCGTTCTACAAAAATGCGCATTGCGGAACTGGAGAATGCTATCCGCGAGGCGGCGCTTAAAGAGTATGCCGAGAATGGCAATAAGCGTCCACACTCCGCGATTGCTGTGCGCATTAACAAGCGCTTGCGCTATGATGTCAATGCGGCGTTGGAGTATTGCCGCAAGCACTTTGATGCGGCGGTTGAGGTTGTACTGAATACTAAAGTATTCGAGAAGGCAGCACCTAACCTCGATCTTGATTTTGTGCAAGTTGTAGAGGAACCGCAGGCAACCATCGCGAGCGATCTCACGCCGTATTTGCCTGCCGAATAACTGTAATGTGTGTTGGGCATGGGCAGACATTTTATACCCATGCCCAACACACACATAAAACTCAGACGAAATGGAGATATTTCACAATGGCAACCCTGGCGCAAATCGCCTGTTCGGTATTGCTTGACAAGCGTCTACACAATAACGCAGCAACGCGAACGCTCGAACAATTGAACACACCATTCACCAGATATATCCTCTTAACTCAGAACGGCAGGAATGGCGACCGAGCCCAAATCCCAACCACGGCCATGGCGCGCGGCTCGCTGAAGTGGGTGCTGATTCGTTGCCGTGCCTACAATGGAGACCATTACAATAGGGTCATCGAGGAAATCCTGCGGCTGGCCTTGGAAGTAGGAGAGGACATCTTTGCCTCTCCCAACTTCGCCGATGTGGTAGAGCAAAGATTGGGTATCAAGTTCGTCTCTGATGACTACCATCTCATGCCATATTTTGATGTTGACAAGTGGCGCATCGCTTATGAGGACGAAATCCTGTGCCCGGATTGCAGCCAGGAGCCTTACGCCTTCAACAACATCAAGGCCGACGTCTACTTCGTGGCCGTCTGGGACGCTTCCCGCGAACACGCAGCACGCTTGAAGATGTCTGCGGCCATACACTCGCGCGATATTTGGCCCACACTGACCATCTTCAGAGATTCTGTGGTTGTGGACAAACATCACATCTTCCGTAATCACACCTATCAGCCGGAGCGCTGTGGGAACTTCACCGTCTATAATCCTCGCCCCGATATTGCAGAATTCACAGCCCTGGCATTCGCCCAACTGCTGCACGGCGGAGCCAGCATCAGAACCAACCTCAGCGCTGAAACGCTTTCGCTTGACTACGTGCAATAACCTGTTAGAATACATGTAGAAAAAGGAGCCAATATGTCGCGCCAATTAAGAGAAGCATTACAGAAATACTGTGACGCTGTAGATGCAGTTATGGCTGATAACTTCATCTACGGACGCTGTACAGGTGGCACTGTCGGGCCGCGAACGATTAAGTTCCGCTTTGACTATACTCCGCCCTTCAACTTCACAGAAGAGCAACTCAAAGAGAATAGGATTAGGGAACGTCTGTGCGCAGTCCTGGGCGTTCCGGCGGTTGAACTCTCGGTCTTGGACGGCGTGTGCTACATTGCAATGAGCAATCCATACCCGTACAAGGAAACGTTCGAGAATGTCATGCGGGAACTGGGGCCGTCAGGATTCAAAGATGGAGAGGCGCTCGCGGGTATCAACGTCGAGAGTGGCGCTCCTGTCATCATCAACTTCAATCATCACATCGCGCACTTGCTGGTCACCGGCAATCCAGGATGTGGCAAGACAGCGCTGTTGCGTTCTATCTGCCTGTCCCTATTGCTGGCATCGAATCCAGAAAGCACATTCATAATCGCTGGCGAGAAACTAGAACGAGCGTTCCCATACGACCGTGTGATTCGCGCTGGCAAAACTGCCTATCACCAGATTGTCGCCAACGCCCTGGCCACCATTCATCGTCGGCAAGCACAACACAAGCCGCGCAGCGAGTTTCCGCACGGTTTCATCGTCGTGGATGAGTTCACCGAGTTCATCTACGACACCGCCGTGTCCATGGATGACCTTATGGAAATCATGCGTAGTGGCGCAGAGGTAAATGTCCATCTTATCTGCTCCACTGCGTATGCCCATCAGATGGGCGTCGCGAAAGTGCTAGATCAGTTGGAGTTCCCGCTGCGCTTATGCGGCACGCAATGGGATTTTCCACACCGTGATGACTTTGATCTTCAGTGTGGAATGTTCGTTGTGCAGCCTGCGCAAGCCGAAGCCGAAAGTATGGTCATCGAATCTTGCTATGTTAGCAGGTACGACGCATTACAAATCGCGCAGAAAGGACTTACACTATGAGCCAGAAGCAACTGTGGGTTTACACTACCAATCCTACTCCCAAAGAAGTTGAGAGCGCCATCCGTAGATTCGTTGAGCAGATGAACATTACTCCAACGCACCTCTATGTGAAATTGGGGAAAGAGGAACTGTTCAAAAGGATTGCCACAGGACTGATCGTGTCGGGCAAGAATTTCATGCTCGACGATTGCTTCGCCATTGCAAGAGAGGAGGTACCAGATGTCCAAGAGTAATACTTGCAAGTGGGTGCTTGAAGATATTATCACCGGAGTGTGGAAAACGAGTTGCAAAAACTCCTTTGTTTTTCGAGACGATGGCGGCCCACAGGGATATGAATTTGTATATTGCCCGTTCTGCGGCAAGCATCTGGTAAGTATAGTAGTACAAAAGGAGTATGAGCAATGAGTGTGAAAATCACGCGAAGAGTATGGGAAGTCATTCGTGGAAAGAAAGAAAGATACACTTCATCTGACTCGCTGGTGCTGCTGGCCATCGCTGACCATGCAGACGATCGCGGATTCGCCTACCCATCCATCGAGTTGCTGGCCGAGGAGACTAACCTATCCACACGCCAGGTCATGCGCATCCTCAAGAAACTCCAAGAGTACGGCGATCTGTATGTGGACCAGCGAGAGGCTCACAACCGCTACATCGTCACCATCGGCATGAGTGCGGAGGAATTACTGGAAGCCTTGGGCACTCCAAGGCTCCAGTATTCCCCATCGAAAATCTCCGAGATCGCGGCTCGCCTGCATCCCACACAACGCACCGTCTTCCCCAAAAGCAACAGATGGACCCCGCGTGCCGCTAGCCGCGAGAGCATCAAGGCTCCATCACGTGACATGGATGTCACCTCGCAACCAGC
>Ga0209606_1005436_pt1 | contig 11026 bp, 9 predicted proteins | sample AD_UKC057_MetaG_FD_184412 | JGI IMG/M metagenome (GOLD analysis project Ga0209606, IMG submission 184412) | Active sludge microbial communities of municipal wastewater-treating anaerobic digesters from USA - AD_UKC057_MetaG (SPAdes) (version 2) | ecosystem: Engineered > Bioreactor > Anaerobic >...
GGCTGTTTCACCTACGCATTCGACCAGGCCAAGAACGTGACGGAGCTTTTCGACTCCGCGGGCGGCATCGCCGCCGCCTACGACCACGGCCCCTTCGGCGAGGACATGGCCGCGACCGGTCCCGCCGCCGGTTTCAACCCGTTCCGCTTCTCTTCCGAGGTCTGGGACGGCGCGCTCGGCCTGGTTTGTTACAACTGGCGGCACTACAACCCCCTCGACGGCCGCTTCATCAGCCGCGACCCCATTGAAGAGCGCGGCGGGCTGAACCTGTACGGGTTCGTGGGGAATGATCCGGTGAATCGGTGGGATGCGCTGGGGTTGTTTGACAAGACAAAATTCAGGCTAGTTAATAATTTATGGACATGGGATCACACGACATGTAGTGAGTTTGGTGCAAATGGCGGAACTATTGATGAGTATTTGAAAGCATTTACGAAACGTGTTGAGGTTGGAGGACGCCTAGCGAGTCTAGGAGTGCCCATATCAGTGAGACCACCTCTGGGTCAATCAATGGTGGCCGCACTAAACATGAAAAAGAACTATTATTATGAGATAAAGGTGATGTTTAACTATTGGAAGTACGAGGAAGAAAAAGCTGTTCATAAGAGTGTATGTGGTAGTTGTAAACAGAAAAACACACATCATATCATTGAAATGGCATCGCCAAGTGACAAAATAGCTGGCTTTGTTAAGCAGTATGATAACAAGGAAGCGACAACGGGGCTGAAAGTTGTTACACCATCTTTACCTACTTGGGTCGGACCGACCTTAACCTCTGAATGTGTGAGCCAATGAAAACTGAAAAGTTTTATGTGGTTATAATGATCTCGGGAATAATGGTGATGCTGAGTGCATGTACATTACATGAGAAGATGCCTATTGTGAATTCGGCAACTGAGGGTGGGACTGATTGCGTTCAAAGCATTGAACGTCATAGCGTTCTTCTGGCTCATGTAGGGCCTCTCGAATTTAAGAGTGTCGATGTCATCAGTGCCATTGATATTTTATATCATAAGTTCAAAGAGAATCACATTTATCAGTCAATCATCGTGGTTGATATGAAAAATAGTGACACCCAAAACACGATGATAAATCTGACGATAGAAGAAGGTGAGCTAAGAAACGTTCTTGATAAATTTTGCAGAGCGTGGGGTGGTACATGGGAATTGATAGGAGACAAGGGGCCAATTGTTTTCAGAAAAGAGAGGGCCGAATAGGGGTCGCTCTTCCTAGAGCCGGGGTCAAGAGGCAATTACCCCCCCCCTCCCGTCTCGGTGAGGCGGTGTTCTTTGTTTTCATGGCTGTGCTCCGTTTTCCCCGCAACAAAGGAGGGAATGGTTTATTCTTGCTGCGAATCGAAAAGCGGTGTTCTACAAGTTGCTGGAAGAGAGGATGACCGCACGCGGAGAGAAACCGGTGAATCAGGTGGACAATAAGGTCAGCCCTTGACTGAGAACTGAGAAAAACAGGTTTGACGTGGTTTGACGGCTTTGTCAACTTGTCGATACGGTAAAGGAGATGTGCATGCAGTATGTTTACGCCATCGTCGGAGGAAGCATGGATGACATGTACGATTTCAACGTTGACGACATCGGCAACCGAATGGGGGTCTGCAGGCCGGGAAACCGTTACGCCTGCTACGCCGCCAACGCGCTGAACCAGCACACGTGCGTCACGGACTATTCAACTTATCCTGAAACGGAGTTCTTCCCCGCCCACGACGCCGACGGCAGCCAGATCCTTATCCAGGCGGAAGCCGGGATCTGGGACGTCGCCTACAACGCGGTGAGCCGTCCTGTCCTCTTCTCGGGCGGCGACGGGGTGCAGGTCCAGTTCGCCTACGACCACCGGGGGCGGTGCTGCGAGCGCGTCGAGAGCAGATTGCGCACGGTCATTTCGGGAGGGCACAGCGTTTCCTATTGGGAAACCGTCTCCCACGAACGCTACCTCTACCGCGGCTACCTGCGCATCGCCGCGCTGGACATGCTCAACAACGCCGCGCTCATCCATGCGGCGGTGTGGGACCCGACCGAACCCGCCGCCACCCGCCCGCTGCTCCTGCAAACCCCGTCCGGCTGGTTCACCTACTCCTTCGACCAGGCCAAGAACGTGACGGAGCTTTTCGACTCCGCGGGCGGCATCGCCGCCGCCTACGACCACGGCCCCTTCGGCGAGGACATGGCCGCGACCGGCTCCGCCGCCGGTCTCAACCCGTTCCGCTTCTCCTCCGAGGTCTGGGACGGCGCGCTCGCACTGGTCTGTTACAACTGGCGGCACTACAACCCCCTCGACGGCCGCTTCATCAGCCGCGACCCGATCGGCGAGCGCGGCGGGCTGAACCTGTACGGATTCGTGGGGAATGACCCGGTGAACCGGTGGGATGCGCTGGGGTTGTTTACAATTGTCGGAAAGGCCGAGAATTTCTCTCACGATGAAATTCAGAAAGCCATTGCAGATGGATTCAGCAATAATATTGGTGCGATCCGCGAACCTCTACAGCATGCAGTTAGAGAAAACTGGGGCAACATGACGTTTGTGATCAGTGACAACAATGATCCCGATTGTGCCGGAAAAGTTGACCCTCTCACGAGTTACACACGCAAAGGATCTGCAAATGTTGGCACATTACGTGACGTGGAGATCATATCTACCCTTAGTACAGGCCAAAAGCTTCGCGTCGTTAGACTGAAATATTGGTTCAATTCTGCGAAACTTTGTAAATGTCAACTGAAAACGCTGTCGCAATATGGGTTAACAGCTCTGCATGAGGCCGCGCACAACGTTGGTTGGGGGGGAGCATATAAAGATGATAATGACCCCAAGTTTGACAATCTTCCGCCAGATATTGTTGGACATCCATCCGGTTGGGGAGTTCCGTCAGGAGGTGATGTGAAATGATTTTTCAAAGTTGTATGTTTCGCACGACCATACATCATGCGCTGTTCATTTTGATCGGGACTGCCTCTCTCCCATCTGCGGCATTCTGTCAACACACACCAGTGAACTGGCGCGATTTCCAGGTTTCCGCCTTTACTTGGCGTAAAGGTGAAAACATACCGGAGATCCTTGCTAGACAAAAAGAGGCTCTCACAGCCGCAAATGTTCCTTTCCGGTTCGTGTGGTTGGCTGAAAAGACAAATGCCACGGTGACGATAGTGGGATGCCTGACAAATGTATCGCTCGGTGAGGTGATGCCAAAAATGCTTGCGGAAGAAATGTTATATTCTATAAGCGTTAGTAATACTTTGTTTGTTTTGGACAGGGATGACTACGGCGACACATGCAGCCAGAAGACAATCTGTGGGAAAATTCGAAAAAAGGAAGGAGTTGTGCGAAACGTCTCGGTTCTTGCGTTGGATGGAACGAATCGACCAAAGCGTGTCAATACTGTAGTCGATGTCAACGGTAAGTTTATGTGTTTGGTAACATATAGAAGTGTCATGCGTTACATACGACTAGGCGGAAAGAAATTCTTTGCTGAAGAGCACATTGAGGCTGCCGACAGGATTACTGCTTTGCACTTTGCCGCAGATGGATGTGTGCCCTTCATATACGACGTGAGTAAGTTTGGTATGCCTGATTCCGAATTAGAGATTACGTTGGAAGCGCAATAGTGACATCGATGCCATGTGGGACATTTGAGTCGTCTGACTGAGAATAACAAATAGGCATGGCACTCGATAACGCGGCAAAGGTTGTTTTTGAGGTAACGGGGTCGTGCCGGAAAATAGCAAATAAGGATGTGTCAGGCACCGCTCTCATGAGGTTCTCGATCATTGTGGCACCTCTGCAAATGCGACGAAGTGTACACGTTCCGCCGCGGCCGGATCGGCAAGCCGGAGCGAAAACGCAGAGACGCAAGGACGCTGAGGCGGGGAGGGGCGCTGAATGTGCCTGTCGGCAGCCCCAACGTTCTTTTTTCGAGGTTCGGCGTTCAACGATGCCTGCGCCGACACGGCACCGGTCTTGTCGGTCACCAACTTTTCGGGTATAATCCGCGTTCAGAGGTCACGGAGGCGGTCATGGGCGGCATCATATACGGCTATGCGTACGATCCGATCTGCAGTGGGATTGTAACCGCAGAGAGCACCGAGACCACAGAGCACCTCGCCAACACCGTCAACCGGCACACGAATATTCTCTGCGTCCCTGCGTCTTTGCGTTTAACCCGCGAGGCCGATGGCAATCCAACATTACACGACGCGTCCTGCAACCGAACCGGGGTCTGCATGCCGGGAAACCGTTACGCCTGCTACGCCGCCAGCGCGCTGAACCCATACACAGGCATCACCGATTATTAGCCGCCGCCTACGGCCACGGCCCCTTCGGCGAGGAGATGGCCGCGACCTGTACACGCACACGATGCTCTCTTCCTCCCTCCTCCTTTCTCCTTCCTCCTTTCTCCTTCCTCCTTTCTCCTCCCTCCTGCACGTGCCGACCATTGATTCCATTTTCGCGCGTTTTTTTTGCGTTCTCTTCGGCGCGTTTTTATGCTTTGCTATGGGGGTCTCGACTTTGGCGTCGCCAGGGTGTACGGGCACGGATGAACCTCTCAGTCTGTTTGATTCCCCATGTCACGATTTGTCATTAAAGGCGGCCGGCCCGTCAGCGGCGTGCACCGCGTGCCGGGCAACAAGAACGCCGCGCTGCCCATGTTGGCCGCGAGCCTGCTGACCGCCGAGCCGGTGGTGCTCAGCAACCTGCCGCTGATCGCGGATGTGCGCACCATGATCGATCTGCTCGCCGAGCTGGGCGCTCAGGTCGAGCTGGACGGCGAGCGGCGGACTGTGCGCATCTGCGCGCGGCGCGTCAAGAGCACGCACCTGAGCAAAGCGCTGTGCGGCAAGGTCCGCTCCTCGATCCTCTTCGCCGGGCCGCTGCTGGCGCGCTGCGGCTGCGCCAAGCTCTATCCGCCGGGCGGCGACGTGATCGGGCGCCGCCGCATCGACACCCATCTCGACGGTTTCCGGCGGCTCGGGGCCTCGGTCCGTACCGGCGGCACCTATCTCTTCAAGGCCGCGAAGCGCCTCGAGGCGCAGCGTATTCTGCTTGACGAGGCGAGCGTGACCGCGACCGAGAACCTCGTCATGGCGGCGGTGCTGGCCAAGGGCACGACGCTCCTGTACAACGCGGCCTGCGAGCCGCACGTGCAGGACCTCTGCCGCATGATCAACGCGATGGGCGGACGCATCGGCGGCATCGGCACGAACCTGCTGACGATCGAGGGGGTCGAGTCGCTGCACGGCACCGAGCAGCGGGTGGGGCCGGACTATATCGACGCGGGCAGCTACATGGCGGCGGCGCTGGTCACCGGCGGCGAGCTGACGGTCGAGGGGGTCGAGCCGGCCGATTTCGAGGCGCTGGAGCGGCCGTTCAAGCGGCTCGGGGTCAGGTGGGCCTTCGACCGCGAGGCGCGGAGCCTGCGGCTGCCCGCGCGCCAGCGGCTCAAGACCGCTTACGACCTGGGTGACGCGATTCCCAAGATCGAGGACGGGCCGTGGCCGATGTTCCCCTCGGACCTGATGAGCGTGCTGATCGTGCTGGCCACCCAGACGCGCGGCACCACGCTCTTTTTCGAAAAGATGTTCGAGAGCCGCATGTACTTCGTGGACCACTTGATCGGCATGGGCGCGCGCATCGTGCAGTGCGACCCGCACCGCGTGGTGGTGACCGGCCCGACGCAGCTCCACGGCACGCGCGTGGCGAGCCCGGACATCCGGGCCGGCATGGCGCTGCTGGTGGCGGCGCTGTGCGCCAAGAACGAGACCGTGATCCTGAACGCCGGCAGCATCGACCGCGGCTATGAGTCGGTCGAGCTGGAGTTGCGGCGGCTGGGGGCCGGCATCGAGCGCGTGAACGACTAAAAAAGCGGTTTACCTTCCGGGAATGATCCGGTAAGCTGTTTCCGTTTCGAATCATGCGTTGAAAGGGGGCGTTTCTGGAAACGCGACGGAGTGGCAGGGTCAAGTACCGGCGGATTGTGTTGAAGCTGAGCGGCGAGGTTCTCGGGAACCGCTCGTCGGGAGAGTGCATCGATCCGGACGCGCTGGCCTCGATGGCGCGCCGCGTGGCGCGGGTGGTGGAGCTGGGCGTGCAGATCGGCATCGTGCTGGGCGGCGGCAATATCTTCCGCGGACTTAAAGGCGAGTCCAAGGGCGTGAACCGCACCACCGGCGACAACATGGGCATGCTGGCCACGATCATCAACGGGCTGGCGATGCAGAACGCGCTTGAGCATCTGGGCCTGGAGACGCGCCTGCAGACCGCCATCGAGATGCATCAGGTGGCAGAGCCTTTCATTCAGCGCAAGGCGGTCCGGCATCTGGACAAGGGCCGCGTGGTGATTTTTGCGGGTGGCACCGGCAATCCCTACTTCAGCACCGATTCGGCGGCGGCGTTGCGCGCCAGCGAGATCGGGGCGGAGGTGCTGCTGAAGGCCACCAAAGTGGACGGGATTTACACGGCGGATCCGAATTTGGACCCCAACGCGACGCGCTACGACAAAGTGACCTACGAGGACGCCCTGCACAAGCGCCTCAAGGTAATGGACTCGGCGGCCTTCGCGCTGTGCATGGACAACCGGATCCCGATCGTGGTGTTTGATTTTTACGACGAAGACGCGCTGGACCGGATCGTCTGCGGTGAAACCATCGGCACGCTGGTGGGCGACACGACGCAGCTCAGTTAGGTCAGGAGAGATGACGATGGATACGCTGGATGATGTATTGCTGGACACCATCGACAAGATGGAAAATTCGCTCAAGGTGCTGAAGGGCCAGTTCGCCGGCCTGCGCACCGGCAAGGCGTCGCCCGCGCTGGTGGACGGCGTGCAGGTCACCTACTACGGCACCCCGACCCGCCTGCGCGACCTCGCGAATATCTCGACCCCTGAGCCGCGCCTGATCGTGATCAGTCCGTATGACCCCACGGCGCTGCCTGAGATTGAGAAAGCGATTCTCGCGGCCAACCTCGGCGTGACCCCTCGCAACGACGGCCGCGTGATCCGCGTCCCGATCCCGGAGCTGAACGAAGAGCGCCGCAAAGAGATCGTGAAGGTGGCCAAGCGCCAGTCCGAGGAGGCCCGCATCGCGGTGCGCAACGTGCGCCGCGACGGCAACGACGCGATCAAGGCGCTGCAGAAGGATGGCAAGATCACGGAAGACGAACGCGACCGGGGGCTGGACGAGGTGCAAAAAGCCACGGACGCCCACATCGCGAAAATTGACGGCGAACTGAAAAACAAGGAAGCGGAAGTAATGGCCGTGTAAACGGCTGTTGCATGTCACGGAGGCACGAGTCATGGCTGAGCAGGACGATGTTAACAAGGGAACCATTCCCCCCAAAGTGTCACCCTTTGCCAAACCGGAAGGTCAGGCGGCAGTGACCCCCGCCGGCGGTGCGCCGCGACCGATCACCGTGCGCCTGAAACCCGTCGCGCCTGCCGCAGGCGCACAGGCGCCCGCGGCCGCCGCGCCGCAGCCGCCTGCCAACCCGAAGGCGACCGCGCGCGTGCCGGTGCCCGAGGTGATGGCCGCCGCGACGCCTGCGGCGATCCGCCCCGCGACCGTGCGCCTGCGCCCGGTCGCTATGCCCGGCGCTGCACACGAGACGGGGCCGCAGTCCACGCCCGGCGCCACTCAGGCGATCACTCAGGTCGAGCTTTCGGCCACGGCGCCGATCGCGCCGATCGCCGCGATCTCTCCTGCACAGCCCCAGCCGCAGCATCCCCCGACCCCCGGCGCCCATCCGTTGCCGGATGGCCCCAAGCCGCCTTCCGTGGCCCAGGTTCAGGCTGCCAAGTCCAAGACGTCGCGCATTTCGCTGGACTCGGCCATCGGCGTGGCGCCCGAGAAGGAAGGCCCGAAGACCATCCGCCTGAAGCGGCCGTCCGATCTGACCGCTCCGTCCGCGACGCCCACGGTCTCCGCTTCGCCGCTGTCGTCGGCTTCGGCCCGCAAGACCTCGCGCATTCCGGACTCGGCGCTTCCCTCTGTCGAGGACGGCGGCGACAGCGCGGCGGTCACGCAGAAAAAGACGTTGAAGATCAAGCGCCCGGGTGCCAAGCCCGACGCGGCGACCGAAGGTGACGCGGCGGCCGGCGGCGACGGTTTTCCGGATGGCGTGCAGATGATGCCCATCGGCTCGATGGATTTTGCGGCGAAAGAGGAGTCGTCGTTCTTTACAACCTTCGCCGTCATTTGCGCGGTGGCCGCTGCCGTGGTGGTGCTGCTGCTGACGCTCTGCCTCGGTGCGCATGCTGTCGGCCCCGATGCTGGTAAGAATGCGGTGGCTTCGGTCAGCGGGCCGGAAATCCCCTGGCCCGGACGCATCGCCAACTGAAGACGCGCGTTCAGGGGGGCGTCAGCACGCCGAGCCGCCGTGCGCGCCAGTAGGCGGCCGTGACATGGATGATGCGGGCGGCGCCGGGCGAGCGGTGCGCCTCGCCGGTGATCATCGTCATCAAAAGGGCGCGCTGATGCGGCGCATAGGCGAAGCCCGGCGTCATCAACTGGGCCAGCGCGGTCTCGCCGCTCGCGCAGATCGATCCCGCATCGTCGAACCCGTTCAGCCCTGCGGCACGTTTCTCAGCCATCGCGGCGATTACCTGCATGGCCTCGGCCAGCTTGTTTTTGAGCGTCGAGTCGCTTTCCAACTCGTGCAGCAGTTCCAGCGACGATTGCATCTGTAGCAGCGTGTAACAAGGCATCCAGCGGCTGACCTCCGCCGGCGGCATTGCGGCCACCGCCAGCGATTGCTCGACGGCCGGCGCCAGGTAACGCCGGTACGCGGCCTGATAGGTGTCGTCGCAGCAGAGGTCCCAGGCGGCGGCGTAAACCATCGGCAGGCGCGCCGCCTCGTGCGGGCGCACCGCCCACATGCGGCAGATGCCGCGCGGGTCGCGCGTGCCGTCGGCGCGCAGGAAATCGTAGTCGTTCCCGGGCGTCACGTTGCGCAGCATGCGGTCGGCCACCGCGCGCATCAGGCCGCGGATCTCGTCGCGGGTTGTGTCGCTGCATAGCGGACTGCGCGCGTAGCGCCACAGCCCGTGCACGAAGTGCGTGACCTGGTCGCGCGACGACGTGAGACAGACGCCGCGGCCGTCTTCCGCGCAGATGCCGCGCGCGACGAACCCCGGCACGCCGTGAACAGTGGCGCAGCCGCGCAGGCCTTCGAACACGTCGCGCGCGGTCGCGGCCAGCGCCGGGTCCTGTGTGGCCGCGTGACGGTCGACCAGCATCGAGAGCAGCACGCCGTTGAAAATGGCGCAGTCGGCCATGCCGGGACCGTACCCGACCTGGGCCGTGTCGGGGTCCAGAAAGCCGCCGGTGAAAAGCCGCGCGGGCGCCACGCGGTCGACCGGCGACGCATAGAAAAGGTGCGTCTTGGGACTGTAGTACTGCGTGTTCAAGCGCTGCCAGAAACGTTCCAGCGTCTCCTGCATCGCCTGTTGCTGCACCGGGGTGGGGCCCTGCTGGAACAGTCCGCGGCGGCGCGCTTTCCAGTAGGCGCACTGCAAGTGAAAGATACCGCAGGTCGACACACGGTCGTAGTCGAGTTTGTGCAGCATCGCGGCCAGGTCGCGCTGTGCCGACTCAGGCAGCGGGCGGCGGGCGTCCATCAGCATCCCGATCAGCGCCTCGCCGACCTCGCGCACGGCATACCAGGAGAGACGATAGGGATTGACCAGCCCGCCGCTCACGCGCCAGTCGGGCGCGACGGCCTGAAGATCGAGGGTGTCGGCGCGCTTGACGGCGGCGGACGCCCGCGCGGCGCAACGGACCGACACGCGGCGCATCGCCTCGGCGATCTGTTTTTTGAGCGCGGGGTCCGTCTCCAGCGCGTCCAACAGCTCCAGCGAGCCCTGCATCTGCGGCAGCACCCACGAGGGATGGTTCGCGTGCTTGGCCTCGAACGCCAGCGACTGCTCGACCGCCGGCGCCACGTAGCGCCGGTAGGCTTCGTGATAGGCCGGACGCCGCGTCAGATCCCAGGCCGCAGCGTAGATCATCGGCAGGCGCGCCGCTTCGTGGCCCTGCACGTTCCACATGGTGCTGATGCCGCGGTCATCGCGCGTGCCGTCGGCGCGCAGCGAATCGTAGCCGTTTTCAGGAGTCACGTTGCGCAGCATGCGGTCGGCGATCGCCGCCAGGAGTTCCGCGGCTTGCTTGCGGTCCGCCACGCCCGCGAGCGGGCTGCGCGCGTAGCGCCACAGTCCGTGCACCGCGTGCGTGTACTGATCGCGCGACGAGGAGATGTAGATGCTCGTCAGATCCTCGTGGCAGACCGCGCGCGCGACGAAGCCGGTGAAGCCGTGGCCGAGCGTGCAGAGGCGGATGCCCTTCACGATCTCGCGCGCGCACGCCGGCAGATTCGTCTCGCCGGTCACGGCATAGCGGTCGACCGTCATGTCCAGCATGACGCCGGCCGAAATCATGCCGTCCTCCATGCCGGTGCCGTAGCCGCAGGTGTTGGGATACTGCCGGCGCACCTCGTCGGCCGTGGGCAGGTGCGCCAGCTCCTTGCCGCGCTCGTAGCTGGTGAGATAATCGTAGAAAAGATGCGTCTCAGGCTTGTAAAAGCGGCTCCAGCTCGCGTGCCACGCGGCGTCGGCACAGGCCTGGAGAGCGGTTTCGGGTCCGCCTTGCTGCGCCTCGCAGACGCGCGTGCACAGCACGACACCGAGGACCAACAAACGCAAACGGGTATGAGAAAACACAGAGCCCCCTTTCTCATGAAACGCAGAGAATGTCGCGCTGCGGACAAGGTCTGCGGCGCTGAACGAAGCATCAGTATACTCACCGTTCAACGCAATTCAAGCTTGGGGCACACTGGGCGTATCCGATGGGCGCATGGCAGTTCTGTTGGGGTCCGTGATTCGTAATCGTAATCTTGCTCGTAATCATAATCTTGATCGATGCTGGTGGGCTTGATCCGCAGCACGTCCGCTGATCGTATCCATGAGGAACGGGCCGAATATGAGACCGACGACCGGCGGTTAGCGGATTAGGATTACGATTAGGATTAC
>Ga0209606_1005438_pt1 | contig 11024 bp, 8 predicted proteins | sample AD_UKC057_MetaG_FD_184412 | JGI IMG/M metagenome (GOLD analysis project Ga0209606, IMG submission 184412) | Active sludge microbial communities of municipal wastewater-treating anaerobic digesters from USA - AD_UKC057_MetaG (SPAdes) (version 2) | ecosystem: Engineered > Bioreactor > Anaerobic >...
CCCAGGGCCCTTTCCATCAACATGCGAGGTTCCGCGGGTTCGGGCGGGAAGGGCAGAGCCGCTTCCGACGGCGTCTTGTTTCGACTCCACATGATACATCGGCTCTGCATTCTTCCCCGGACAATCCAGACGGCATCGGGATTAAAATATTGGACCAGATGCCGTTGCACAATTTCCAGTAAGACCTCCGGGTCGGCGCAACCGCTAAACTCGCAAACCGCTTCGTAAAGCATGGCAAGGTCCTGTACCGTACGCGGACGCATGCGGGCCATGGTCCCGCCGCCACAGTCTTCGCCGGCGCATTCCCAGTCCAGTGTCCGGGACAGCAAGCCCGGGGCCCCTTCGGGCGGGACGCACTCCGCCGCGCAGGCTGTCAGCGCGAAATGGTCCCTGCCCAGAAACAGGTCATCCCCGGCATGGAGCGTATGATGGCGTACCGGCCTGCCATTGACCAGCGGCAGATTACGCGAACCCAAATCCTCCAATAGCACCATCCCGTCCCGCTGCAGCACCTGGCAATGGCGCCGGGAAATACTGGGCTTTGTCAGGACAATGTGGCAACCCGGATCCCGGCCCAGAGTCAAGGGCGCGGAGGTTACCGGCCACGCTTTGCCTTTATGTTCTCCCGCCACACAGACTAGAATATAATCCATAGGGTATTATCCAGTATGATTTACAAAAAATTCCGGCCAGGCCGCCCGACCCGGAATCATTCTAAATCATACCGGACCTTGTCCTCAATTTCTCTCGCCCCGGCAGGGCTGAACCGGGCTACTCGTCCGTCATTTTGGTCTTTGTCCTGAAGGTGATGTACCATGTGCTCTCGGAAAAGGTGGCGCCGCCGCGTCAGTTTGAAACCTTTGTGCACAGCGACGGAATTCCGTCCCGGATGAGGAAGGAGACATTCATCATGATACAAGGCCCGCTGCTGATCGTCGTTCTGGCGGCTTCCGTGCTCTTCATTGTAGTGACGACCGCCCGGTTCAAACTGCATCCCTTTCTGGCGCTGATGGCGGCCGCGTTCCTGGTCGGCCTGTGCGTGCGAATGCCCCTCTCCGACCTGGTGACAACCATCAACACGGGTTTTGGCAACATGATGCGGCATATCGGCCTGGTCATCGTCGTCGGCACGATTATCGGCGTATTTCTGGAAAAATCCGGCGCCGCGTTGCGCATGGCGGAGACAGTGCTCCGTGTCGTGGGCGAGAAACGGCCGCAAATGGCCATGTCCATTATCGGAGCAATTGTCAGTATACCCGTGTTTTGCGACTCCGGCTACGTGATTTTATCCAGCCTGAACAAGGCGATTGCGCGCCGGGCGCGCGTGCCCATGGCGTCCATGGCGGTGGCGCTGGCCACGGGCTTATACTCCACGCACACGCTGGTGCCGCCGACGCCCGGGCCCATCGCGGTGGCGGGTAATATCGGCGCAGCCAATTACCTCGGCCTGGTTATCATCATCGGCCTGCTGGTTTCCCTTCCAGCGATTCTTGCCGGGTACCTGTGGGCGGTGGGGGTGGCGTCGCGCATCGTGGTGCCAGGCGAACACGACGATTGTTCCGGCCAAGAAGAAACCAGTCTGCCCGGCGACCTGCCCGCGGCGTGGAAGGCCTTTGCGCCGATAGTGGTCCCCGTACTGCTTATCGGGTTGGGTTCCCTCATTTCAGCCACGGGCTACAAGGGCTTTGGCGCCGAGGCGGGCTTGTTTCTGGGCGCGCCGGTGACCGCTTTGTTTGCGGGGTTGTGCTTTGCCTTGTTGCTGCTGCCCCGTTCCTGCGCGGGCGTCTTGAATGCCTGGACCGCTGAGGGTATCCGGCACGCCGCCCCGATACTGCTGATTACCGGCGCGGGCGGGGCGTTCGGCGCTGTTTTGAGCGCCACGCCCGTGGCGGAATTGATCAAGGGGCTCGCCCAGGGCGGACTCTTTGACGGACCTTTTGTCCTGGTGATTCCCTTTATCATCGCCGCATGTCTGAAAACCGCCCAGGGTTCGACTACGGCGGCACTGGTGGTCACTTCTTCCCTCATCGCCCCGTTCCTGACGGAGCTTGGCGTGGTTACGCCGGTACAGTTGGCGCTCATGGTCATGGCGATCGGCGCCGGCGGTATGGTCGTATCCCATGCCAACGACAGTTATTTCTGGGTGGTGGCGCAGTTCAGCGGCCTTGCCGTAAAAGACGCTTACAAGGCGATGACGCCTGCCACCCTGGTGCAGGGAATAACGGCTTTCGCGTTTACGTTGCTATTGTATGCACTTCTGGGGTGACCCGGTTTTTGCATGTCTGAATGGGTTGCGTCGAATGGGGCGGGACTTTAGGTCTGTCCCGGCGCGCTAACGTACGGTTTGAACGTGGATTATGAAAAATATCGCCCAAATACGTGAAATTTCCGTGCTGTCGTTCAATGAGCGCGTGCTGCAGGAAGCGGAGGATCCCCTGAATCCTCTCCTGGAGCGGCTGAAGTTCCTGGGCATCTTTTCCTCCAATATGGACGAGTTCTTCAAGGTGCGCGTTGCCAGCGTGCAGCGCCGCATCGAGATGGGCAAGAAGAGCATGGTCGCCGTGCTGGATCATATGAATGAGAAGGCCCGGGAACTGGACCGCCGGTTTCAAGAGGCCTATGAAAACATTATTGCCAGCCTTGACGGAGAGGGCATCCGGCTCATTGACGAAGAACAGCTGGCGCGGGAGAAGGCGCCCGTAAAGGCGTGGGTCAATGACTATTTCCGGGATACGGTGCTGCCCAGCCTGGTGCCCATTATCATACGCGACGGGCTGCCCTTCCCGCAGCTGACCGACGGCGCCGTCTATTTCGCCGTCATGATGTGGGGCAGCGCGTTTTCATACGCCCTGCTCGAACTGCCTTCGGCGCTCGCCCGTTTTGTGGAACTGCCCAACGGATGCATCATGTATGTGGACGACGTCATCCGCTTCGCCCTGCACGAAATCTTCTACATCTTCAACTATGAGTCCATCGGCGCCTATGAATTCAAGATTTCCCGCGATGCCGAGCTCGACATGGACAACGACTTCTCCGAAGGGTATGTCCGCAAGATGGAGAAGGTGCTGCTGCAGCGCAAAGGCGGCCGGCCGACCCGGTTCGTCTATGACAACCAGATGCCCGCGGAATTGTTGAATCTGCTCAAGAAGTCGTTGCGCCTGGGCCTTTCGGATACGGCCATCGGCGGCGGACGCTATCACAACATGCGCGACCTGATGCGCTTTCCGGGAAAGCGCAAGGACCTGGTATTTGAACCCATGGCGCCCCATGACCATCCCGTGCTGGACGGCGAACGGAAGCCCATGCTGGACATTATGGCGGATCAGGATGTGCTGCTTACCTATCCCTACCAGTCTTTTGACCATGTCATCCGCCTGCTGCGCGAGGCCGCCATTGATCCCGAAGTGCAGGAAATCAAGACAACCGTATACCGCCTGGCGGACCATTCCCAGATTATCAATGCCCTGTTGAACTCGGCGCGTAACGGCAAGAAGGTGACCGCTGTTATTGAACTGCAAGCCCGGTTCGATGAACAACGCAACATCAGCAACAGCGCGCGTCTGCAGGAAGTGGGCGCTACGGTGCTGTACGGTGTGCCGCCCATGAAGGTGCACGCAAAATTGGTACTGATCAACCGGGCCGGTAAATGGTTCTCCGCCCTGTCCACGGGAAACCTCAACGAAACGACGGCACGGCTCTATGTGGACAGCATGCTTTTCACCGGCCGAAAGCGCATCGCTTCGGATGTGGCGGCGGTGTTCGACTATTTTGAAAATACACCCGCGAGCCGCACGCTGGCCCTGCCGAAGTTCAAGCACCTGCTGGTATCCCCCTTTAACATGCGCAAAGAGTTCTGCAGGTTGATTTCCGAAGAAACCCGCAAGGGCAAAGAAGGCCGCATCCTGTTCAAAACCAACCACCTGACGGACAGCGACATCATAAAGCGGTTATATGAGGCCGCGGCGGCGGGCGTCGAGGTGGACCTGGTCGTGCGAACCACCTGCGCGATTATCCCCGGGGGAAATATCCGCGCCATTTCGATCCTTGACCGGTTTCTGGAGCATCAGCGGATATATGCGTTCGGCTGCGGCGACGAGGCCCGGGTATTCATGAGTTCCTCGGACCTGATGGAGCGCAATCTGGACTGGCGTGTCGAAGCGGCATTCCCCATTTACGACCCGGACATCAAGAGACAGGTGCTGGATATGGTGGGCATACAGATAGAAGACAACTGCAAGGCGCGCATCCTGGACAAAGTCCAGCAAAACACCTACGTTCGTGGACGGCGGGGAGGGCGCCGCGCCCAGTATGCGACCTACGCCTATTTCAGAGCAAATCAAGCAAATCGGGGACAGACTACGAAATAGGCCGCGATAACCTTCAATTCAATTTCTTTACCCATCAGCGCTATTTCGTAGTCTGTCCCCGATTTGCTCCGATTTGCTAGAATAATTCCCCTTCCGCCAGGAACCGCCATTTCCCGTAAGGCAGGCGGCCCAGGGTAACGCGTCCGATGCGGACCCGCTTCAGCCGGACCACCTCGAGCCCCACCAGCGCGCACATGCGGCGAATCTGGCGTTTGCGCCCCTCCCACAGGATAAACTGCAGTTCATTGGGATGTAGCGAGGAGACCCGGGCGGGCTTCAACGGCCTGCCGTCCAGCGAAAGGCCATGGTTTAGCAGGCGCAGCTTCTGCTCGTTGATTTCGCCCTTCACCCGCACCAGGTATTCCTTGTCCACTTTGGTGTCGCCGCCGATTAGGCGGCGGGCAACGCGCCCGTCCTGGGTCAGGACCAGCAGTCCCTGCGAATCAATGTCGAGACGTCCGGCGGGCGCCAGGCCCGCGGTCAGATTTTTTGGCAGGGACGCATTGGAGGGTTTCCACTGGTTTTCAGGAACGATGAGCGACACTGCGGGCGCATATCCCTTTTCCGGCTGACCGGAGACGAAGCCAACGGGCTTGTGGAGTAGTATGGTCACGTGATTCGAAAGGAAACGCCGGCCCTGTTCCTCCAGTGTGATGACCGCATCTGGGGCTACCCGCGTGGCGCAGGAGAGTATCTTCTCCCCATTGGCACATACCCAGCCCCGCTCAATCAAGGTTTCCGCTTCCCGGCGGGAACACATCCCCCGCTGGGCCATTAATTTCGCTATCCGCATCGGTTCCATGAAGGTATTATGCGTCATGTGCGGCAGAAATATAAATCCGGTGTGGACCGGTAGGACACGCAGGGGAACTCAACACGTTATACGCAACGCGCGCACCCCTTAAGATCGCCCGCTTGTTTGCGTGGGCTGGACTTTCCCTATCGCTAAAGCCCTATTGCACACCCTGCCGGTCCCGCGGGTCCTGCTTACCCTAATTCAACATGCCCGTGACCTTGAGCCGGGAAGTATCCACTTGCTTCGCTTCCAATTCCGCCAGAATACCGTCGTACAGGTCTTTGTCCATCTCAGGAGTGCGACTGAGCACAAACAGGGTGAATTGCCGGTTGTCCGTCACCACGGCGTACTCATAGTTTTCTTCATCCAGCAGTACAATCCAATACTTTCCCTTCGTCAACGCCCCGAAAAGCATGTCAAACTGCACCGTGAGTTTGGAATTCGTCTCCGTATCCACCACGGTGGCTACGCCCGTGATGGAGCTCTTGTTGGCTTCGTCGATGGTATTCTTATAGCCTGAATTGAGTACGCTGATCTGGTTTTCGTTGAGCACACCATATTCCGCGGTCACACCGACAAGTCCCTTATTAAAAAAGACCTGATTCGAGGCTATCTCATGCCATAGGCCCACGTAACGCTGGATATCCACGTAGGGCACAGTTTCCGGTTCGGGACCATAACGGGCGCATCCGGATACGCCTGTAACGAGCAGGACGGTCGCAAGCAGCATCATTTGTTTCATCTGGTTGGTCTCCCTGGTTGGATAGTGATAGGTACCATTTATGAAGAGCAAAAGTGTTTATCACAGCCCTTCAACACTCTGAAACCCTGAAAGATGGCTTTTTATTCCTGCGTCGTTTAAAATCAGGCGTCTTCGCTTCATCAGAAGAACGGCCAGTCTGTTCGCAACCATTACAACTGGTTGGAGTAAAACCCATCGATAGGTCGTTGATTTTAAAAACGGGTCCGAAGCAATTACATAGACGTAGCACAGGTATACGGCAAAACCCTGCCCCCTCTCCCCTATACCTTTAGCGTTAAGTTATTTTTCACCTCTTTTTTTGTTGACAACTGAAAATTTTTTCAGTATACTGTAGGGTACCTTATTGTAACAATGGCTCAATCGAAACAGAAGAGGTACGGCTATGGATATGATGGAACTGGCAGGATATGGTATTCCCGCGACCCTTATCATGCGTTGGCGGGAACAGCAGGGCACGCGGCTGCTGCCGCTGCAGGAACAGGCGGTGCGCGAGTACGGATTGTTCGAGGAGGGCAACCTGCTGGTGCAGGCGCCGACGAGTTCGGGCAAGACTTTTGTGGGCGAGATGGCCGCGGTCCGCGCGGCGCTGCGGCGGCGCAAGGCGGCCTACCTGCTGCCGCTCAAGGCGCTGGCCGAGGAAAAGTATCATGAATTCCGCGCCAAGTATGCCCCTTACGGCGTGCGCATTATCGTATGCACCCGCGACCACCGTTCCTTTGACGGCGCCTTCGAACGCGGCGAGTTCGATATCGCCGTGGCGGTGTATGAAAAACTCGAGCGGCTGGCCGTGTCCCGCCCCGAGCGACTGCGCGAGTTGTCGCTGGTGGTGGCGGACGAACTCGAGGTGCTCTCGGATCCGGAACGCGGCGCGGCGGTGGAACTGCTGCTGACGCGGCTACGCGGCGCGGGCGTGCGGATTATCGGCCTGTCCGCCGTGCTGGGCGATCCGTCGCAGTCGGCGGCCTGGCTGGATGCGCGCCTGCTCGAACAGGACCGGCGCCCCCGGGAACTGCGCTACGGCGTGTTGTACGAGGGCCGGTTCCGCTATTGCGGGCACAACGACCACACGGAGGGCGAGGAGGAGATGGACACGGCCCACGGCGAGACGCCCTGGGCGGAGGTGATGCAGAATGTGCGGTCATTGGCGGAGGCGGGCGAGCCCTGCCTCGTTTTTGTAAAGGCGCGGCGTGAGGCCTGGCGCGGTGCGGAACAGCTGTCGCGGCGGCTCGCGTTGCCCGCGGCGGCGGCGACCATCGAAATCCTGCGCGGCCTGGCGCCGACCCGGTCGCGGGACCTGCTGTTGCGCACCTGCGAGACGGGCGCGGCCTTTCACAGCGCCGACCTGCTGCCCGAAGAGCGGCGCGCGGTGGAGGCGGGCTTTCGCGCGGGCGAAATCAAGGCGCTGGTCGCGACCAACACGCTGGCCACGGGCATGAATCTGCCCGCCCGCAACGTGTTCCTGAGTTCGGATAAATGGATTTATGATCCCGGCCTTGACCTGCCCTGGCGCTCGCCCATATCGCAGGGCGAATTCGAGAACATGAGCGGCCGTGCGGGACGGTTCGGCAGTGGCGCGGACTACGGACGCGCCCTCCTCGTGGCGGCGTCGCCCTTCGACCAGGATTCCCTCTGGCGCCGGTACGTCAAGGGCCTGCGCGAAGCGGTTGTGCCCCGGCTGGCCCATACCCCGCTTGAAGACCCGCTGCTGCAGTTAATCGCATCGCGTTGCTGCCGCACCCTCGCGGAACTCGAAACCTTCTTCGGGAAAACCCTGTCCGCGCGGTTGGCCTGGGCGGGCCGGCACAGTGCGGAGGAAATCCGGTTCCGCCTCGGCGCCGCTGTGCGCCGCTGCATTGAGGCGGGCGCGGTGCGCGCCTTCGGCGAAGATGGCGCGGCGGCGACCGTGGACACCCATACGCCGCTGGACGGGCTTACGTTTGAGGCGGTGCCGGCGGGACGCATCATCGCGGTGAAAGGCCTGTCGCTGGCCTCGGCCCGGGCGCTCCGCCACTGGCTGCGCCTGTCGGAAACCCGCGAATGGTATCCCCTGGACCTGCTGACGGCCCTCGCCCTGCTGCCCGACGCCCGGCTGCGCCAGGTGGCCCTGTCCCGACGCGAGTATGAATCCGGCGACTATTTCAACCGGCTGAAACAGGCCACCGCCGCGCGGGAACTGCATGTGGACATTCCCGTCAACCGCTTGCGCAACTGCCGGATCATGCCCTTCTATGACGAGGTGCGTGCTATTAAAACCGCCCTGTTTCTCGAGGCCTGGATTGAGGAGGCGCCGCTCGACGCCATCGAGGCGGAATACGACGTTTCGGCGGGGCAACTCCGCGCCGCGGCAGACACCCTGGCCTGGCTGGCCGAGGCCGCCGCGTCTCTGGCCGAAGCGCAGGACTTCGCCCCGGCGTTCACGGCCGCCCTGCGCGATTTCGCCGACCGGGTGCATTTCGGCGCCCGCGAGGAAACGCTGCCGGCGGCGCGGGCCGTGCCGTCACTCCCCCGCCCGGCGCTGCTCGCTCTCGCCGGGGCGGGACTCACGCGCCCGGACGCCCTCCGGGAAACCGATCCGGCCCGACTCGAACGCTGGATGACTGCGGAGCAGGCGACCGCCCTGAAACGCTGGGCGGACGCGGAAACGAAGGCCGCGCCGCAGGAATCGGCCGGGAAACCCGCCGCGCCGATCCTCGTGGTGGATGAACGCCGTCCCGGCAGGATCACCCTGAACGGCCAATCCATCGCGCTCCAGGAAAAACAGTACCGCCTCCTCCTCGCCCTGGCCCGGCGCCCCGGCGAGTGCGTGCCCTACGAGGATATCTACCAACAGGTCTGGGGCGACATCATCGTGGAAGACAACCAGATGCACTACCAGAAACGCATGCTGGTCAAACGCCTCGCGGAGGCTGGTCCCGCTTTCGACACCCTCATCGGCACCGTGCCCAAGCGCGGGTTTACCCTGAACCTGACCCGGGAACAAGTATACGTTGCAGAGACGGTTACGCACGCGGCATAGGGACCCCGAAACTTCTGAATCCCTACCGGTATTCACGTTGCTTCTTCGACATTGGCCTGTGTTCCTGTTTGAATAGTGTGCGCCGGATTGTTAGACTAAGTCCTGTGGTTTACACTGAAGATTTATGCTTTGGGTTGAATCCGGAAAGAATGCATCATCCAATATCGCCGGATTCAAGACAGGATATCCGTGACGATGACACATACGTTATCCATTGAGTATGATGATGCCGTATTATTAAGTGCCGGCCTTCACGAACAGGAGTTCAACAGGGAAGCACGCCTCTTGCTTGCAGCAAAACTATATGAGTTGGGGAGGCTTTCGTCCGGGCAATCGGCCCGGTTATGCGGCATGAGTCGTGTTGCCTTTCTCTGCGCCTTGCCGCAGGCGGGTGTTCCCATAAGCAATATACGTGCTGAAGATGCCCTGCTCGAAATCGAGACGCTGCAACATGCTTGAACGGGTTGTTATGAATACAGGGCCGCTTGTGGCGCTGGCGCGTATTGATGCCCTGGAGATCATAGGGTTGCTCCCGGTTGAATTCATCTGTCCCGAAGAAGTCTATGCCGAACTGCGGGAAGGAGAAAGGCAGGGCCATATTCCTGCAACACCCGGTTATTTGCATATTCGCCCATTGGCGGCTCCGCTTTCTCCACTTGCGGTATCGTCTTTGGATACCGGAGAAGCTGCAGTTATACAACTGGCTTTAGAAAGCAGGATATCTCATGTATGCATTGACGAGAGTAAGGGAAGGCGGGCGGCACTCAGTGTTGGTCTTAAAGTCATGGGCACATTGGGGATACTTGGACTGGCGAAAACGCAGGGCCTTATTCCGGCCATGCGCCCCTATTTGGAGAAGGCTCTGGCTGCCGGTATATATTACGATACCGGATTGGTAAACACGGTACTAAAGGCCTTTGACGAATAGTCACCGCACAGGGTACCCTTACAAAATACCGTTAATGTATTTGTGCAACACACTCGATATCAGGCTTTGATAAGGCAACCCTTCTTCAGCCGCCTTCTTTTTGAACCGCAATAGGTCTCTTTCCGTCATACGGATATTCACGCGCTTGTCCTTGCGCTGCGAGGCATGCGCCAGCGCCTGGTAGCGTTCTAGTGCTTCTTTCACGTTGGCCACCGAACGCCATTCCCCCGCCTCCACGGAGGCCAGTAGTTCCTTTTCGTCTTTGGTAAGGCTCATCTCGTGTCCTTTCCCGGATAGCGTTGGGGCATCTTGCGGCTGGGATAAATGGTTTTAGAACAGTATACCTGAGACAACGGATTATTTCAGCGTGTCTATTCCGGGTCCGGGGCGGGACCGGCTTTGACCAGCAGCAGCGAGAGCGAGACCAAAAAAATAAACAATGTGTAGATGAGAATGTTTTCCCAAAGGGGGAACGAATAGATGGTGTTCATCGCTTCGGACCAGGAACTGCCAATGGACGTGCCCGCCGCCTGGGCGGCCGTCTTACGGGCCGCATAGACATATTCCCACTTGATGAGGAAATAGGACGCCGTGCAGAGGATGGTCAGCCAGAAGGCGTACAGGGGGATAAAAGGCCGGTGTTCAAACTGGCTGTTGCTGCTGAGGAACCGATCTTTCAACAACAGCAATCCATGAAGAAGGATGCCGAAAATGAAACCGGCGGCGGCCAGAATCGCCACCTTTTCATGGACATCGGTAACCTGCAGATTGGGGCCGAGCGGTGTTTTGGCATCGGGGAAAATACCCACCAGGCCGATGTTGACGCATCCCAGAAGCAGGAGCCCCGCGCCCGCGCGGGCGCCCCACGTGGAGAGATAAGTAAAATGGCGGTGGATATGCAGTACCAGCGGCATGCCCGCCACCGCCCAGAACACCATGGCTACGGAAAACAGCCACCACCATTCCGGGCTGTGCTTCATCTCGTAACTGCCCAGAAAACTGAAGGTATGGGTCATGATGGAATACTTGTTTTCCTCGGGATACCCCAGCCAGGCCAGGAAAATCAGTCCCCAGAACGTGACGCACACAAAAAAAACGTAGCGATAGAGCGCAGACGCCGTAAATTGCCCGCGCAGACACTGTACTACCGTGGT